>Ga0315903_10002785_pt1 | contig 24997 bp, 21 predicted proteins | sample LakEriMetagenome_7_FD_203524 | JGI IMG/M metagenome (GOLD analysis project Ga0315903, IMG submission 203524) | Freshwater fungal communities from buoy surface, Lake Erie, Ohio, United States - Buoy 2 MA119 | ecosystem: Environmental > Aquatic > Freshwater > Lake | place: USA: Lake Erie, Ohio... | reverse complement strand
CCTGCCGGGCACTGCCGTTCGATACTTCCAGTTATCATTACCAGTCCCGCCGAACCGATCCGGCCTTTCTGAAGAAGCGCATCAAGGAGATCTGCGAGACGCATGTTCGTTATGGCTACCGACGGGTGTTTTATATTTTGCGCCGGGACGGTTGGCAGGTGAACATGAAGAAGGTTTATAGGCTTTACAGGGAGTTGGGTCTGCAGCTGCGTAACAAGACCCCCAAACGGCGGGTCACGGCGAAGCTCAGGGCGGATCGCACGATGGCGATCCGGCCGAACGATGTGTGGGCGATGGACTTTGTTCATGACCAGTTGGCGACGGGCCGCAAGCTACGCATCCTGACCGTGGTTGATACTTACTCGCGGCTATCGCCTGTGATCGATCCTCGGTTTAGCTATCGAGGTGAGGACGTGGTTGCAACGCTGGAACAGGCTTGTCGGAAGGTCGGCTATCCGAAGACGATCAGGGTGGAAAATGGCAGCGGAAGCGAAGCTGTGCACGGCACAATTTATCTCCCGTGACATGGATCTGTGGTCTTCCAGCGCTGAGTGATCCTGGACTTCTCGCGCCGTGGTAAGCCCACAGACAATGCGTTCATCGAGGCGTTCAATAGCAAGCTGCGCAGTGAATGCCTTAACGCGCACTGGTTCTTATCGTTGCAAGATGCTGGCGAAAAGTTGGAGACTTGGCGTAGACACTATAATGAAGAGCGACCGCACAGCGCGATCGGGAATATCCCCCCGATAATGCTGCTAAACTCAGCCGGTGAAACCAGCCCACCGGATCTGAGTAAGGCGATAAACTCCAGACCTGAGTGGTCCAAGGTTGGGTAGCAGTGCACAAAAGCCGTCAGACTCTAATCAAAACTGGATGATAGTTGGGGGTCACGTCAGCACCGATCACCTACGCAGTTACGGTGCGGCGATGAGCGGGCTTGGCAATGCCGATAAACAGGCGATCGCCTGCTGGGCTAACAACAGGTTAGAGAACTCACACCTGTGGTTCTGACAATGAGAGCGGGCAATGCTGAGGTTTAGGCGAATGAAGGCGCTACAAAAGTTCGCCTCGGTCCATGCCAACGTCCACAACCACTTTAATCAGGAACGCCACCTCATTGATGGACAGACCTAAAAACTTCGCCGCTCGGCCGCACTGGCCGGGTAGCAATCCCTCATGGCCTGAACAACTACGTCCAAAGCCACAACTCCGCCAATCGGGGACTTGTTGAAGTTGGTCTGACCGCACCTGCGAAAGCTCGTCGTCACCGCAAACGCCTTCTTCAAAACAGACCGATGCTGGCAGCAATCCATCGCTTGACCATCACGGATACTCTAAACGCCGACAACATTGCTAGAGAGCCGAGTCCCGATCGACGAAACAGCTAACAAATTGTAACCTCATAGGTCCCGTCCGGTGCAGTAGTGGCGTCATACTTTGTGGCAGAGACGTCGCGCGAGCCATAGGTGATACGGGATAACCCTTCCATGCCGTTGGAGTTCGATGCGCCGTCTCGTTTGAAGGTCACGATGTAGATCTGGTTGCTGTCAGCAAAGAGGCGGTTGCTGCTGTCACTACCGCTAAACAAAGGAAATGAAGACAAATAAGGGCCCCAGGTCCAGATCGCGCCGTCGTTGTCCTGCCAGCGTCCGCCTGAGTAATAGTAGACACCGATCTCCAGCCGCGAATTGCAGCGATTCGTTATCTTAATCGACGAGCTGCCTTCGCCATCTTGATAGGCAGCGTCATAGCCGTATTGCGTGGTCGAAAGGTTGGACGACAGCATATAGCCGACGCCTCCTAGTTTAAGACCGACTTCAGCATAGTCGCCAATCGTGCCGTTAGTTTTTACCTGCTGGCCAGCAACGAACTTCTGCTTGGTATTGCTGATCGCCGACGACGAGGCATCGGGCGAGACTAGCGGCATGACATCTGAGACCACAAAATATTCACCTGCAGTCGACGCATCGATCGAAGGCGGGGCAGCCGATCCCAAATTTACAGTTGAGGCATAGCGACCGGTATGCGGGCCCTTTTTGATAAGGAACCAGTTGGCCACCACATCCTCTTCCCCCGGAACGATCGTACCAACCAGCTCGGTGCCACGCGGCAGGTTTGCTACCAGCTTGCTATTGATTGTGGCTGCACTGCGCAAGTTGAAGGGCCCGACAGAATACATCGTTTGCCAAGTTGCCGGATCGTCGTAACTAACTTCGGGCGCGGCAGTCTTTTCGGGTGGGGCAGATGCTACTTCGTTGCTGGTTACGGTGCATCGCCCCAGAGCAATGAGGATCAGGGCTACGACACCGAACACGCCGTATCCAATCATCTTATCTCTATTGCCAGAAACCGGCACCTCCTCGACATAGACGGCTTCCGGAATGGGATCGGCCGCCGGCTCTACGGGTGGGGCGGCCCAAGGTGTCGGCGGCGGTGCGGGCTTCGCGGGCGCCGGCTGGCCCGGTTTTGAGGCGCCCTTCTTACGGGAGGACTTTGCTGGAACCGAAACGGTCACTGCGGGAGGCGGGGCCTCGGCAACAGGGGGTGCGGGTTCGCCCTTGGGTTCGGGAGCCGGCCTAACGGTATCATCAAGCCCTAGCAGTTGGCGTAGCAGCGGATGTTCGGAGGCGAGCATCCGCTTACGTTCGTTGTTCTCTCCATAGGCGATGACCCACATATCGGCTTTGAGCAGGCCGCGCTCGATCACCCGTTGGCAGGCTGCCTCGCTGCGCAGGAACTCGGGAAACCCGTTCACCTCATAACTGATCGGCTTCATCGCCATTGCAATTCTCCCAGGCGACGTCTGTTAATTTCAGGCTATGCGCTGTGCAATTCTTTTTTCAGCCCAGCGCAATGGGGCATGGTTTCTCAAGTCTATCCCGGAACCATCCAGCGCACTCGGTTCGAAAAAGTTCCGAGCATCGGCTCGCCATAGTCATCGGTTGCAGGTGTAAATCGAGCGCGACGTGCTATCAAAGCGCATGTTGTAGCATCAAGATCGGCGTGTCCGCTCGACTGGGTAACCGTACAGTCGGTGGGACGACCGTCCAAACCAACTGTAACACGAAAACTTATGGTGCCCTCGCGTCTCTCCCTTAAGGCCGACGTAGGATAGTCGCTCGAAGAAATCCAATTGCCAGGGTTACCTTTTGGCACTGGTTGCCGCGTGACAGTCCGGATCCGTTGAGGAGTGGCGGTGGGTGCACTCCGGTTCAATTTCGCAATCTCTATTTGATAACTCAATCTGACGCAGTCTTCATCGGAGCAGCTGCGGATGCGCGAAAGTACATTTTCTAGAGGTTCTGCCTGTCTTCCAGCAAGTGTGAAACGATCCCGAGCTGCTGTCCAAGACACATTTAGCTGTCGATCGAGGGCTTGTAAGTTCTTCGAGCCGCAAATCATTCGAGGCAGGCCCGGCTCGGCATCTGCACAGATATCCCGTTCAATTGGGGTCATGGCTGGCTTACGGTTGGCGAGTTTGGGTGGCATTGCGCCGTTCTTCTCGGCCGGCGCGCTGTCAATAGGAATGCTCGCTTTCCTGGGCAATCTTAGTTCGCCGCCGCGCCGGATGTAGGCCGCTTGTGGCATACCATTACTTGCCACGTGAGCGATCAAGTACCACCGTGCTCCGTCCGCTCCGATGACGGTTCCCCAAACTGTCACGCGCTGCCGGGCGGCAATACGCTCCAGCTCGATGCCGTTGGGATCTGGCACGTTGCGCGGCACCAGTTCCTGCCTCGCCCTGATCCGACCCGCTTCGGCCTTGTCGAGCGCCGGGGGGCTCTCGCTCGCGAGAAGGCCGACAGGCACGAAGCCGCCCTTGAGCGGACCTTCGGTGATGCGCGCCCAGCGGGCGTCTTCATCATTTTCGACCGAAACTTCGTCACCGCGAAGAAGCGTACCAGTCGCCGAGGCGGACATGTCAGGGCTGGCCCGAACCTGGGCGTCCAGCGTGACGAAGCGCGTCTCGTATGAATTGCTGCCAACGCTGAAAAACAGGGCCAGCAGCAGGGCCAGTCCGGTTGCGACAAGAGCGCCGATCCTGGCTACTTGCCAAGGCGATCTCTTATTGTTGGCGGCTTCTACTTCCGCAATTACTCTTTCGAGTGCGGTCATGTTTGCCAGGCTCGGCGGACCGAGAGGAGCCTTGGCCGCCGCCGCCGGCGGCGGCGGTGCGGGCTTCGCGGGCGCCGGATGGCTTGGTTCTGAAGTGCCCTTCTGACGGGGGGGCTTTGCTGGAACCGAAACGGTCACGGCGGGAGGCGGGGCCTCGGCAACAGAGGGTGCGGGTTCGCCCTTGAGTTCGGGAGCCGGCCTAACGGTATCATCAAGCCCTAGCAGTTGGCGTAGCAGCGGATGTTCGGAGGCGAGCATCCGCTTACGTTCGTTGTTCTCTCCATAGGCGATGACCCACATATCGGCTTTGAGCAGGCCGCGCTCGATCACCCGTTGGCAGGCTGCCTCGCTGCGCAGGAACTCGGGAAACCCGTTCACCTCATAACTGATCGGCTTCATCGCCATTGCAATTCTCCCAGGCGACGTCTGTTAACTTCAGGCCATGCGCTGTGCAATTCTCTTTTCAGCCGAGCGCAATGGGGCATGGTTTCTCGTGTCTATTCCGGAACCATCCATCGCACCCGGCTGAAACGGTTGTCCGCTTCTAGTCAGCAAGCCGGAAGGTTATCAGCATTTCGCAACCGATATGGCCCTGCTCGATCGCGGAGATGGCGGCGCCGCGCGAATTGATAATCTTGTACGCCCCCACCCCCGCCGTGCTTTTCGTTTGAAGCGACCGGGGCCAGTCCGCTCTCTGCCGGCCCTCGCTATCGGCTCCGCTTGCGCTTAATGTATTCGGTTCGCTTTATTTTTCGTCCCTGTTGCCGCTAGTGCTGATGTTTGACTCGACTCGGCCTATTTTACGTGTAGTGCGTATCTGTTACACAGGGGGGTGCGGTGTTTCCGGTTCGAAAATTTAAAATAGTTGCGCTTTCTGGCTTGTTGGTCTTGGCTGGTTGTGGTGGGGAGGGAAGTGGCGCTCCGACCAACCGCGATCCACTCTCCTGTTTTCCTAAGGAAGCGCAACGCTGGATTGCCCGGACCGGCGCCAAGCCGTCGCCGTCTGAGAGTACGGCCATGGCCAAAGCCAAGACTAAAAATGCGACAATCTATGTTGACCGTTCGGGCAGTATGGTTGGCTATCTTAAGGGTGCGACCAATCTGGAGCGGCCGCTGCAGGATCTGGTATCTACCCTGCCAACCTCGCTCGAACTCGAAGGCATGGAAACTGCTTTCCGGACCTTCGGTACGACCATCAGCGATGAATTACCGCTCGATGCTGGCGCTTTGCTTAGCGGCGATGCATTTATCTGCAAGCCAGGTAAGGTTTGCGACAATTCCGAAACCCGGCTCGATGCGGTGCTGAATGAGGTTCAGAGCAAGAAGCATGAGCTTGCAGTTATTATCTCTGACCTTTGGTTCACCAATTCGGAAATCGAGTCGACCGGTATTGCGTCGCTGCAGCCGGCTCTAACCGCCCTTCTTACGGATGGTAAAGCCATCGCAATTTACGGTATCGATGCGCCGTTCAACGGCAAGATCTACGATCTGCCAAAGGCCGGCACGGGCATTGTCAGCGTGCCCTATGTCGGCCGCCACCCGCTCTATGTGATGGTGATCGGTGACAAGCAGGCAGTACTGGCCTTTGAGCAGGGCCTGCGTAATTCGGGGTCGAAGGGGTTGGCCGAAGGCCGCGCCAACGGGCGGATAGTTCGTTCGCTTTTCTCGGTCGACCCGGGACCGATTAACCATCTTGAACGCCAACCGCTTTCGAACGGCCAGCACCCGCGAGTTCAGCGCGCAAGTTTCGCCGCGCCCGCAGGGGTTGCGATCCAGAAGTTCGTGCTGAAGGATGGCGCGCTTAACGAACCGGGCAAGGCAGCGCCCGCGGTCCCCCAGTGGACCGGGCCGAAGCCGGAATATTTTCTGAACGACGCCGTCTGGTCTGGCCCGACTGAAACGCGAACTCGCGTTTGGATGCGTAACGGCGAAACCTGCACCTCCCATGACTGGGTGGATCAGGGTTCGAGCCCGGCCGGATGGTCGCAGGAGGCAGCGGTCGGTGGGCAGCGCACCTTTTCGCTGAGTCCCGACCGTTTCGGCGCGATGCTGTCCGCCAAGGGGGTCTATCTCCTGACCGGCGAGACCCGCCGTCTCTCGGTCGATCTGCAGAACCCTGCAACGGCCTGGATGCGCGGGCCCTGGAACCTGGCGGCGGAGCAGGCTGAGGAGGCGTCGCGCGCCAATCCGCAGGTCTTCCCAACGCTTAACCTGAGCGAGTTTGCCAGGATCATGGAGGCGGCCCTTGCCAAAGCGGCGCAAAACAAGAACCAGCCGATCATCGGCTTCAGCATCTTAGTCAAGGTAGAGGGCTAGGAACATAATCTTAATGGAGAGGCGGGAATGGGTCCCTTAAACGAAATCATCGTCCGGGCTGGTAAGTCGCTAGCAGTCCATCTCCTGATGGGCGCGATGTTCTATGGGTTGGCGCTTTGGCTGATGGGTAGCTACGAATCGGCCAATGAGGCACTGCGTACCCGGGCCGAAACCGAGGGCTGGGAGAACCCTGCGGCCTCGATCGAAGCCCTGCTCGGTACAGCGCGCAACAGTATGATTGGCTGGTTTATGATTTCGCTAATCGTTTCATGGCTTTGTTCGTCACTGTTTCTGGCCTTTGCCCAGCGTCGTCAGCCGCATACCCGCAATGGCCGCGAAGGCGGGCAGGCTCTGCCGGTTTGGATCCTGCTTTTCGTGCTCTCGATCGTCGCTTGTGCTGTTCTGTGGTGGCGTGATGGCATCACTAACCTTGCGGCCATGGTGGTCGACATGAATTACCTGCTGCTCGTCTCAGCAGGCTACCTTGGCGTCGTGCTAGCTTACTGGCTCGGCAGCGGGCTTGCGGTGACCATTACGCTCAAGCCCTCGGTACCGTTGGCCAACTCTCTTCTCCCGCGTTTCTGGAACTGATCTGATGGATGATGAAGTTTGTATTCTGCTCGGTGTTGGTGGTACGGGCGCCAAAGTCGTCGAGGCTGCTCTGGTTATGATGGCTGCCGGCATCGGCCCACGTAATGTCCATGTCGGCCTGATCGACCAAGACCAGTCTAATGGCAACGTTGCCCGAACCCGTGTTCTCCTAAGGTCCATCTCGGCTTTCCGCGACGTCTGGGATAAAGACAAGAACGCCAACAATTGCGTTGACTGGGCGGCCAGCAGAAAGGATCCTGTGACAGTGGGTTCGGTCAATGTTGTGCCTCTGTTCCCGGATGAGGACAACGCGCTGTGGTGCCCAGAGAAGAACGACGCGCACCTGCGCTCGATCATCGGATCCAATCTGGACGATGATCGGAAGAAACTTTTCGACCTGCTATTCATGCGTGGGCCCGAAGAGCAGGACTTGCCCCTTGGAAAGGGCTACCGCGGCCGGGCGCACGTTGGCGCCACGGCGCTGGTTTCCGCTATCATCGAGAACGAAAGCGCACTCAAGGCACGGCTGCGGACGCTGATGGAGGATCCTAACCGCCGCAAGGTGAACGTCTTCGTGGTCGGTTCGGCTTTTGGCGGGACGGGCGCAGCCGGCTTCCCGACGCTGGCGCGGGCCCTGCACCGACTGCGTTCGGCCACCGACTTTACCAATCGCAACAACGTTACTCTAGGCGGCATGCTGATGCTGCCCTACTTCAGTTTCAACGACGACAAGGATGGTGACGGTGCAGCGGTCGTCACTTCCGACGAGCTTCTGCCTAAGGCTCAGCTTGCCCTTGAGTACTACAACAACCTTTTCGAAAACGAGCGCGCATTTGATCACTTTTACTCGCTCGGCTGGGGCAACCTGTTCCATCTCGGTTATCACGAAGCTGGTGCGGCTGAACAGTCCAATCCGGCGCTCCCTCCGGAACTTTTCGCCGCTTCGGCCGTATTTGACTTCTTCGAACGCGCCGGCAGCACGCCAAATCAGGACGAAGGTACCCGGGTCATGGTTTCTGCCCGCCACGACTATCCGATCCGCTGGAATGATCTGCCCAATGGCAAGATGATTGAGCAACATCTGGGCCAGTTCTTGAGATTCGCGGTTTACTGGAACTACATCGTCGAAGGGATGATCGACGAGACCACCGGTATTTTCGGTTTGAAGAAAAACTGGGTCCAGAAGCTGGCACAAGGTGCCAAGGCGGTTGATGCGGAAGGACAGCTTGGGCCGCTGCGGAACCTGATCGATCAGGTCATTACCTGGGCGGCGACCGTTGAAAAGACCGGCGGTAAGCAATGGGCGGAAGGACCTTGGAGCCTGCGTGACTTTGTGAAGGTAACCGACGAACCAACCAAGCCAGTAGAGCGGCTGAGCGAGCTTTCGCATGATACAGTCTATGACGGTTTCGACCGGCTGGTTCGGTTCGATAGCGGGGAGTTCGTGCCTCGTGCAGGCGCCAGTCTTTACAATGATCTTGAAGGCGGCCGGATCGATCTGCAGAACGATTCGAAGGGACTTGGCCGTGCCCTTGCCACAGTCGCCAAAGCATCAAGCCTGCGGGGAGAATGATACGCCATGAGAAGCTGGAATCTTCCCGGTTTGCGCCCGAAGGCGGTTTTCTCGGAGCCCACCGATGCGGGCAAGTGGCAGCTTGCAGACGGCACCCTGCGGCAGCTCAGCATGTCGCTCAACGTCGACAACCAGCCTTGGATAGACCCACATGAACCAGTTCGGGCCATTCCTGATCCTTGGGCGCAGGCCCGCACCTTTGCCGAGGCGCTTGTTTACGGCGAGAACATCGGCGAGATGGAGCGCAAGCATCCACTTTATGAGACATCGCTGGCCCAGTGGCGCGGATTGCTCGCGCTGTTCGCGCTGCGGGATCTTTACAGTAAAGACTACACTCTTTCGGCCAGAGGATTCAGCTTCGGAGAGAGTTCCCTGTTTGATAGGGTGCTCTCGCATCTGACCCCACAAATCGCGCTCGGCGGCAGGGTCGAACTATGGCAGAAGCCGCTAATCATTGAACTGAATGGGACCCCGATCGGTCTGGGCAATCCGGCCTGCCTGCTCTCGCCCGGGCGAGAGACGGCCACAATACTAAGCTTCCCAAACATTCCTTGGTATCGTGACGGGCTCCAGGATCCGCTCCGTTGCGAATTGCCGGTGACCCAGCTCTTCGTCCTGCAGAGTTGGCTGCGCCAGCTCCGCGCGGACCTCGGCGGGATTGGCGGGGATCTGAGCAATCGGATCTGCCAGTTGCTGCTAGATTATGCCAATGAGTGTGATCGAGAGGGCGGAGATGTGCCGTTTCTTGCAAAGCTTGGGCCGAGTCTCGAGCCGGGGCTTGGCGAGCCCTACTCGAAGCTGTTTGCTACGGCAGCACTCAATGCGATCGACGATCCGTCAAAGACCTCTCAGACCCGCCTGAAGCTCGATGCCGCAGTAAATCTCGGCATCATCAAGGGCGTCATCCTAGTCGACGAGGCGCTGACCTACGACCCTCGTTTCAATCGCCGCAAGACGCTGGTCTGGGGCACCAAGACGCTGGGCGAGCTTCTCGATTCCCCGAACGAGCTCCGGTCGACCGCGGCTGAGGCTGCGGATCGTGGCTGGATGATCATCACCGGCGATGACCTGTTCACGCCGCGCGTGGCCCTTTTCGCAAACGGTGCCCGCCTCGCTGGCAATCCCCCGGGGCTCGAGGAAATGCTCACGCCGCTGCGGCCGCTGGCGATGTTGCTTCCGGGCGGTCCGCACAACCGCATCTCGGCCAGCTCCGGCGGCGGCCGGGCAGTGTTCACGCTCAAGCTTGCAATCGATGACGGGAGCGATGTCGGGCAGTCGTTTGGTTTCATTCGGAATTTCGCGGTCAACCCTGCGCCGGGTGAAGGTTTGATTGTCGAGGATGAGGACGCGAAGGTCTTCACGACTTCGCTCTGGCCCGATTTCCGCAGTTCCGCTTGGGAAAATTACTTCGTCCGGATCAACGTTCCCTCTGATCGGATCGGGTACATGGTCCGCCCAGTAATGGGGATGTCGGCGGTACTAATAGCTGCCGAGGTGGCCGACCAGGAAACTTCTGTCGGGGCGATCGAGCGGCTGCGCGAGATCAACGCCGGGCGTCGCTTCACGTCGAAAAAGCAGCGCTTCACCTGGTCGGAGAAGACCAAGGACGGTGTATACGAAGAATTGCAGCACTCCTGCAGCCATTTCGAGGCGATCAACTACGTCGAAGCCTATGGCGACCGGTCCGAGGCGCCCGTTGGGCTGGCCTTGCTTAACCTCAAGCAGATTGACCCGCAGGGCAGCTCCTTCGATGTGGCGGTGGACTTCGGGACCACGAATACGGTTGCCTGCTTCGATGACGAAGTCCCGGTCAAGTTTCAGAACCGGCTAGTCTACCCGCTGACCTTCGCCAATCCGGAAGAGACCAATCGAGAGCTGTTCGAGGCGCGCTGGCTGATGCGGACATTCTTTCCGCGGGAACTTCGACCCACACCTACACCCACGGTTTGCCTCAACCGGACCCCCTATCCTAGCCAAGAGAGCCATCACCTCTTCCGCAACGTGATCTACTTCCATTCGCACGAGCGGCACGGCGATACTGAAGGCATGGAGGAACTGAATAAGTTCAAGCGCGCGGCCAGCGACGCCAAGTTCAACCTCAAGTGGACGAACAATGCGGAGAACGCCGAGTATTCGACCGACTTCCTAAGGCAGTTCGTGATGATGGTCGCGGCGGAAGCCTTGGCCAACGGACGCGATCCACGCCGGATTCGTTGGCGGTTCTCGGTGCCGGATTCGCTTGACGGTGAAATGCGTTCCAAGTTCGAGGACAGCCTGCGTGAGACCACCCAGTCGATCTCGACCCTTATCGAGAAACCGGAGGAGGTCCTTCGGGATTTGTATTCTGAAGCCCTGTGTGCAGCGGAATTTATTCTCGACGGCGGTGCCGGGTTCACTCGGGGCTCTCTAAACATTGTGCTCGACATTGGCGGTGGGACGACCGACGTCACTGTGTGGGATTACGGACCGATCCATTGGGTTGGGTCGTTTCGGCTTGCGGGCCAGAACTTCTTCACCAAGGTGATCAGCCAGAATCCTGAGATTCTTGCTCCGATCGGATTGGGTCACTGGAAGGAACTGTTCGAGAGCCAAAAAGGTTCTGAAGGAGGCTTCAAGAAGGAGGACGTTTCGCACCTAGCCGAAATGCTGTTCAGCGGCCCGGCATTGCAGGAAGCCATCGATGAAAACTGGAATTCGCGCCTGCGTCTTGATCTCGGCAAGACCCTGCGCCTGACTGCGCAGACCTTTCTCGCCGGCATTGCCTGGTATCTTGGCCGGATCGTTCGGCAACTGGTGGAGGACGATCGCTTGCGTGCAGATCAGCTTGCCAACCCTGCCTTTGCGCTCTGCGGGCGCGGTGCAGGGCTTTTCAAGAAGATGCACGCCGGTCGAGCGGCCGATGCAGAAAGCGAAACTACCCGTGCGCTGAAGGTGTTCAATCTTGCGGCTGGACTGACCGAAGGAGCTCGCCAGCCGCAGCTGTTCACCACGCCTGATGCAAAGTTGGAAGTTGTGCGGGGCATGATAACCAGCAATGGCGGTAAGCGGGAAGCGGCCGCTGGAGCGGAGCGCTTCTACCTCTCAGGGCTGGGCGCGACCTTCGAGAGTGGCGCGGCGCTGTCCATTCTCGACAAAACGACCCGTAAGTCGCTGGTCGAAAATGTCCGGGCGGTGGACCTATCCGAGCTCAACGCGTTCCTCGCCGCGCTAAAGGAAGTCGCGGAGATCGAGATCGACCTTTTTGAGGATAGTCCGCAAGGCGCCTTCGGCGCGATCCAGCTGCAGGTGCTTACGTCGCTCAACGATCTTCGTGTTGGCACGGACGTCAAGAAAGAGCTGGAGCCGCCGTTCATCATCGCGTTAAGGAAGCTCATAGACATCATGGCCTCGCCGGCTGAGGAGCGAGAACGCCGGCTGAAGATGGAATTCACCGCATGACCAATCGCAGTTTCGGCATTCTCTATTGTGCAGCCCTGCTGGTGCTTAATGTTTTCCCGGTTCGCGCTGCCAATACCGTTCCACCCAAGGCTGCGGAAAACCTTGCAACCTCTTATTCTTCCGGCAAGATTGTAGCGGCCACAGGCACTTCGGATAAGGTTGTTTCAGAAGAGGCCCTAGGAGACAATTCTGTTGGTTCTTCCGTCGCTTCACAGTTGGACAACGGGGTGGTGGTGCTTGATGCACAGCCTGAGCTCGAGATGCAGCCCGCAGGTGAGCACAGTACGCTTAGGTTGCTGCTGATTAGCATGATCATTGCGCTCGGCATTAGCGTGCTTAGTTCGGTCCTAGTTGCCTTCCGGATAGGCAAGCACGTTACAAGTGCCGAGAAGGAAGCCAAGATGGCCGCGGCCGAGTTTATGCGACTTCGGCAGCAGATAGAATCCCTGCATGCCACCGTCCATACCGCGGCAAAACGCAGTGACGAAGCTATGCGACCCAGCGCCAGCACGCCGCGGGTTCTGAGCCCTGCAAGAACTGACATCCAGCCCGCCTCTGCACGCGGTCCTGAATCGCAGTCGCAACCAACAGTGCTGCAACCGCGGCCGCGCGAATCCCAGCTGCCTCAGGTCGCGCGAAGCCTTCTCGAGCGCCTGACAAGGCTGCTGTCCAGCCCCGGGTTTCGTAGCGGCGATTACGATGCTGCGATCGCGCAATTCGGATCAATTTACGGGGTTCAAGTCTCTCCCGCCGGACAAGTCCAGCTAGTGAGGCCGGATGACGACATCAGTCGCAGGCTAGTCGCGGTTGTGCTCGATGACGAGGATATCGCGGTGATCCTGCCGAGCAGCCGCTACGCCAAGGACTTCAGCATGACCTACAAGGAAAGCCTTGAAGCGGGAGCCGATGTAAAGGCACTGTTCGAATGTAAAATGGATGGGACGGCGACCCTAAAGATTATAGGGGTCTGCGCCGGGCGGGTCGACGCGGGAATGGGCCTGCACCACGTCGAGCGAGGAGAGCTCGCCGGATTCGTTCGCTAGTGGACTGATTCAAATGGATGTGGCCTTTTTTGTTTCCTTCTAATGCGTCTAGGACGTGCGATGCATCTGGATGCGCACGGGTATCGGGAACGAGGTTTTCTCTCAGACAAGGTTCGGCGGTCCGTCGTCAAAACATTTGGCGCAAATTGTGGTGTAAAATAGCGGAGCGCGGGCTTCGTTTTGGTGTTTATGTTATGCGGCGAGTTTGCGGGGTTGCGAACGTCGAGCGCGGGAGAGAGGCGGGTGTAGTTGTCAATGATCGACAGAACCCGGATCTTCCGGCCATCGAACAACTGGTCGGATAGGAAATCCATCGACCAGCAATCGTTGGCCGCCGTTGCCGGAACTCGGTCTTCCCGCAGCTTTGCCTTAACCTTGCGCGTCTTGTTGCGCAGTTGCAGGCCTAGTTCCCGATATATCCGTCGGGTCTTTTTGTAGTTGATTTGCTATCCTTCTCTCCGCAGCAGGACATGAATGCGCCGATAGTCATAGCGCACCCTTGTCGAGGCTGAGGTTCGCCACCAGGCGTTTGCGCCGGACGTTTTCTTCTTGAAGCTGTTTCAAGCGCTTCATTTTCGACGGCAACAGTCCGTCACACTTACTGCGCCATCAGTAGTATGTTTGAATCGAGATCCCTGCCTTGCGGCAGACCTCCCCAACCGTTGTTTCATCCTCCGCCTGCTTCAATATGAAGGCATTCTGCTGCGCACTAAAACGCGACTTCTTCATTCCGAAACTCCCTCGTTCGGCAACTGCCAAACCTAACCGGGAATTTCGTACTTAAAATGGACCAGTTTGTCAGGTTCAGGTCACAACTATTCCTGAGTATCTCCAAGCGTCAGGAGTCACGCCTGTCGGTCCTATTGGTCACAACCTGACCCGTCCATCCCTTGGCTAACAATGTGTTGTACAAGGACGCAGGAGTTAGATAGCCCTCGCGTCCAAAAGATATTGGACTGTTGGGTAGCGCCATAAATGACCTAGCAATCAACTCCGTACAATAGAGCTCGTTTGCATCTCCCTCCAGCGCGAGATCAAACGTCTTACCCCGGAACCGCAAAGCGGCTTGCGAAATAAGGCTCCTTTGGTCGGATAAGAGAGCGGGGTTGGACAGTATTAGGATTTTATCGTAATTACGTAAAAAACTTTCAACAGAATGAACTAATACACCATCCCTTGCAAATTCAGGATCGTAGTCCGAATCTATAACTACAATAGTATCGCGATATTTTACCAATAATCCTGCATGTGTATATATAAAAGGAAATTGAGACGCGCGAATTAGTGAGGACACAAATGATGTCCCGATAACAAAAATTACATCGCTTTCACTGAAATTTGATACGAATGATTCCCAGTTCTTGGGACGATTTTCTTGGTGTTGATCCGAACCAGAAGAAACCTCAAAAAGGGTGACGACTCCAGAAATGCCAACAACACTTGCTAGTGTGCAAACTACTTGCCGCCGAGTGCAACCTTCCACTGGCCATCCTCCATAACCGCTGCAACCTTGGTTGTCTCTTCCGAACCCGGCGGGATTATTTCTATTAGATAGCGTGCGTCGTTAACTTTGATCTTGTTATGGATAACGACATCGCCTTTTGAACAGGCTTCAGCAATAGCGTCAGCTTCATTGAAAGTGCCGTTGGCAAGAAGGGCTAGTTTTACAAATCCGAGCAATTTTTGTGATTGCTCAGTGAGATGGGGCTTCATTGCATCAACACTTCGATGGCTACACATGCTTTTATACATGTCGTATACGGCCCGCTCTTCGGGGGGAACAAAAACTGTGCAGGCACCTAGACCGATCAGAATTGGCAGAGCTACAGGAAACAATGCTTCAAATCTCATAAAACTTGTCCCTTCAAGAAACGATATGTTTATTCAAGTGCGGTAAAAACTGTCAACTAGAGTGGTTGCTCTACCTCTGGCTAGTAACAAACAGGGGAGCACGTCAGCGTTTTCGCGGCGTTTATTGCGACGGGCGGTTGTGCTCTCACGAGGCCGCCTTGTTGCCAGCTTTGACATCAATGTTCGATGAGTGCCTGGTAGAGGCGTGAAATTTCACCTGACGGCGGGCCAGCGGGATTTCGTTCAACGCCTGCGTAACTGAAAACTCCGTCACTACCTTGCCCTCGAAATTCGACTGGCACTTTGTCCCATAGATCCAAGACGCTTTCAGATTGAAGAGGTGGGCGGCCTGAGTTTGCCAAAGCCAGATTTAAGAACAGGCTGACGAACTTCCAGTCGAGGCAGACCAGCTCAGCATTGCCGACGAAAGTTAGCAAATCATCCGCAACATCGGCAAATCGAAGTGAGTGCTCCAAGGCAGAATTGCTGATACCGGTCAATTCCTCGGCCATAAGAGTGAGCGGGTAGGTGGGCTTAGATAGCTTTTGGAAGGCTGCGCCAGACTGCATGTCATTCCGCAACTCCAGCGCGCAAATCATAACAACTTCTGCGCCGGTGTTCGGGTTTAGGCCGCTTGTCTCAATGTCGATCGCTATCCGTCGCGTCATTGGCTTCCTTTAGTCTTTGGGATTTGCTTACAAACCGTGGCTTAATGTCTGCCGTGCAGAGATATTCCAATATGCATGCGCGATACGAAGCGATGATTGTTTTGATGAGTACGCAGATTGCTCAGGTATTTGAGCATATTCGTCGATCGCCTCAAGGCTTGTTTCGAATATGTCTTTAGGCACCATATCCCAAACACTAAGGAATGCGCTACGAGGAAGAACCGGCCTGCCCAAATGTTTCAGTGCGTCGTTGAGATAACAAGATGTCATTTCATAGCCGGTGCAAACAATTTGACTATCACCGAGGAAATCAAAAAACTGCTCGGCCACCTCGGCCAGGGGTGGGGCGTCGTTTAGCGTTATGTTATCGATTTCCAAGAGCCTCCCCCAAAGCGGAGCGAGCCCCCTCAACGGTCGAACGTACGAATGAAAAAACTCGCCTACCTGCCTGGGGGCAAGCATTTCGCATGCGGAGATAGCGATGATTTCACCATAAACCTCAGGAGAAAACCCCGATGCGGTAATGTCAACGGCTACTTTCCGCATTTCCATCCCCTCTTGAAAGTCGCGTTTGAGTAATCAGACTTAACGGCACTGATGCTGCCATTAGACAATCGTCAAAGCAAGGATCGTGACCTCCCACTGTCGTTGAGATGTGTTAAGCTGGGGCAAATTTTCGCTTGCCCGGATTAAGCCGTGCACATGCCGGAGGATCGCCTATAACTTCGCAGGTATTGGCTTAGATGACGCGCCTGTCCGAAAGGCTCATTTTCAGGTTGCGCTAAGGCGGGACGGCAAGGTGAAGCTTGCTTGTCGCCTCTTTTTGACATTAAAGCATATCTGCCTAATCGCGAGGGAAGCCCCTCCAATTTCGAAGGCGAGCACTTAACGATTGCGACGCCGTCATAGATGCAATGACTGCGACGTTTGCCTAAGGCTTGCGTCGTTCCGACAAATTCGCTTCAAACAGAACAACGCGTCGCCGCGAATGTTCGTACGCTGCAAATTTCAGACCACTCGATTTAGATGGTGAGCAGTAGGAACCGCTTTACCTGTGCGCGAACTCTTATGCGACAGCGGCGCAGGTAAGTATTCTGTCATCCAAAGGCGAACTTCGCCGTCTCGCGTCCATGTTACCAGCCGAGGCGGCCCATAATGGCTCAGTATTGAGATGGCCCCAACTACTCCTTGAGAGCTAGGCAATACCGAAATTTTCCAGATGCCGCGTTTGCAATTGCTGCGGCTTAGGAGAGCGGCGGATCCATCATCTTTGAAGGGCCAGACAAGCAAGCTGCAATCTGTGAGCTCGACCAACCCGGCTTCCTTGTCTCCTGGCCCTCGCGGTATCGTGATGATTTCGGGGTCATCAGGAGTTGCCCAAATCACTAGTGCACCGATATTCGAATTAATACCCAGTGAGGCGAAGCCTCCGCTGGGGAGCCCTGTCGCGTGCCACATCTGATGATGATGGGCGCGGGGCAGTTCAATCCATCGACACGGGATGGGTTCATAGAGCCAAGCTGAGCCGTCTCGTCCACCCCCCTCGTGCTCGTTTGCCCAGCCTAACCAACGCCCGTCTCCAAGGGGCCAGGCATTGCTCAAAATCTTTCCGTCCGGCGGTTCTTGCTCAGCACCCATTTCCGGAAAAAGTGCCTCGGGTGCCACGCATGGACCTAAGGGCGATCCATTTCTTCCGTCAAATGCCTGACAGGCGCCGCTCGCATCCATGATTACAATGTTCGAGCTTGCATCTAGATATAGGTGAGTTAGCTCAGGCGCTGTCGAGCACTCACGAATTATCAATGATGTGGCTTCGTCTGGCATAAAGAGCATCCTAGATGGGCCAAATTTTGAGTTTGAGGCGCGTTTATCAGTTCTTCAACGACGCTTGAGACAAGCGTATTCCTTCGGGGCGCTGTAACGCATCTGCAAATCGACTACCTGCTTTAGAATATCAGGGGGCATCAGTTGGTATGGATCTGCTTTCTGAGTGTAAATCTGCCTTATTGCGGCCTGGCAAGCCGAATGTGTACGATAATCGCCGATTGCAGTTGATGTTGCCAAGGCTAGAAGTGTGAACATGTTGCATTCTACCTTTATGTCGGTCACTTGCCGCCCTGGTATCTCTCCCAATGCAGCGTTACTTCATCAGAAGAGCACCACCGGGCCATCGGTAAGTCAACCGCCAATTTAGCAATGATATCTCTCCCGTTGATCCTTTGTGCCTAACGATGTTCAGAAACCTACCGAGGATATAGCAGGCTAAGGAGATTGCCTGCGAATGCCTCTGTGCCATTTGAATTACCGCCGTTCATGAACGCCATCCGCATCTCGCCTTCGAAACCCTTACCTGCCAATACGGCATAACTTGCGATCGCCACTGCTTATTCAGGTGCCCAGCCTGCGCCTAAGGCTTCAACAGTTGCAACGCCGGCGTCTCTTGGCGCAGTCAGGGCATCCCTAATCGCCTAAGCTACGACATAATTTTTAATGAACACTCTCAGGTAGAGCCTCACCATTTCCCAAACCGTCGAGCCTATGTCATGTTCATGCATTGCTGCCACAAGAAGCTCGGCCCATGCTGCGGCGTACAATTTGCCAACAGCACGCCCGTGGGTAAGGGCTGAACTCCCGATGGAAACAGCAATAACATCGTCGGCTGGGAGGGGCGGGGCCTTGGCAGCGACGTGCATAATTGTGCCGTCCCCTGGCAATCGTTGGCGGCTGGCTTGACAAGATCGCGACACCTCCAAAGGTCTTACAGACATGTCTGGCCAGATGCAGTTCGATGGCGAAAATTCTTCGGGTTGATCAGGCTGCGGTGCTGGTCGATTTCATGAGAAAGTTTCCCGCCCTGCGATGTGAGCCAACGCAGCGTAGCGCGGCGCACAGTATTGGCTTCAGGCATTCTCCCGTTCCGATGCCTGCACTTATGTGCCTAGATCAGACTCTTGCGGCTGACAGCGCCACCTGCGCGCCATCTCTTAACCAAATGTCGTGAACGGCATGCGCCCACGCCAGTACATTTGGGCCATCTGGAAAAGGCCGGTGGATTAAGGGGATACGGGCAAATTCTAAATCGGTTTCGAGGCCGCCCCCAATTGCGCTGAATAACCGGCGATTCGGATCCTCAGTCAGCTAGTAATGATAGGATGATTAGCTGCAAAGACGGTGCTGAACAGCCAGGTTTGTTAATCCAGAAAGAATGTACTGAGGCTTATTACGATCATTGCATAGTGGACAGCATTGATGCACCTTATCGACTTTTCGTTCAGGGCATAATAGCCATACTTGCAACAACTAGGGGATCCAAGGGAAGCTTTGAGGGATCCCTCATTTGCAGCGACATCGCCGCTGTTGCGGAAAGGAATTAGCAGTTGTTTTCGATATTGTTTTTAGCGGCTTCAGTTCCGGCTGGGCAGACATTTAAATGCACACCGACCCGCGTTTGGGACGGCGACGGACCAATCTGGTGTGCAGAGGGTCCTCGCGTCCGTGTGTCAGGCATAGCTGCGCCCGAATTGGATGGAACGTGCCGGCGAGGACATCCTTGCGTTGCCGTCGACCCCAAGAGGGCACGTGATACATTGGCTGCGCTCGTTGGTAGGCCTATTGGTTTTGCCCGCGAGGGACATGTCTTAGTCCAAGGCCCAACAATGCGGTGCAGATCAGACGGCGGCGCTGGGGGAAATCGGACCGCTGCGTTTTGTGTATCGCCTGTTGGCGGTGATATCTCGTGCGCGATGGTCGCTTCTGGACATGCTGCCAAATGGAAACGTTACTGGCGCAATCATCGGTGCGATTGATCAAAATTGGAAGGCGGGGCTCACATGCTTCTTATTGCTTAAGGTTTTTGTATACTGAATAGTTGCCGTAAATGGGCCTACTATATTTTATGTAAATAGACGAAAAGCAAAGTAAGAATCTAAGTGATCAATCTCTCCGACGCGCCTGCTTTTCTAACGGATGGCATGCTATGTTCGCGGTCGCGCGCGATTTCTCTCGTCTGGCAAACTGCATCGCTTTCGGCGGTCTTGCTGTCTCAGTCTAAGTGTGTAGCCCTTGTTACAATTTACGGGTTTTCGGCGCGACGTTGTACAATAATGTTCATGACCCTCATATTTTCCCTAACAAAATAATTCATGTTATCTATTAAGTTTTGTACAGTTATTCCATCAGATCCTATAACAATGAAATTATATAGAGCCAGTAATCCATTATCTTTATTGAAAAATGGATGAGAATATCCTTCTTTCAGTAAAAGATTTCGAGATAAGTAATAGGCCTCTTCCTGATTAATGTCGTTGTAGAAATCCGCCAACTGAACATAATTGCAACCTAAATCATCGCAGTCGCTAAATCCAAGAGCAATATCCTCTCCTCCAACGTTTGTCACAATCATTGGAGTGCCTTTAACTTCATAAGAAACCTTGGCTTGATGCCCCTTTTTCTGTAGTGCTAGCGCAAACGCTTCTGGACTACGTAGGGTCTGTTTTGCATCCCCCATGAATCGCTCATAACGAGAGGGTATAACGATTGGGGTTCTATCAGCCTGCCGGCTCGGTAGCGCGGGTATGGAAGGCGCAGTCACAACCAATGCATCTGTTTGTGAACTATCCGCAGCTTTAGGCGCCTGCTGATTTTTCCTGTCAGAAATTTTGTCAAAGTCGATCCCTGAAATCGACGTTGTTTGTTCGTTCAGCCATAGAATTTTATCTGGTGGGGCTAATGTAGCAAACACGACCGTGCTTTCACCAAACCCTAGCTGTGAAAGGTAATGTCCAACCAATGCATTGCCCACACTTGTTTCCAGCTTGGTGCCATCCACATCGAGGTAGCTAGCATGGAAGCCAATCTCTCCTCCTTCAAAGACCAGGCGCTTCGAACCCGCGACCCAAATGAGCGCACAGGCTGATGCACACGTGCTATTCTTATAAACTGCGGTCTTATATCCACGTAATTTTATGGTTCGGCCGATCTCCATCGCGGGGCCAATCATGCCACCGTCGCTGTTCAGCAACACTATAACGTCAGAGTATTCCGAAGCGACATTTCGAAATTTTTCATCATCGCCCGAATGGATTTGACCCTCAATCATTATGAATGCTGGATCTCCGCCTTTTTTTGGCGGCTCAGCGTCGATGTCTGCCGCGACAACCGGCATCGACATAAACATGCATAACGCAATAACATTTACCAGTAGTAATTTTATCATATTTTGAACCTGTCAGCCATTGCGGTGATTGTCAGCTGAAATAGCCGCAAAATCCAATAATTCTAGCAATCAGTTAACTCGCTCATTCCTAGGCTCAGGACCCATTGCAGCAACCAGAAGATGACGGTTGTAGCAATGCAGGTGGCGGCCATGAAGGTGTGGGTGCAGCGGTCGTAACGGGTGTGGATGCGACGCCATTCTTTGAGTTTGCCGAACATGTTCTAGACCTTGTGACGCTGGGCATAGAAGGCAGTGTCGTTCGGGATGGGCACCTTGCGGTTTGTCTTTGACGGGATGCAGGGGGTGATACCTCTCTGCTCCTGAGCTGCGCGGAACCAGACGGCATCATAGCCCCAATCGGCGCGCAGTGCCTTGGCCCTAAGGAAGGCATTGATCATTAGCGCCGCCCCGTTGTAATCGCTCACTTGCCTTCCGTTGAGCAGAATGCCCAAAGAGGCAAAGCCTGCATTCCGAAGGCCAGTCGCCAACCAAACCTGATGGTCATGAGCGCATGGAAGCTCGATCCATTGAGATGTGTTCGGTTCAAAGAGCCAAGCCGAACCATCTCGGTCGCCCCCTTCATGCTCGTTTATCCAACCTAACCAACGCCCATCCCCAACGGACCACGCATTGCTCAAATTCATCCCTTGAGGGAGTGGAGCGTCAGTGTCTTGAATGCAAAGTTCTTCTTGTATGTCGCATGAGCCCAGTGGATGGCCATCGTTGCAATTATAGACCTGACAACTTCATTTAGAATCTATTATGACAAGGTCGGCACCAAAAGCCAAACATGACTGAATTTAGTCCGGAATTGCGGAGCGTCTGCGGATTATTAGTGACGCTTTTGGGCCTGCCATACCGTGTCCTAGCTAGGACGAAATCTTTGGTTTGTCTCGCAATCAGCATTCCGCCATTGATGCTTACCACCCTGGGTACTGGCCCCATAACATCGCGGCATCATCTGAAGACCACCAACGCGCCATCGGCAGGTCTACCGCCAATTTTGCGATTATGTCTCTCCCGCCGACCTCTTGAGCCCAGCGATGCTCAAAGACTTGTCGCGGATATAGCAAGCCAAGGAGATTTCCCGCGATGGCTCCAGTGCTGTCTGAATCTCCACTGTGAGTGACCGCGATCCGTAACCCGTCCTCAAAATCCTTGCCGGCCAAAGCAGCGTACAGCGCGATCGACAGCGCTTCTTCAGCCACCCAGCCACCTCCCAGAGCCTCGACAGTTTCGACGTGGCCATCTCTTGGTGCAGTCAAGGCATCTCTCATGGCCCAAGCCACGACATCACTCTCACGGGAAGATCCCGAATAGCGCTGCACAATTTCCCAAGCTGCTGAACCTACATCGTGCTTATGCACTGCCGCTGAGAGGAGTTCAGCCCATGCGGCTGCGGCTAATTGGGCAACTGGATGCCCGTGGGTTAGGGCTGAAGTGTTCATGGCAACAAACTGAACGTCGTCAGCCGGGAATGCCAGCGCGACAGGGGCAACACGCATAATAGTGCCACATCCCTTGCTCTCATTAGCAGCAGGTACACCAAGATCGCGCGGGGCTTCAAGCGCTGATAGGCATGTTCTGCCCGGCGCGGCCTGATGCCAGAGATCTTTCTGTGTGATCAAGCCAGTGCCATGATCGATATCATGGGCGGGTCGCCCACCTTGCGTGGCAAACCAGCGCAGCAGGGCGTGATGCACAATTTTTGCGGTTGGCATGGACCCATTCTGGTGCCTGCAAACATGTGCCCGTATTAGCCCCTCGGCGGTAAACAGCGTCATCTGTGTGTCGTCCGTGAACCAATTTTCATGAACGGCATGCGTTCGCGCCAGCCGGTCTGGCCCATAGGGAAAAATTTGTCTGATTTCGTCAATGCGGGCAAATTCGATATCGGCGCCTAAGCTGTCGCCTATGGCGCCGCCTAGAAGCGATGCATGACTGAGGTATGGAAGATAGCGCCTCACGTATTCTTCTTGTTCTTTGGTCTCGACGGCCCTCAAAGAACGGGTTTCGCGGATGAGTTTGATGGCCGCATCTGCACCCCAGCCAAGATCGATGAGCAGAAGGGCTGCGATCAGGCCAGTGCGACCTAAGCCACCCCGGCAATGCAAAACGATCTTTTCGCCAGCCGCCAAGCGGCGCTGCAGGGATTTCGAAAGAGAACTCCAAGCATGCAGGAAATTGCCGGAGGGGATCGATTGATCGGCGACGGGCAAATGATGCCAAGCTATGCCGCGAGCCTGAACCTGGCTGCCTAAATCAGGTACGCTCAAAGCGGTAAACTCATCCCGCTCCATGATAGACACAATGGAAGACGCGCCCCATTGCATGATGGCGTCAAGGTCAACCCCAAGGTCCCTGCGCCATAGAATACCATCGGATCCTGTGTCCCGCTTCCCTGGGCAAAAGGTCATGCCGAGCGTACCGGATCCTACCTGTATTCCGGCGATGCGAATGGGACTGTTGAAGCTGGTTTTTTCCATATTGGGTTCAATCCACTTTTCTTCGCACGCAACGTTTCGGGGTTGTGATAGCTAGCAGTTAACTATCCCATCACTTTTTTATATTGCAGACTTATGATCAAAGACTGAGCCAATTCGATTGCGTAGAGAGTGTTCTAAAGGAAGTAAATGGGCGGACCTGACGCCATAGTCGCGGAATTTTCTTGCGTGACCACTTCTAACATGGCGGTCATCCGTATCATCGTGGGCCAATTGTTGCCGCGCGGCTCGGCGATTAAGGTGTCCTCAAATGCAGGGCAATGCTCACAACCGTTATCACCGACGCAAAACCTTTATAAATCCAACCCTGATAACATTCCGAGTTACTATCGCAATAAACATCGCGATGATCAACGGGCGAAGGAATTGATGCATCAACAATTAACTCGGAACACTCAGTGCGGATTGGTCAAACCTAAAACCGACAATACGAGGCATGACTAAAATTCAGGCCAGTTTTCCGTGGAAATCCGGTTTTTCACGGATTGAAGCAGCCCGATATAGCTCACTTGCACTCAGTATATTGGGCTGCAGCGAGCGTATTGCGGCGAGCAGTGGGGCGGACTGTGTCGAGCCCCAGTTCAATCGTTGTGACTGCTGCTTCCCACAATCACGAAATGCGACCAAAATGGTCGACTGTTACATTTTCTTCTCCTTCGAAGCGATCAAGCTGTAAGATGGTTCTGACGTCTCAATTTCATAGCTATGATAAATTTTGAGAATTTTCTCAAAGGAACATTTGCAATCCCCCGGCTCAGATTTCCTGCATTTTGATATTTCCCAAAATATCCAATCTTCATCGACATGGAACAGGCCAAATGCATGGTCATCTTGTCCGTTATTGTGCTTCGCAAAATTATCGTAGTTGCGAACACTATAAAGAATAGATGTAATCATAATATTTGACGCTACATCCTGAGATATTTCTATACACCCACCCTTGAAGGTGCGACGTAGCTCGTCGTTCTCTGCGATTTCATTTTCCAGATCGGTCAAATTGAATTCGCCTTCCGTTGAATGGATGAAGTGTAGGGTTTCCAGTCGCCAGGGAGGCTTCATTTCACACTGATCTTGGTTTGCCTTCGACTATGCGATTGACGGAGCGAATCTGAAAGGTCAGGTCCCTAACGGACCGTCACTTTCCACCCGACGGTAAAGGGCACTCATCGTCAGATCGTTCTGATGTGCTCCCCTTATTGTTACCGGTCAGAGATAGGGTCAATTACAAATTTGCACTGCTACCCAACCTTGGACCACCCAGGTCTGGAGTTTATCGCCTTACTCAGATCCGGTGGGCTGGTTTCACCGGCTGAGTTTAGCAGCATTATCGGGGGGATATTCCCGATCGCGCTGTGCGGTCGCTCTTCGTTATAGTGTCTACGCCAAGTCTCCAACTTTTCGCAGGCATCTTGCAGCGATGAGAACCAGTGCGCGTTAAGGCATTCACTGCGCAGCTTGCCATTGAACGCCTCGATGAACGCATTGTCTGTGGGCTTACTAGGGCGCGAGAAGTCCAGGATCACTCCGCGCTGGTAAGCCCACAGATCCATATCACGGGAGATAAACTGTGCTGTGCACAGCTTCGCTTCAGCTGCCATTGTCCACCCTGATCGTTTTCGGATAGCCGATCTTCCGACAAGCCTGTTCCAGCGTTGCAACCACGTCCTCACCACGATAGCTAA
>Ga0315903_10002784_pt1 | contig 25010 bp, 24 predicted proteins | sample LakEriMetagenome_7_FD_203524 | JGI IMG/M metagenome (GOLD analysis project Ga0315903, IMG submission 203524) | Freshwater fungal communities from buoy surface, Lake Erie, Ohio, United States - Buoy 2 MA119 | ecosystem: Environmental > Aquatic > Freshwater > Lake | place: USA: Lake Erie, Ohio... | reverse complement strand
GAGCCGGTGGCGTGGCGCACATTTGACGGTGAGGGAGGATATGACTACCGCACTTACGACGACAACGAGAACTATCGTAATGAATGGGACAAGCGCAACCCAAACCATAAAGGCTGGGTGGAGCCCCTCTACACCCACCCACCCCGCCGCGAGTGGCGAGGGTTGAGCGAGGAGCAACGTGTTGTCTTATTTGAAACATTAGTGAGGGCCAACAAGTCTGATTACGAAATCTTCCAAGCCATCGAGGCCAAGCTAAAGGAGAAGAACCACCATGACTGAACAAACCAAAGCCGAGCTGCTGGCGGATGCGCTTGATCGCTGGCATGACGGCGAGATTGTGGAAAAAGCCGCCGCCGAACTGCGCCGCCTGAGCGCGGTGGAACAGCAGCGGGACGAATTGCTGGAGGCGTTGGCCGCAACCAGCGTGGCACTTGGCACTGGGCATAACGCGCTTATTGCGCTGAAAACCGCCCGCGCCGTCATCGCCAAAGCGGAGGGGAAGCTATGAGCATCATAACTCCTATCGCAGTCTATCTCGCAACACATCCAGCAGCGGAGTTGACAACAGAGCAAATCCACGAAATGTGGGGAGTGAAGCGCGTCAATATCCACAAGTCCCTGGCATATGCCGAACTGAAGGGCTGGGTAAAGAGTGAACTGCGGGCTAATCCAAAAGGCAAAACAAAGAAGATTCGCTTCTATAGTGCAGGCGTAAGAATCGAAAAGGAGGCAGCTAGATAGTCCAGCAACTTAATCTTTTCCATCCCACTCCATCAACTTTTTCCACAGCGAAAGCCCAACCATCATGACTTTTCAAACCCACATCCGCCTTACCATCAATCACAGCAAGGAGATTCCTGACCTGACAGATCACGTGTCAGGAAGAGCATACACGATTGATGGCGTAACAGACACTACAGCTACGATCCTGGAAAACCCAGAGTCAGAGCACACACAGAGACGCCCGTTTGACACGTTTCAGCTGGACCAGGCCATCGAACACTTTAACAAGATGTATGGCCTGGAAGCGCCAGAACGTCCTGTGCTTCGTGGAGCGCATCCTGAGGATATGGTCAACTTGCTGCGAAAATTCCACGATATTCTGCAAGAAGAAATGAAAGAGGTGGATGACTTGGTAGACAAGTTGCGGGGGGTTAGGCCTGATCCTGTAGACATTCTCACTGATCTTGCCGATTGGCTCGGTGATATCATGGTCTACTGCGCCAGCGAAATGCGCAAGTATGGCCTTCGCAGCAATGACATTCTCGGCATCATCATGAGCTCCAACTTCTCCAAGCTGGGACCAGATGGCAAGCCCATCTACGATGAACGCGGCAAGGTGCTCAAGGGCCCCAACTATTGGAAGCCTGAACCCATGATTCGCAGGCTGTTGGAAGCTCAGATTCGTCTGGCACTTCCCCCCGCGGCTCAACGTGGTGATCCTCTCAAGGATTGAGATATTCCCGGCACAAAACACAAAGCCCCCATTCGGGGGCTTTTTCTTTGGCCTTGCGTTTTGTCAACTTTCAATCTGGCAACGGCTCGCCACCCATAATCTCAAACAGCTTGATACTGAATGGGTTCTTGTGCTTTTCCAGCATCTGATTGACCACACTCTCACTGGCATCTCTTGTCCAGCGCATGTACGCTTGATTGAACGATTCCACACGTCCACCGCTACGAGCATAACGAGTGAGAAACTCTTCGTATTCCTCATCCGTAGGCACTTCGCCAGCGTAGAGTTTGCTCTTGACAACTTCACCAAGACGCTCGATACGCGCTTTGTCCATTGCCTCATATCGCTTCTCGCGATAGAGCGCAGTCAGTGCAACTGCTTCATCCATTGGCCGGCTGCCCAGCATTCTCGTGACTCCGCCGAAATCCACGAGTCTATCCTGCAGCGAAGTCAGCATAGCTGTAGTCTCGAACTCGTTTGCAGCACTGATGAGTGAGCCCGTACTTGTTGTCGTCCTGCCTGCCATCACCTGAGCAAAACCTGCCAATGGCCTGTTCCACCCTTGATGCTCCAGTGCACGAAGCATGGAAGCACTCATGTCTGCACCGCTGGACACATTCTTGCCAAACTCGTAGATTTGTCCTACGAGCTTGATGCTAGCACTGACAGCTGGAACATCAACGATATTAGTAGGCAGTATAGTAATATGACGAGGATTGATGTCGCCACGAGTAAACAGCGCAGGGCTTGATCCAGAGAACAGCGGGAAAGCAGACGCCGTACCGTACAGCATCCAGTCTCCAAGCTCTTTGTTAAACGATGGAAGAACACTGTACATGTCCTTATGTTCAGGATTGCTTGCGATGTACTTGCCAAGGATGTACGTGTTGGCTGCGTCAAAGAATGGCAGACCATTCAAGCCAAAGATCGTACCCTGCAAGCCTGCAAATATAGCCAGCGTGCGCTTGTCTCCACGTTCCATATGGCGGTGAAGCTGCTGGAGAACGTTGAACGCATACGTTTGAAACAACGAGACTGCTGCACCCACTGTGCCTTGGAAGACAATGGGCCGCTGACTGGTCACATAGTTTCCCTGCACCCGATTCACAAAGGTGGAGATATATGCGTTCTGCTCCTTAACCGTCATCTTGCCAGCTTGCACCAGCGGATCAGACATTTGCCGCATCACGTCGGCAGACACAAAGCGTGTGAAGTCTTCTGAGAACGTATTGCCCGTGATCTTCGCAGCAGTCTCAACACCACGCTCCAGCTTGTTGAGTGCCTCGCTGGGATTGATCGTAGGATTGAAGCTCAGATCATCCAGCATTTCATGATACAGCTGGCTGACTTTCTTGATGGCTCCAATATTTTCGTACCGTGTGAGCAGCTGCTGCTTGTCTGTAGAGAAGAAGTTCTCCACAGATTGTCCAATCAACTTCGTGGTAGATGGCACACTGTAGTCTTTACCAGGTACCTTGACAGTCATGAGTTCACGGAGCTTGCCAGCCGCCACATCATCCGTGGCAATCATACGACGAATGCTGGCCATTTCCGTTCCCAGCATGATGGGGGTAGAAATGATATTGATGAGTGAGTTGAGAAAGTCAAGTCGCAGCGTGGTTGTAGCGATGGCCATGTTGGCCTTCTGAAGAAACGTACGCACCACATTCAGTGGCATTCTTTCGTTTGCCGTGAGATATGTGGCTTCATTCGTATATGGCCTGCCAAGTCCATACTGTTCCGTAACTTTGTTTGCGTCTTCCCAGGAGATGAGTCCCTTCTTTGCATCTCGGAAGCCCCGTTGGATACCATCACCAGCCGCCAAGCTGACCTTGTCGATAAAGTCATTGAGAGAATCCAGTAGAGGAAACTCTTGTTGCTTGGAGATATTGAGCGCAGTCTTGGTGAAGTCTCCAAACGGATCAGCCACCTTTGCGCGGAACTGAGAGCCAATGCCACGCGTGACAGACTCAGACACCTTGCGATATTGCTCAGACAAAAAGTTCATTTCTGAGAAGAACTCACGATTCTTCACCTGCGCAGCATTGCGTACCAGCTTCTCTTCCTGCTTGGCATGCCACTCAAGCCAATCCGTCATGACGTTTTCAAGACGAGTCTCAGGGAAGAAGTCTGCCAGAACTCCGCGACGGGCCAAATCACTACTGACTGCGGCCTCGTTCAGAGTGTTCTGGTATTCGTATTCTCCCTTGGCCTTAAAGTAATTGTCTGTGTTCTGCTTGAAGAATACATCATAATCGTCGCTGACTTGTGCAGCCAGTGTACGAAGCTGCTCTTCGCTGCGAGCAGTAATCATGCCCACGTTAGAACCCACACCGACCTTTTCCTTGGTCTTGACAAAGGCATGGTATGGATACTTGACCGTGTTGATAGGAGGAACGTAGATCACACGCTCATCCACAGGCTTCTTCACAAGGCCCATGGCATTGTAAAGTGTAGTGAACTTATCTTGCCGCTTGGCATTGATTCGCGTGCTGGTGCGCAAAAAGTCTGCCACTTCTGGGGACGTAATTGTGAAACTGTGAGGTGATTTGCTCTTGCCTTCCAGCTGCAAAAGTGCAGCATCCAGATCGCCTTCCAGCCTCAATGCGAGTGCAGAAGCTTCTTCAGAAATGATGCGATTGCTGGAACCGTCAAACACATAGCGATGCTCTGACTTGCGAAGCGCAGTAGTCAGTACGCCAAGTTCTGCACTGGCACGCGGATTGGCCCGCAGCGCATTCACGTTGGGAGCCAGCGTGTCAATCACAGCGTCACGGAAACGCTGAGAAATCAGCGCCACATTCTTGCCCATTTCTTGCACGAACAGACGAGCAGCTTCTCCATAACCTGCATTGCTGGAGCCAAACAATGTAGCACCAGCGCCCTGCTCGGTAGCAGACATGCTCAGCTTGTTTCCAAACTTGTTTCCGGAGCCGATGAAGTCTGATTCTTGGGGGATGAGTGCAGAGTCTGCTGGCCCCAGGACTGTGTCAGCTGCGGTGACATTGATCTTGCGAGCAATCTCCCGCTGATACTCCTTGGTCATCTCTTTCGTCCAGAGATGATTCGGACCCATGTTCATGTTGTAGGCTTCTTCAGGAAGCACCACGTTCTTGTTCTTGATGAGATTCGTGAAGTCCCATTCCATCTGCACAGTGCGTGGTTGCAGTGCCAGCTTCGTGGGGAACAGAGGCGCCTCTTTCTTGCTGACCTGAAAACCAGATTCAATCGCTTGTTCCACCCACTCACGCGAACTGTTCATGTGAATGGCAAGTGAGCGGGTATCCGGCACAGCTTGACCATCCAGCTTAGCCAGCTGAGTCTCCAGCACTTCCATACGCATCTGCTCAGGCAGTGAACGGAAGTTGACGATATCGTCAAAGCTCAGAGTGCGTTCGCCATCAATGAACTTGAGAGTGCGAAGCGTGTCTTCCTTCACGAGTCCCTGGTCCAGCAGCTCAACAATGCGGTCAAGTACAGGAAGATCAGACAAGTTGACAGTGGAGCCTACAGTGCGCCGCAAGTCTGTGAAGTTCTGGCCTGCTGCCCATGCGTAACGAGCACTGGATTGCAGAGGTTCCAGAGTGATATTGACTGCAGCACTTGCACCTTGCCGGAATGCTCGCGTGCCAGCGTAGATTGCATCAGACGCCGTGAGCAGCTTGCCTGCGGGAATGATGTCGCCAAATGCCAGCACAGTGTCAGGAGAGAACTGCAAACTCTCCAAGTCCATGAGCATCTTCGTGGTGTTGGGGTCTTCCCTGAACTTGAGAATCCTGGGAGACTTTGGATTGACGCGGTACGAGCCGTCACCAATCTGAATCAGATCAAGATCAGGGTTATTTTGGAATGCCTTGAAAAGATTGTCTTCTGCAAGATCAGCAAATGAGGCCAGCCGCAAATCCTCCGCCATGACATCGTCGGCGAGATAGTACGGCTGCTTGCTCGTGATCTCCTTGCCAGAAGTTCCCTTCTCACGCTTCAGAGAGAAGAGATTGGAAATGTTTCTCTTGTCCTTGGGCAATCCTTGCGGATCAATGATGAGATAGAATTTGCGCTGCTCCAGTGCCAGCTGCTCAGGATCAACTGCGCGCACACGCGCCAGCATGTTGAGGTATCCATTCAGTTGTTGAATGGTTTCAGTGGGTGCATCCCCTGCGGTTTTGGATGCAATCGTCTTTCGCTGAAGCGCTTCAAACAGCGCCTGACCCACACGCTCATTGCCTTGTGCAATCTCATTGAACTTGAGCTTCAGCTTTTCCGTTCCCAGGCGTTCAGCAGAGTCCTTGGCAGCAGATATTGCGCCTGCGGTTTCCAGTTCAATCTTCTTCTTCACGCCGTTCTCACGATACGTGAATTCCAGATTGTCAAACTTGGTCGGCAGCTTTGCAATGCTTTCTGCCATGAGCAGAGCTTCTGTGCCTCCCATCAAGCCCAGCTTGCTGGGATCAGTAACCAAGTCAGCCAGGCGCAACTGTGCTTGAACTTCTGTGGCTGCGTTTTTGAGAATGCCCTTGGCAGCGATGGAGCCAATGGGGCCTCCCAGCGCGCCAGACAAGCCAGCACCTAGAGCAAAGTTCCAACCGAAATCAGACAAGCTGGAGTTGTCAAAGATAGGGCTATCGAACATGGTCGCAGCTACTGCCAGCTCAAAGGCTGCACCATTCAGAGTCTGATCTGCAATTTCCCACTGGAGTTGTTTGCGGCGGTTGGTGGACGAGAGAATGCCTTTGATTGCTCCGCCATCCTTGGCGACTTCTTGAAGTGCTGCTTTCAGATATTCATTCTTGCGGGTGCTGGGCATCCTGAGAAATGTACCAAAGTTCCCGGCAGCATTGCCACTGCGGAGAACATTGAGGCCCTTGATGCCCAAGCTGCCAGGAACGAGAGCCGTGGCAATAAAACCAACAGTGTCAATGGCTTCCTGACTGTCCTTGTAATAGTCTCCCATCTCGTTGCCACCATATTTACGGAGGAAACTTTCAGTCTCAATATCCTTGAGGCCAGTAATGGGATTGGCAAGCACACTGTTATAGATGCTTATTGCACCACTGGCAGCAGCGGCCGGCAAGCCACGAGACACCGCTTGCGTGAGGCGCGTCAGTGTATTGGCTTGATAGTCTGTGGTATCAGACGCGAGAGATACAGGATGAAATTGCTGTTGAGCAAAAGGCATGACGTCTCCTTACCCCATCGGGTAATTGTGAGCTAGAAAAAATTACTCTTCCCTACCGAGCAGTACGTTCTGGAGGATTGAGGCAGTCTTGGGCAGCAGGAATGGCCCTGCCATCGGAAGGCCTTGCGTGAGTTCCAGATTCTTCGTACCTGCGCCACTACGTGCAGCCTTTGTCAGCGCCGCTTTCGTGCTTGCAAAGTTCATCAAATCCGCAGTGACTGGCTCTGCAAACATACCAGGCACATCAATACGTGCCACATATTTTGACTGCGCAGGCAGGCCCAGCAGATTGTATTGGTACAGTTCAAAGTTCTTGCGAGCTGCTGTACCATAATACGCATTGAGCTGGCGTGCTGCATCGTCTACACCCAGCGTGCGAGCACGAACTTGAGCGATGATGCTTTGCAGTGCTTGCTGCTCCATTTCCGCAGGCAGATTCGGCGCATCTGTAGCAGGCTTGCCCACAGTTGCAGCTTGCAACGCTTTTGTGACTGCGTTGTTTGCAAGCGCCGGCTCCGTAATCAACACCTTGTGATTGGCTTTGTACGGGTTGAACAGCGTGTCGAACTGAGGAGAGGTCAAAGTCTGCTTGGCATTGGGATCACTTGCAGAACTGGTGATGAGTCTCACATAGTCTTCTGTGGCAATGTTTGCCAACTCCGCAGTCTTCTTGCCAATGTTCTCTTTTCTGCCAGCGGCCGCAGACGTAGCAGTTCCGAGCGCCTCAGTAAAGCCTCGAATTGCAAGTGCAGTCCCAGGGTTAGACTGTGCAAGTGCAGCCGTGTTGCCAACCTGCGTGACGAACTTCAGACTCTGCAACAGATCAGAGCCCAGCACGCCAGTCTGTGCAGCCTCTACCCAGGCCTGCTTGACCTTGGCATCTGGAAGCTTCTTCCAAATTTCCACGTTCATGGGAGTCTGCAACCCAAGGAACCTGGACACAGTGGCAAAGCCATTGTTCAGTTCCATGATCTGTGCATCTTGCTCAACCTTGTTCTTGGCTTCTGCCTTCAGACGATCTGCACGTTCTTGTGCAGCAATCAGTGCAGCTTGCCGTTGAGCTTGCATAGATTCATACGACATTTGCCATTGCTGAACTTGCAGCGTCTTGTTGAACAGATCGCCCTGCACATCAAATGCTTTGTCCTTCAGCGTGAACATCTGCAGGTCCATGCCTGCCAGCTTGGAAGAGTTCTCAATCTGTGCTTGACGGACTTGAATCTCTGCAGCACGCCGAGTGTTCTCAGCTTCTGCAAGGGCAGTCGCCTTCACACGATCCGCGGTGTTCACCGTGGTGACTTGCTTCTGCGCAGCCGCCAAACGTTGGCGTGTTTCAATGTCTGCAGCCGCAGCGTCACGAGCATCGACCAGTGCATTGTTGCGAGCAGCAGCTTGCGGAAGTTTCAGCTGGGCAAGAATGAAGTTGACAGGGCTTTGCAGCGGGTTGACGGCAGTCAGGCTGTCAAATTCTGCGCGTGCAACCTTGCGCTGGTCTTCCGCAGTTGCGTACTCTGCCATGCGCTGCGAGACGATGAAGTTGTTCTCGTCCGCATTCATGCCAAAGATGGTCGCCGCCTCCTGAATGGCCTTGTTCTTCAGGTAGTCAGTCTGCGCACGTTCTGCAGCAAGCTGGCCGGCCGTGGCAGAAACTGCTTGTGCCTCCTGAACATTGACTTCCATCATGCCACGCAGGGCTGCAGTGCTTGCCTGCATGCTGGCAGCCTGGTCTGCGATTGCTTTCGTGCGAGCATCTGCTGTACCCGTGATGCTTTTGAGGATTGCATTGATGTCCATGTCAGTACCCTTTCAGCTTGCCAACAACCCAGCACAGCGGCTCAAAGATGGTGCGGTAGAACCTGCCAAGGTTGTTTCGCTTGGTTCCACGCATTTCTGCCCGCAGGTCAGCAGTGCGGTGGCGTGTGCCATGTTCGAGAATCTTGCGAATGGTAGAACTATACCACTTGTTGTGCTTGTAACCTGCTGCTACAAACGGCAGGAACAGCGTGTGATAGCCTACTTCGTGAGCTTTGGTCAGATGCTTTTCAGCGTATTGCAGCCAGATGACTTGACGGAAAGCGCCGAATCCATAGGCTTGGTTCATGGCTGTGCAGATGATCTTTGCGCCACCTGCACCGCCACCCGCATCTCCTGCAGGGCCAGCATCTGTGGAATCTGCACTGGCAGAAGCTGCCGCTGCCGCCCCCGCGTCTGCAGCAGTGCCTGCGCTAGATGCACCGCCACCACTATTGCCGCCAGCGTCTCCAAACCCAGCAGCAACCGCTGCAGCATCAGCTGCAACAGCGTCAGCGGTAGAAATTCCCATAGAGTCTCCAAAGCCCGCAGCAATCGCAGCGCCTTCTTCTGCTTGCGCTTGAGCTTGTGCTTCTGCAGCCATTGCAGCGTCAGTGGCAGCGATCTGCCCCAGAAATGCATCAAGTGCTTGAGCTTCTTCTGCAGCCTCAGGTGAAAACGCGGCAGTATTAATGTCTTTGTTTTCTACGGTAGTCAGCATGCCCTTCACGCTGACAAGTCCCATAATTTCAGCGAGTGAGAGTACTGCCAAAGCTGCAGGAGACACGGCGCCTAATGCAGCCTTACCAAGTTGCGCTGTCATATCCGTTTGCCCAAGGGCAGGATTCATGGCAGTCATGCCAAGTCCGACAAGAGATGCAGGCACTCCTAGCGCGCTCAAAGCCGTAGGCCCCAGTGAGAGAGCTGCTTGACCAAAATTTCCTGACATTGCCTGATTTGCAGCAGCTGCAACAGCAGTCATTTGCCCCATCACATTCCCAAACTGTGCCATTGCAGGATCTTGCCCAATCATGCCAAGCGCGCTCATTCCTTGGCCAAAGGCACTCATGCCAGCCAGTCCATCACTGACGCTGCCAGTACCTCCGCCAGATGCGCCACCATCTCCGCCAGGGCCTCCACCATCACCTCCAGCAAACACGTTGTCAATGTACGTGCCAGAGCCAAGTGATTCTCCAAGATTCACATTTGACTGGCTCTGCCCAACACCCGCAGGCTGCGTAGCAGACAGCATTGCATCCAGCAGATCACGTGTGACTTGGTCATCATAAAGTGCTGATGACATGAGCGCAGTGCGCGGAGAGAATGTAGGTGCTGCAGATCGCCTGCCTCCAGGCGCGTACATGGTTGCCATGATTCAGCTCCTACTCAAGGGCCTGCGAAGTAATCGTAACCCATGAATGTGGGCTCTACGATGTCAGGGATGTTGATGAAGTCGTAAGGATCAGCAGCGAGATAGCTGGAAGGTGACAAGTTGCCAGCAGCATCTGAATACATGGGGCCAACCATAGGAGCCTGTGCAGGCATCATGGAAACCTGGGGCACTTGCATAACTGGCTGTGCCATTGGCGCTGGGGTCTGAGCCGCTTGTTGTGTAGGCTGCGTGATCGCTACAGTCTGCGGTTGCCGTGCAGCTGCGCTGACAATGGGGGCTGCGGCCGCTGGAGCCGTAGAAGTTCCTGCCATTGCAACAGCAGGTGCAACAATCCCACCACTGACTCTGCCAATCATGTCTTGTACAGTCTTGTTACCTGCCAACCGCGACAGGGCTTCCAAGACTGCAATGGTACCAGCAGCACGAGGAACATTTGTGCCTTCTCGCGCAGTTTTGGTTTCCGTTGTGCCCTTTGTAGCTTGTGCCACACCTTGCCCAGCTTGCACTTGAAGCTGCTGGTTTTGCAGCTGCTGCTTGACAACATTGTCTTGCGCAGCCATCGTCGTAGCTTTGAGAAGCTCATTCAACGCAGCTTGCACAGGTGCATTGTTTGAACTGCGAGCACCTACAGAGCGCCCATAAGCTGCTTGCAGCCCAGGGATTGCACCGCTGGCTTGTTGAAAGATGGATTGCAGCAGTGCATTGTAATCTGCACCTTGCAGTTGCCCGATGACATTCTGCAGCGCGGCAGTGTCTCCAGGATTCTGTGTGGACGTGGACTTGACAGCAGTGCCGCCAAGCATCTGGAGCAATGCTGTGATGTCTTGCACACCGCCCGAAGGCGCAGCTACTCTATCCCTGCTCATGATATTTCCTTTACAACGAAAAAACGTCTACTGCAATCATTGTAGCCAAGGCCACAGACCACAGTAGACGCTAATCCTCTCTGAGGATTTGAACGAAGATTTACTGACGCTTCTTGTCCCAGACAGACCAGCCGAGGCCAGCGAGCGTAGCAATGGCGGCAACGATGCCTTCCCAGGCAGCACCGTCGACGCCCCAAGAAACAGCAAGACCGCCGCCAACGGCAGTCAGAACGTGACGAACAACAGCAGAAACAATGGTTGCATTCATGGATAATTCTCCCACGGAAGTTGGAAATGAGGGCCATCAGGAAAAGACTTCCAATCTCCGCCCCATTCGATTGGAATCTTCTGGTACGCAGCCGCGGTTTTCATGGCTTCTGCGATCTTGTGATAGAGTGGCCAGTCCCAGGCCACTTGTCCATCAATGTATGCCCCAAGATCAACAGCATGGCCAGTCAGATGGCGACTGTTGAGAGTTTTGGTAGCGCCGTGCTTGAACAGAGTTTGCTGGCGCTCTTTCGTTCTGAGTCCTTCCAGTACTGCAAAGTCTACAGACGTAAGAGTGATGGCATCCATCACCACTGCTCTCAGGTGAGGATGAACACCTTCCAGGCGAGAAAGACTACGGAGTCCAAGTTTGAAAGCCATGATTACCTCAGATGTTGTTGGTGACTGTGAGGAGGACCGAGGGAACTGCAGGATGTGGGGCCGTTGCAGCATATGCTACAATTCGCAGCGACACATCCGTGACTGCGTACATCAGTTCAAAGTAATCTCCAGCATTCATAGGAAGCACGAAGTTCCAAGCGGCTACCGCTTCCGTGTTATTCCCTTGCAGTCTCATCAGCGTAGCACTCGCTGTGACATCGAGCCCATTGACACGCGGCCAGATCGCTACACGATGAGCGCCGCCGGCGGTGTTAATGAGCTGAATCGAGAACTGAAAATTGTACAAGCCAGGCTTGGAAATGACAACACGAGAAGTAGGACTACCGATAGAAATATCCTGGCTAAATACGGTAGAATTGAAAGTGATTGCATATGCTGTATTGACTGCTGCTGCGGTGTGGTTGGTAGTGTCCAAGAAGCTGCCATAGGCAGTGCGCTTGGGGTCTTCTATGTCTGCGTAGAATCCCGCAGTTCCAAGTCCTATGCCGACATATTGTGTCAGCACACCTGGACCATCGGGCTTGACTGCTTGCACTTGACCGTCTGTGCTCAGCCAATACGGAGCGCCAAACGCAGTACCTGTAATTCCAGATGTACGCCCTTGAAGGAAAATGGCTTCACCAAACTGACCTGCGGCAATGCCTCCAGGTACATCAATCACAGCGTGTGCAGGCTTGTTCAGATTTGTAGCATCTGCTTTGTTGGCTACGATCTTGCCAGCCGAGAGACTAAGCGTGACAAGCTTTCCATAAGCAAGTGTCTCACCTGCCTGCACGAATATCTTCTGTGTGCGTTGTGCAAGCAGTTTTGTCAGCTGGTCAATCTGACTTTGCTCAACTCCGTTATATTGCACATTTCCTGTGAGCGCAGAAAGCTGCTGCGCCAACGTACCGATTGCTCGGTACAGTGGCATCACTAGCGCAGCCTCCTTGTCACTCAGCCCAGAAGGATAAGATGGCAGGCCACTGGAAATGAAATATTCAGGCATTAGATAGATCCTGTAGGCATAGCCTCTAGGATGATGGTGCTCAGATCAAATGTACCTTGCACAATGAGATTGAAATTTTTGCAGTCCACAAATGCGCCGAAATCTCTGTAATCTCCTGAAGCAGTAATGGGAATGAGTGCGGATGGAGCAGCTAGATTGCGTCCATCATATGAAGGCACAACATACACATTGCCATCTTTGAAGCCTTCTACCTCTGCACGATTGAGTTGGGTATTTCTGGAGCGCGAAAGTTGCACACGGCCGATGATGATCGTGCCAACATCTGGAGTTTCGCGGACTTGGTTAGACCAGTCTGCGACGATAACTTCTCCAGTCTGCGTCAGGAATGCCAGGCCATGAGGCGCAGATATGAACTCTCCACTTGTTGTACTGCTACTGCTATAGTTGGTACCTGTGGCAGAATCATATGCCAAGCTGCTCAACATGTCATAGGTCAGGAGTCCAATCTGTGCGCCGTAGTTATAATAGAAGCAGTCACGGTGTGTGATGGCCAGTTTGCCCCAACGCTTGATGGACAAGTCATGCACCAATGCGTAGGAATACACGCCTGGCAGCGTGCCATAAGATATCACCAGATACCTGTTGCCTACCGCAGTCACTTTGGTGTAGAAGTCAATCGGGCTTGTAGAGCGAGAAAGCGTCTGCAGAGAACTGTTATAAGTTTCCAATTCTCGCGAAGCAATAAAGTCCGCGATGTCTGGAAAGATGATTTCAGAAGAATTCAAGGATGTAGCCTGCATACCCGTAGTCGTGTATGCGTAAATCCGTCCAAGACTGCCTTCCACAGTTGCCTGCTCATAGCTTTCCAAGCCTCCAGTGTCTGGAATTTCTCGGAAGAGCCAAGGAGCATTCAGGTTGTTAGCAACATAGCTACAGCCGATTGCGTTTCTTGCAGTGTACGCTACAAAGCCCCCAGCTACAGGAAGAATTGCACGAATTGTACCTTGCACATCTTCTGGAATCTGTCTTCCTGCACCTGTGAATGCGCCATTCACATAGTTCAGGAAGTTGAAAGCGGCCCCATTGAAGGGCGCCCAAGCAATAGTAATGCCTGACCAAACAATCAAATAGCCAGCGGCACTGGAAATTCCATCAATTTCCCCTGTAGGAAACGGAAGATTGCTGATGAGTGCTGCAGGTGCAACCAATGACTGCGTCGATGAGTCCCAATACAACAGACTCATATCCACGGGAATGGTGTCGTTGGATTTCAGCCTTCCAAAGCAAACAAACGTAAAGCCATCCACGTATGCGTAGGTGACTCTGCTCTGCGTGACATCGCTGTCTACGGAAAAGGTTTTCCCATAAATGGTTGGGATGGTTGTGGAGCTCCAAGAACTCAGGATGGAATTGTAAACATAATTCTTTCCACCCCCGGGGCTATACAGCACCACATTTTCTTCTTCATCCCGCAGGGGAAAGATAGAGTCAAAATCAGTGTTTGAAGTAGGTGCGATGAGCTGCGAGTATCCTACAGACCTCACACCTGAGCCAACAGGCATGAAGTTCTCGCCATACAGAATCTGCGTGAGATTGTAGTCAACGCTGTCTTCTGCCCCTACAAAGCCTCTGGGCGTACGGGCAGCAGCATCCAACCCTGGAACGAACACGGCACGTGCTGCTTCTGTAGAAACAAAAGGAAATGCCGCATTATTCAGCGGCAGTTTGAAGCGTTGAACAGCCATGTCAGATTATCCCTTTGTGCTTCAACCAGAGGTATAGGCCAACAGAAATCACTCCAACGATCCAGAAGAACTTGCTGACAACACTCTTGCCCACTTGCTTGTACATGTGGTCAGTGAGTTTCTGCATAGCACGCTCTGCTGCACGCTCTGCAATTTCTTCGATCTGGTCCTCCGTGAGAGTCGCAGGAATAAGCGGAGACTGCGGCTGTGACATGATTATCCCTGATAGTTAGTTCGGCCACCTGGCCTTGATCTCGGCGATCTTGTCAAGCCACTGCTGCTGGGTGGCTTCGCCGCGCTGGGCCATGAAGAAGATGGGGTCGGATTCGGCTACGTAGGCAGCGCGGCGCATTGCGCTGTAGTCAGGAGCAGGGGATGGATCGGCGGGCTCGGGAGTGTTGCCTGCGGCGAGCCAGGCCAAGTATTCGGCAGAACTTTCGACGTCGTGCCACTCGCCTGTGCCGAGTTTGTTGGCCGCAGTGCGTTCAGAATTCAACTTGAACATTTTTACAACTCCGCGTTTGAAGTCCATGAATACTGAAAATATGCAGCAGTAGAGGTTGCATTAGACGTCTTTTGCGCGTAAAAGCCTGAAGCATTGTTTGATCCCAAAGTTGGAGCGCTATTAGGAAACCCCACATTTGCAACGTCAGAGAAAACAATAGTTGATGGCGTTGCTCGTTTAACGACCGCATAACGTACAGCGTCATAATAGGCTGACCCTGAGTTTGCATATCCTGAGTAAATGTTCTCGTTGCCGCCAACTTCGTAATACCTCTGCGCCAAAGCCAACTCGGTTTGATAAGGCCGATGCTCAAACGGCGTGGCAACCGAGCCCACCTCAAGCTGCACGCCCGTGATGGCGAAGATGTTGGAGGTGCTGTCGAGGCAGTTGACTTGGGCGGAGGTGGCAAAGAAGGTTCCGGTCTGCCATGCGCCTGCGGTGGTTTGCGCAGTTGAGCCCGCTGCCAGAGTCCATCCAACGAGCAACCCCGTCCCGGTCGTCCAATCCCAGGTGCCTGCCGTAATCAAACCCCCACTGACTGTGACGGTTTTGGATTCCCAAGTGTTTGATGCGCTGACCGTGTATTCAACGACAAACGTGCGGTCTTGCGCACTGTTCTGGAAATAGGCGCAGTGCGTACCAGTTTTGGTAGACCTCACCCAGAAAGACAGAGCGAAGGTTTTGCCAATCAAGTCGCGGACGTTGTAGCCCTCAATGCGTTGCTGAATGTTGACTTGATCGGTTGATGCAATGGTTGTGTCGGCGGTGGTGACGGCCAATCGCAAGCTGTTCTGAAACTCGTTGCTGCTTGGAACGTCTGACTGCTGAGAAACAGTGATAACGGCGGAAGTCGTGTTGCTCGAAAAGCGCCAGCGATCTAGCGTGTATTGACCAGCCACAACCGCAGCAAAACTTGTCCCCCGCTGCGCGATCTCCATCTTCCCGTTGATGATCTTGTTCTTGCCCATTCCAGTTGTCAACTGATTTACGCGCTGCTTGAGAGCACGAAATTCAGGTGCAGCTGTGCTGATTGGACGAGTACCTACGGGTTCACTCGCGTTTGTAGCGTCCGGAACATACGTGGCCATCAGATTTCTCCAGAGTCTTAGACTTACGAAACATTGCCCAACAGATGCGAATTGATCAGCATCTCTTTGAAGGGCTTGATGTGGTTATCGTTGTACTGCATCGCCATTTCCACGAAGCCTGTCCGTGAGAAGACAATAGCTGCAGCCCACATGGCCAGCTCTTCTGCATACGTGTCCGCAATCCAACTAGCGTAGTCTGCCTCCGCTACATTGGGGTTTTGGAAGAAGAACACATTCACTGCGCCAGTGGCCTGCAAAGGATACAGACGAAGTGTGGCGCCAAGCAATGTGTAGACAGAAGGCCTGCGATTACCGTCAGAATCATACAGATCATCCGCAGTTCTGTATTCCAGATTTTCAACTGGCGTGCTTGTGACGGCATCAATTCCCTCGATGTGCTGAATGGTCCTCAGCCGCGTCAGGGAAGTATGAATGTTCGGGAAATCGTACAGCACAGCCGTAGATAACGGCGTGTAATTGAGTCTCGTGATGCTCAAGTCACGAGGAAAAAAGTCAGCATGGTGGGCACGCAACGTTGCTGATTTGATCGCCGCCTTCGTGATGGCAGGGATTTCTGGCCGCCGCGTCTGTGCGACAACAAGAGTCTCAAGCTCAGCAAACGTAGTCATTGCGTGCCCACCAAAAAATTACGACTTCTCGGTGCCAGCGGTCACAGCAGCTTCTTGAGCCACTGCGTCTGCTTGTGCCTTCAGGGCGCCGGCGGTTTCTTGCTGCGTGAAAATCTGGCTGGTCGGGATGTTGGCAACCTTGTCCAACTCCTTGATGATTTCAGCGTCATCAGTGGTGAATCGTCCGCCGAGAAAGCAGAGTTCGAGCCCATCCGGCATGATGAAACGCGCACCAGCAGAGCCGTGAAAGTACGTTTTGGCGTTCGGGTTCTTGACAGCTTCAACAGTCGTGGCGAGAGTCTGACCACTGCGCAGCACGGGAGCGGTCTCCGTTTGCTGCAGATTCTTCGATGAAGTCATTCCTACGGGCATGATGAATTCCTTGTGGAGAGGGAGTTGAAAGAAAAGAGCCAGCTTGCTGGCTGGCCCTTCTTGCTCAGGACTCTACTTCTTAGCCTGCCGCAGCAGCCGTGAAGTTGTAGAGCACACCGAACGCGGCAGGGTTCTTGATGACAGAGGTCAACTCAGTGGTGAGCGTGCCACCTTCTGCATCGACACCGTTGTCAACAAGCGCACCACTTGCGTTGTACGCAGCATCACTGGTCTTGCGCAGGTAAGCCAGCGAGAATGCGTTCAGATCGACGATGACTGCCATCCGTGCCCAGGTGGAGTTGCCACCGTAAGCATTGAACAGCGGATGCTCGATCAACTCGAACGTGCCACGCGGAGTGCGCATGACGTCGAGTTGCAGGCCCCAGGCGGTTTCCGCAGTCGTGATCTGGTACGTGCTGTTCAGTCGTGCGATGTTGTGCATCACGCGACGAGCAGTACCGCCCACGAACATCGTGCGAATGTTGCCGCTCTTCGGGTCAGTCACCGTTTCCAGCGTCCTGTCCAGAGCCGCTTCCAGCTGCGTCCAGTTGGTGGTTGCACCGAGCGTGGTGATGTTGCCCGCAGCTGCCGCAGTCACGCGACCAATGATGCCTTCCATCGTGTGGAAAGGTTGACCATTGCGAGTGCCCATGAACTTCTGACCGAAGAACAGAGCCTTCTCGATTGCCATTGCGTGGAATGCTGCGCAGTCCTGCTTGTTTTCGCTGACGGCACCAGCACCTGCGATCTGCGGAATGGCAGCAGCAGTCTTGGTGACTGCCCAGCTGTTCCGGAAGATTTGGGTGTTGTTGACGTAGCGAACAGGCGCCATGTTGACAGCAGTGGGACGCACAGAGCCTTGCTCGAAAGCATTGCCCACGGTACGCCACAAGTCACCGTTGTTGACAGCAGCTGCAGCGATCGTGCCAACGGCGCGAACCACAGTCAAGCTGGTCGTCGTCGGCGTTGCAGTCACCAAGACGATTTCGTTCGTCCGCTCATTCAAGAGCAGATCGCCCGGAACAATCTCAGTGTACGCAGACACCGTCAGCGTGGTGTCACCAATCAGAGCAGTCGTGCTCATCGTGGCAGACGGGAAGACCATGGTCTTCGTGAAGTAGCCATGCTCGATGTTGCTGGCCGTTTCGTCCTTCAGCAGCGACGTCAGACCAAACAACGGAGCAGTACCATTCGGCATCAGCCGAGTGATAGCCTGTGCGAAGCTGACCGCATTCAGATTCTGCGGTGCGCTTGCGGAAGAAATCAAACCTACTGGCATGTCAGTTCCTTTTTGCGTGTATACGCGTTACGAGAGGTAGGAGGAGAAATCCATTTCTTTTGGAGTGTTGGCAGCTTCAGCAGCTGCCTTCTTTGGCGCAGTAAGCACATCTGCCACCTGCGTGAAGTAAGCCTCAGCTTGTTGCTGGACTTGCTCCGGAGTAAGTTGAGGGTTGGAAGTAGCAAGCTGCATTTTCACGGCGTTCAGCATGGGAGCGACGGCCGGGTGTGAAAGCGCTTCATGGTTGGTATTTTGAGTCTTGATCTGGAAATTGCGGATTCGCGAATCCAGAGTGCCATTCAACCTTTCTGCCGCAGTGCGAGAGCCATGCTCCACCAAGCCGTGCGACAGCTGAGCTGCTGCCGCAAAGGCTTCACGGGCTGCAAAATTGATTGCTTCGGCGAAAGCATTCACATCTCCAGAAACTGCCTTCTGCATCGTCTCAGCAGGAATGCTTGATGCAAAGTTTGCAGTTGAAATCTGCTGCCTGAAAGCATTGGGGTCCATGGGACCAAGAATTGGGTCTTGGAGAGTGGGAGCTTTCGGCGCATTGGGATCAGCTGCTTTCGGCTTGAACATGTTGACGTAGCTGTCCAGCGCACTTGCAGGACCAGTAACAGGTCCGCCGGCTGGAGCAGGTGCTGCGCCCGTGCCCATGCTGGCAGGATCAGCGCCAGGGTTCACAGGACCATTGACTTGTCGAGTTGCTGGCCCCCCTTGTGGAGCAGCAGGTGCGGGAGTTGCTGCGGCAGGAGCAGCAGGAGTCGGAGCAGGCTTGTTGCCAAAGATGCCAGGAAGAAAAGCCATGAAATCACCTCTTAGGTTTGCTTGGAAGTTGCAAGAGCTGCAAGCAGCTCAGATTGAAGCTCTTCGTAAGCTTCCACAAAGTTGCGGAGCCTCTCATGAGCCAGGATTGCAGTCACCTGCTCCGCTGGATTGGCAGAGTATGGCAACCTGTTTTCCACCAATGCACTTGCATAGGCTTCAATTTTGTTTTGAAGATATGCAAGAAACAGAGGTGAAACTTGTTGGGCCAACTGAATGTCTTCAGCGCCCATGGATAGTCGACAAAAGCGACTACCGCTGTCTGGTGTGATATTGTGAGTTTGTGTCATGCTGGAGTTCCACTAGGTGGAGTTGTTGCTGGAGGCTGTTGGGCAGCCGTGGTTTGTCGGATGGTCTGCAAGAACTGTTGTTGTTGTTCAGGAGACCGCTTGAAATCTTCAAGCCAGTAAGCACCTTGAAGTTTGGCCCAATACAAGAACATGCCCATAACATCGTATTCCGTGCCCACTGCGGGGAGTGATTGTGCAGTTTGCAGGAAGACTGTGAGCAGGTTGCTATTGAGCATCTTCTCTGCGGGCAGTTGACCGTCCGTGAGCTTGAACTCCAGCATTGCTTTGCGCAGTTCCACCGGATCAACTGCAACTTCTTCACGACGGTCACGATTGAGGATGGTACCGGCAGTTTGATATTGCAGCGTGTTTGCCTTGATGACCTCCTTCACAGGCGTCATGAACTGGTACTCAATCGCCAGCGAGCAGAGTTGCTGACGAGAGTTGGAATTGTTCATCGTGGTTTCGAATTCCGTCTTGGTCTTGTTGCCCTTCTGGAATTGCCCACGATCTACCTTGTTCTGACCCGTGGCTTGGTCAGCCATTGCAGAAATCATTTCTGACATCTGAATGTTCGTGCCACTGTTGTCTTCTCTGTAAGGAATCTGATAGATGGCGCGGGCCATCGTGTTGTCATCCTTTGCGAGAGACGCATTACGCAGCGGAATACGGCTGACAGAAGACACCGCGTCAATGTCCTTCTTGTCAATCAGGCGAGGATTGTAGATCAGACGATCAAAGACCAGTCTGCGCTTGGATTCCAGTGAGATGTTCCACAGGGAACTGGACATGTCTTGGAATGGCAGCGCATTGTCCAGCATGGATTGCGTCTGGTAGCCAAGACCATCTTCATACGGCTGCATGATGAACGCAGGCAGGTAATCATAGCCTACATTCATTTCTTCTGCGAAGATCACATGCTGCCAATTCACGATGATGGCATGGTAAATCTTCACTTGGTTGCCACGAGCACCAAAGTCAGACGGCAATGCACGGCAATAGAAGTGCGTGAGCAGATAGTGGTCACGGTAGGAGAGCTTGCCCTGGTTGGAGCCAGTGATGCCCATCCAGCGGCCCCAATTCTTGCCACCAAAGTCAACTTGACTCAGATTCAAGTACTGGTTGATTTCTGGTGTGTAGTAACTCGTGGCGCTGGTCTCATCTGCCGTGTTGCCAGAGAAAGAAGACTTGAATGCTTCTGCCGCTGAGGTGGTTTTCTGGTTGTCAAGTACAGAAAACAGCTTCTTCAGCTGCACCCGACTGATAATCTTGTTGTGCCCGAAGAATTCACCTTCAGTGTGCAGGTCTGCCGGAGCAACTGTCATGTCCATGAAGCAGTTGTACGGATCAATGTGCTTGATGCAGTTGCCACCGTAGGAATACTCCCGCAGCGCGGCCAATCCAGCAGATGAGATGTTCGTGTCCGTGACCACAGTCTTCAGTGGCGTCTTTTCCCACGAAACAACCGCAGCACCAAAGTTGAATTTGAAGCCATCGCGGAAAACTTTGAGCAATTCGCGAGCCCAACCGTAACGTACAGATTGGTCACCGAGAGCAGTCTCGAATTGCAGAGCTTGTGTCTGGTTGGCAGGGTAAGAGACCACCCCAAAGATGGGATACGAGGTCAGATACACGCCTGCTTGGTATGCCACAGCAGATTCAATCTGCGGCATGATGATGGGTACGGTCATGTCTTGCAGTTTGCGAGCATCGCCAGACATGTTTGCACGCACAGCACGAATGTGCTCTGCTGTAGTGTTGAGCTGCCGCTGATATGCGCGATCACGGTAGCGCAACAGGGCACGAAAATCAGATAGTGAGCTGCCGCCGCGGTCTGCGCAGTCAAGAGCGTACTTCAGGAGCTCTTGACGCTGTACAAGATTGAGGGTATTGACCAGAGAAATGTTGGATGTTGCCATGGGTGGCTCCTTGGAAGGTTAAAACGGCAATGGAAGAGAAGAACTATGGGCACCTTCTACGTGTTCAGCATCCACATTGAAGATGTTTTTCACGATCAGGTGTGCGTAATCACGCATGAGCTCTTCTACATATCCAATAGGATCAATTATATCATCTGTGTTGTTGATCCTCAGCGGGTTCCAATCCATAATCTGCGCCAGAACTGTGCTTCGCACTTCAGGGTGTAGGTAGATTTCACCTGCAAGCAGCCGGAGAAGTCCTCGCTTGATACGATTGTTCTTGGCTTGGCCCTTGGGGCTGAGTTCTACGAACTCGAACCCGCTGATTCCTTCCTGCTCACAGTAATGGTCAAACCAATAGAGCAGAGTGGATTGATACGCTACGCCTTCTACAGCAATCAGTCTTGTATTATTCTCTATGCCTAGTCGAATAGCGTTTTTGATGGTATCCAGAGGAGAAAATGTGCCATGTAATAGCTTATTAAATATTGGTTTGCCATCACATACAGCATAATGTGAGATAGTGCAGTCATCTGACGTCTTCTTCCCTGCCGATGGATCAATGATTATGAACGAGCCTTCTGGGTCTGCGTCCTTGTAGTATTCCGGAAGCGTAGGAATGCGAGAGATGTCTATGCCGCTAGCTGCCGCGATATCTGTAGAGTTCAGAATTTCTGAGATAAAAATGTCTGCGTGGCCCATCTCGGCGTCAGACTGGTATTCACTAAGGAGTTCCTCAATGGGACGAAGCTCTTCCCAGAGGGAAGAGCCATCTGCAAGAATGCCACCAACAATGAAAGAAGTCCACTGGGTGTTGTTCTTGAGCTTCTCCAGAATACAATGCTGGGGATACATGTTGCCGACGTAGATGTAGGTACAGCCGTCGTTTGAACGTGCCTTCATCAGCGTGCCCAGAATCCACTTGAGCAACTGATCGCTGAGGTCTTTGTTCTCAGAAGTTTCACGCTTCTGCACGTCATCCATGATGATAACGTCAGGACGTTTGTTCTTTCTGTTGATACCTCGGACTGCTGTTCCGGCGCCTATGGCGCGCAGAATAATGTCTCGTCCGCGGAAGCTGAAGACTTTGAGTGCCTGAGTGTCAACTTCTACGTTTGCTTGCCAGTTGCCGAACAGCTTGCGAATGTTGGGACTTCCCAGCAGGTCGCAGATATCAGACAGCGTGTTGACAGCTAAGTCTTCTGAAGCGCCGACGATGAGGATGAACTGCTTGTGAGAGAATAGAATATACCACAGGCACAGCAGCTTGATGAATGTGGTCTTTGCAAAGCCGCGTGGAATGCCAATGGCATAGCGCTCTAGCTTCTTTGTGAAGCCTGTAAGAAGTGCAAAGAGTGTGAGATAGAAGGGGGGAAAGTTATAGGTGAACTCTTCTGGAGCAGCAAGCATTCCCAGAAAGTTGAGGTCTTGGCGTGTGAGTTCCGCAGCACTCTGCGCATTCGTGCCAATTTCTGCAGTTTCAGCAGTAAGACTCACTGCTCTCCTCGCGCTTCTCGCTCCATTGGAGAGTTCCAGTATCCATAGCGTATCACCTGCCACAGATACGTTAGGTAAAACTTAATCGCACCCATGCGTTGATACTGAGCCCAATGCACTTGTTCGTGCCGGATCAAATCGGCGTCATCCAGCCGCTCTGCCAAGATGTAGATGCCGAATGGGGGGATGGTAACCCCCGCAAAGCCGGTGAGTTTCAAGCCCCAGCGCACCGGGCCTTTTGCAGGCTTGACGTTCATAGCGTCGGGAATGCTGCGGTGGGTGTAGAGGTCGTGCGGGCGTATCCGTTGGTGATGCGGATATCCTGCAAGTAGCCGTTCAGCACAGCACCAGCCACGCGGTCAGCGCCGACATACAGCACGTTCGTCTGGTTGAAGTTGTCGTTCACCGCTCCCGCGCTGGTGGCGTCTGTAGATCCGTTCAAAATAACCCGCAGGTTGCCCGCTGCCGTGCCAGACCGAACTACCGCAAAGTAGTACCAAGTGCCCGACACCAGCGAAGTAGCGCCTGTCAGTTGCGTGGCGGTGTAGCTGAACTGAAGTTTGTTGCCCGAGGTGACGTTGACTGACCAGCCCGTAGTGGCCGTGCCCTTGCTCACCAGCCCGTAGGCCACGCCAGTAGCGTTGAGGTACACCCAGCCTTCAATCGTAAAGTCTCCAGTTCCTAAACGAAGCTCCGGCTTGTCAATGGTGGTTAGGTTATCCCCCGTGCCATCAAACGATATGCCGGTTGGTGGCCACTTCGCCTGCGTGGTGCTGACCTGAGCATTGCCCACGGTCTGACCATCGTTGATCGTGGCCGCGTCAAAGATGCCTGCGTTGGTGAAGTTCAGCAGCAGGCTGGTGTTGGCGATGGCGGTGAGGGGTGTGGTCGGCGGGGTGAACGCTGCGGTGTAGACAGCGGTGCCTTTGACTAGACGCAAACTGGATACATAGCCAGCGTATGGATCTTCATATGTTCCGGAAGCCCCACCAACTCTAAAAATAGCCGTCCCAGGACTATTGAGAGTGGCAGTGTAAGTGTTTGTAGAAATCAACGCGCCGTCTAAAAAAATTCTTACTGTGTTTCCCGAGCGGGTTGCCGCTAGATGATGCCACTGAGAATTAGAAATTTGCGCTGTTGTGCCAAATGAATACGGTGTCTCTGTGCTACCATTTGCCAAAGATATATGCCAAATCCCAGAGGAAATAAGTATGTAAAACGAAATTTCAGTTGTCTGTTGTGGGTTTGAAATGTAATGCCCACATAGCCAAGAATCTGCCGTTTTGTTTGTATAAACAAACATTTCAATAGTGAAGTCGCCTGCCCCAAACTGAAATGCGGCGTTATTGGCTACATCTAAATAATCCCCCGTCCCATCAAAATACCCACTGCCCCCATACGAGGCCGTGCTGTAAGACGCTGGCGGATTGAACGGCGCAAACTTGCTGATGCGCGTGTCACCATTCACCGTGATGGCAAAGGCGTTGGTGCTGTTGTCTTTGAAGCGGTTGTCCTGCAAGCACAGCAGCTTGACACCGGCAGCGTTTGTATATGGCGCTGTCGGAAGCGTAATTGTTAGAGCAGAATCTGCGTACAGTACGTTTGAAATGTACGCATTTGCAGCAAGCCAATTCCCACCAAATGCGGCAAATCTGGCACCGATAGATATGGTGGTGCTGGTAAAATTATGATTTGAGGTGCCTGTGGCGACGCTTGTTCCGTTAATATAAAGAGCGACTTGATTGGTGCCTGTTCCTGACCGAACAACAGCAATATGCACCCAAGTATTTAATGAGATTGCCGTTGACGCTGACGCAGCAATAATAGCCGTAGTTCCAATTCTTTCAACAAATTCTAACTGCCTGCTAGAGTTTGAGCTAAGCACAAAACCGTTTGTGCCGGTGTCAAAAAAAACTGAATCGGCGGGTGTTGCCACAACATAAACCCACATAGCAAAGGTAAAGTTGCCCGTACCTATGGATGTCTGGGTTGTAGTCAAACTGTTTTGAGACGATCCCCCCGCAAAATACCCGCTCCAGTACCCACTGGGCATGTACGGGTTGAACGACCCCTGCGTGGTGTCGCCGTTGTGGGTTATGCTGAAATTGTTGGTGCTGCTGTCAAGAAACGTGTTGTTCTGAGCGCCGTTGGTGCTGGTGGTGTTCAGCAGCAGGGTGACATAATCAAAATATGGGTCAGTGCTCGGAGGCGGCGGCAATCCCCCAGCTCCAGACAGAAGCCGGCTAATTGCTAAGCTGATGCTGGAGAGTTGCATGACAATTTACCAGAGGGCTACCATTGAGGTAGCAGTCGTACCAGTGGAATTCACTCGCGTGCATTGAATCGGAAGAATGCCAACAGGTACGTTGGTGAAAACAACTGTACCGTTGCGCATTTCCACAGAAATGTTCCCTGCAACACCTACGAACAAGCCGCGCGTAGGAGCAGGCAAATCCGTGGAGTTGGAAGTAGTAACAGCAGCACCGTAGCGTGCAGGATCACTGACATTGCTCATGATTGTTTCCTTTGGATGGGGAGGAAAAGTAAGAAAAGAGAAAAAG
>Ga0315903_10002780_pt1 | contig 25050 bp, 34 predicted proteins | sample LakEriMetagenome_7_FD_203524 | JGI IMG/M metagenome (GOLD analysis project Ga0315903, IMG submission 203524) | Freshwater fungal communities from buoy surface, Lake Erie, Ohio, United States - Buoy 2 MA119 | ecosystem: Environmental > Aquatic > Freshwater > Lake | place: USA: Lake Erie, Ohio... | reverse complement strand
CTTCGCCAGCATCAAGGCGGCGGCGAAGTGGCTACAGGAGGAAGGCTTTACCTACGTCGTCGGAAGCAATGGAGTTTACAGCCGTGACACCGCAACAGCGCGAAAGAATGCGCCTGCTGAATACCGCGATGATATTGGCGGAAGAAGGATTAATGAAGCGGGCTTTGATCAAAGCCAACAACAAGCCGCTGGAGTTCGACGCCTTGCGGTCAAACTGGGACGTATGGGTGCGACTCTCCGACCAGGACCGGGTTCTGTGGCAAGCAATCAGCGCAGTGAAAAACCAAATTAAGGGGACATGGACAGATGAAGATTCAGATCAGTGACGATAAGCCGATCCCGCCACCGGCAAAGCGGGGCAGACCGAAGGGGTCTAGTAAGTATCCAATTGCCCGCCTGTCGGTGGGACAAAGTTTCCGCATTTCAGCAGATGCGGTGAAACCGGCTTCTGTTTTCTCAATGGTGTCGCGCTTTAACCGCGCCCTGGCGCCAAAGAAATTTACAGTTCGCAGCACCCCGCGCGGGTGTACGGTTTGGAGGGTGGAGTGATGAGCGACACAAATAGCGCGGAGGTAAGTGCGTTTTATCTGTCATTTTTGGCAGCGGGTATGCGTGAAGGTGCTGATCTTCTGCGTTCCATTGCTAAGGAGCGAGATATGCTGCGGGCGGCGCTGCGCGATATAGCGCGCCAACCAGAAGGCGATGAAGAAAACGCACAGGCTGTTGCCCGCGCGGCGCTGGGAGAAAAGGAATGAGCGATCTCACCACCCTACTCGCCCTTGCGGAACGCTGCGAACAGGCAGCCGGGCCGGATAGGGAATTGGATGCTGAGATTGCGCTGGCTATTGGCTATACGCGCGAAAAGAAAGGCCGACAGCGTATTGCTTGGTGGCGTAATCCAAAAGGGCAACAGCTTGGATATGATGGATGGCATAATTTTCCGCCATCATTCACCGCCAGCCTAGACGCGGCGGTTACGCTGGTGCCGGAAGGGTGGGGCTATGAATTACGACAAGGCAATAGCGGCGCTCGCAGGGCGCTTTGTCGAATGTGGGACGGTCGTGGAATATGGACTAGAGGCACCGTTGCAGCCACCCCAGCACTAGCCCTATGCGCCGCCGCGCTACTGGCAACGGCGGCGCTGGGAGAAAAGGAATGAGCGACATCGCAGATAAAATCTACGCAGCCACTGGACTGACGCTCGGCGCAGAGGCGGCGGCAAAGGTAGGACACATGATACGGCTGGCGCGCCAGGAAGCCGCCGACGAAATTGAAAAGCTGCAGGCGGAGAACGCGAAATTCGCCGCCTCAAACCATGCTTATCTATCTGATTACCAAGAAGCCAGAGGTGAAATCGAAAAGCTGCGGGCGGCGCTGCGCGGTTTATTGGAATGGGCAGGACCAATAGCAGGCGATACTCAGATCGTTTCCGAGCGAGCCTATGAAGAAGAAACTGTAGCAATCGCTCGCGCGGCGCTGGGAGAGAAGGAATGACCAAACCCCGCGTCCCCTTACGCTACGGACCTGGCCGCGCTATTCACCCGGAAGTGAGAAGGGCGCGGGAAGCCTACATTGGCGAAGCCCTGCAACGCGGCGAAACCTTCCACCAGATCGCCGCGCATTTTGAGGTGGATACCGAGACAGTAAAGCGATGGTGGAATAAAACACACCATTCAACCAAGTATGAAAACGTCTTCGATAAAGAGCGAAAGTGCTTATCATGCGGCGAAATGTTTTGGAGTGAAGGGCCGCATAATCGGCGGTGCATCAGATGCAAAAGCCACCGGCCAGCAGACACACCTTATGAACCTGGCGGATATGGCAATAGTGGTCACAAAAAAGAACCCCGGCGTTAGGCCGGGGTTTTAGTTTGTCGCAAGAGGAAACTACCCTGCCGGGGGGAGATACCCGGCAAGCGCAATATAATTACTTCTTTCGTGATTTACCAGCCTCAGAAAGCGCAATGGCCATAGCCTGCTTTTCTGATTTCACCACCGGGCCTTTCTTGCTGCCAGAGTGCAACTTGCCCGCGCCATACTCGCGCATCACCTTGGAAATCTTCTTGTCAGCCTTAGTCGGTTTCATTTCTTCGCTCCTTTGATGGCTTCGGCTTCCACCTCATCGACACGGCGAAGCCAGCCCCTGCCGAATGTGACGTAAGCGCCCAGCCCCTGGTAGAAAGCCCGGCGCCCATCTGAATACTGACGAATTAGAAATAGTGGGTCTTGTTTCGCCACCGCCGCCACAGTTTGCGGCCCCACGATTCCATCCGCTGGACTAGCCACACTTTCTTGCAATATGCGGACAGCGCGTTTAACGCCTGCGTTAACGGCCATATCAAAGACAACCAGATCAACGCCACTAGGCATCCGGCCACAAGCAGCAGGCTCCCAGTAATAACTTCGATAAATCGCTTCCAACTCGCCATCGCTGATTCTCCTGAGTTCGTCTTTGGTGGCTTTCCGGCCAAGGAACTTCTGATACGTCGCTAGAGTAACACCCCGCATAGTTGCGCCGCCAGGGTCTTTTGGATGGTCTGCCCAGCCGCCCTCATGGTGTAGAATAATCTTCAGGCATGGTAGAAACCGATCTACCGGCGCTTCATTGCCTCCGCCATTACTGGGGCTATCTTTTCGGCGGATCGCCCAATGACGTAACCGCCCAAGCCAATCTCCACGATAGACCATAGCTTCAGCGCCTCCGCCTCTGAGATACCTGGGGCGCTATACCCAAGCCACCGGGCCACAATCAACGCCGTCAGCACCAGCATGACCACCGGGCGCCAAGTGGCGGTTAGCCAATGTTCAGAAGCCGCCTCCGTCTTCACAATATCAGCAGCGGCAGTCTCGATCTCCTGGGCGCGTTGCATCAGGGCGATGGATAGTTCAGCCTCGATTCGCCCCTGCTCTCCCTGATCAGGGACAAGGCGGCGAATTACATCTCCCAGAATCGGCGCCAGTACAGGCAGCAAAGCCGCGAACATTAATCATCCTCCGTTTCTTCGGGCTTAATCCAAAGTTCCGAATATGCCTGATCCGACAGACCACGCAGCACCGCATGGGAGTAGGGAACTGCTGCATACTTGTAGCCGGATGGTGTCTCCCAAGTAACCATGATTGCCACCGCACCATCCGCCAGGGCGGTTGCAATCATCTGCTGGGCGGCTTCGGCAAAGGACACCTCGTGGTGTTCCCCTGGCGCATCCGAATCGACGATCTTTATCCGTCTCATGGCTACCCCCGTCCGGCTTTGATCCGTACACGCCCGCAAATCACCTGGCCCCGGAACCATGCGGCACCATCCACTACCTCGCAAGTCTCTGGCGGTGCCAAGGCGCCATCGCGCCAAGTAAGCACCACAAAGCCCTGCTGCTGGTGCCCTGGGATGCCCAGGCGATAGTTGAACTGTGGCCAATTAGGATCGCCCAGCATCCCGGTTTGAACGCCATAAAGGCGCTTAGACCAATGGTTCAGAGGGCGCACATCCAGGGCATGGGTGTCGCCGGATATAATGGTTCTGCCGCTGCGGCTGGCATTGTTATATCCCGCGTGGATTCCGCCATGGTAGCGGTGGACAAAAGAAACGTCCCCCACATCAAGGCGATAGGTCATAGGCCAATCTATAAACTGGTCCTGAAGACTAAAGGCACCCATCCCTTCAAAAGCGGCAGCATGGGCAGCAAGATATTTATCGTAACGGTCATCATGGTTGCCCCTGATCCAGTAACAAGTGGGATCGCCAGCGGCTTCCCTTAACTCCCGTAAGTGGGTCTGCCCGGCGGCGAGTTCCTCCGCTACATTGGGCTTCTGGTTGTCTGCCCACATCAGCGGCGGATGGCGGGAGACAGACCCCATATCCAGCGCATCGCCATTACAAAACAAAAAGCCCGGCTTTATGTGCCGGGCTAGAATCAAAAGGGCTTCATGTGACAAGCTGCGCGGTTGGCTTAATGACCGCCAGTGGCAGTCCGAAAATACTATTCCCACCCCGTCCTTGATGGCGGGAACCTCCATCACCAGGGCGCTGTTGTGTTCCTCACTCTCAGACCATGGCTTGCTGATCGGCTCGCGCGCCAGGCTGCGGGCTGAACTGCGAATGTCTGGCTTGTTGTACAACTGCATGGCGCGCTGGTAACGGCTCCGCATTGTCTCATACGGTAGCCCGTTTGCTTTCGCAGCTACCATCACGGAGCCGTGCTTCGCTACCGCTTCATAAGCCGCCTTGATGGCGGCGCGGTCTGTCTTGGCTACCATGATGGTCCTATTGCAAGAGGCTTTCTTGCGGATTTACCAATGGATTAAGGGCGGGCTGTAGCATCGCCCCACCGGCACCAGCCACATTTTGCCCAAGCGCCTGCATCGCAGGGCCGCGTGGTGCCACCATCGCCCGCTGGAAAGCTTGGCGGGCTGCTGGCGTATAGGCGCCATACAAGCCAGCGAGAGCCATAAGCGTAGGGATTGGATAACTGAACCCCGCGCCACCAGTAAGGGCGCCGCCCACGGCTTGGCGTGTTGCCGTCCCTGAGTCATTGACAGTAGGCGGCAGTACACCACGCGCACGATCTGATAGGTCTTGCATCAGTGCTTCGCCACGGGCAAAGCGTCCACGGTTTACAGACGCATCGCCAGCCCGTACGGCAGCGGAAAGTTGCGCTGGACTAAACACCCCCTCAACCGCGCCTGGGCTTGCAGCGGCACGGTTCACCCGCATGAAGTTGGCGTAAGCCTCATCAGCCTTTTTAAGATCAGGCGCCAAGTTCGGATTGGTGCGTTCAAACCAATCTTGCATGGCGCTACGCACCTTCTTGAATGCGTCACCCAAACTACGTTCAGAAGCCATGGCGGAGCCGCTGTAGCTTTCGCCAAGCTTCCGCATATCGCTTACAATGTTTTTGTATTGATCCGCTGTAAGTTGCCCGCTTTGCAGTTGGCTGATCAACTTATCATCCAACTCGCGGCGCAAAAGCCCTGACATTTCCGGCGTCAGATTGGTTCGCATCACATTCGCCAGATCGCGCCCTAACTCTTGGTCAGGCGCTAAAGGCGAAGCGCGAGAAATGATGTCATCATACCTGTTGGAAATGATGCCACCAACAGTGTCAATTAATTCACGACCAACCGGGCCAGAAACGATCTTTTGCCCAATCGGCTCTAGCGCCCGATTAGCCGCCGCTGTGTTGAATGTCTCAACAGATTCACGCATGGCGCCCGCAATACGCGGGCCAAGCACCGGAACAGAAGTCAGCGCGCTTTCAATAGAACGGGGAATGCCCCCCATTACCTGGCCGGGCGTCATTTGAACACCTTCAGCCGCCAACTCTTGAACCCCAGCCGGAAGCTTCGGCGCAATGGCGCGACCAAGCGCATAACCAAGAGGACCGCCAATAGCGCCAAGCATGGCGCTCGTGCCGACCTGTTGCGGCTTTTGCTCCGCGAACTCGCCAGAAGTTACCGGCTCCGCAAGACCAAGAGCCGCACCTTGCAAACCGCCAACCCCAATAGAGCCAGCCAAAGATTGAGGATTGCGTGTAGCCAAGGCCAAAGCCGTAGCAGGAACCAAACTGCCCGCCATACGGGGAAGATCGACACCTGTATCACCAGCAGCCACGCGAGACTGTTGGTAAGCCCGCTCCCGCGCCACTGTCTGCTGTTGGATGTCTTCTGGCGTTGCTGGCGTCATACCAAGCGCGCGAGTAATCGGACCAATAACCGGCGCCCTGTTCACCGCGCCAGTAGCCGCATTAACCGCTTCAACAACACCACGCGGCAACATTTGCGTGAGTGCCTGCGCGCCCCCTTGGATTGGATCGAAGGCCCCTTGGGCGATAGAACCCATGGTGGTTGAAGGTTCTGCGCCGCCAGCCTGCATCCGCCTGATGGCGGACGCCATGGCGTCTGGCGACATACCTTCTGGAAACTCGATTTCTTGGCCGGAAGGGAGCGTGACGATGGGCATGGTTATTCAACCCTTTGGGTTGCGGGATTGTAGCGAAGGCGTGGTTGTTGTGATTGCGGGCTTGGTTCTTGCAAAGCTGGTGCTGGCCTGCCTTGGGCTGCTGCAAGTCCTTTTTCTTTAGCAGCTTCAGCAATCATCCGTAATTCATCAAGCGCTTTGCGTAAATCTGACGGAGAAAGACCAGCCTTGATTCTGGCAATCGCAGCTTGGGCAATTTCACCTTCACGGTTACTAACCGCGCCCGCTCCTCTAAGAGAATCAAACGCTTGTAAAAATGCTACGCCCTGCAATTGTTCCAAACGTCGCCCGAAATCATAAGCTGATGTACCGGGAATATTTTGCAGCGGCGACAAAACACCAGATGCCGTACTAAATGCTGGATGATTTAGAACCTCATTAATTTGGGAAATACTTCTATTTGAAGTTGATATAATTTCAGGGGCTTTTGCAATATCAATCCCTTGGGCTTGGCCCACTCGTTCTTCACGTTCCCGTCCTGCGGTATCACGTGGAACCACCCCCATTGGGGTGCCAGTACGCCCACCAAGAATACCTGTTCCTGTCCCCATATCAACCGTACGAATCCCCTCCGCAACCCGCGCGCCCGGCGGAAGTTGACCGCGCCGCAATTCACCCGTTTGTGTCGGGAAGTACGGTACCACAACACGCTCGCCATTGGGGCCAGGTTCTTCCACCATCACCGGCTGCAAACCAACCCGCGTCGGGTTCGCCCGTTCAGCCAGAATACGCCAGCCAATCTCTGGCGGAAGCGAAGCCAACAAGCGGCGTTCTTCAGCAGAAATCGGACGGAGTGACGGCGCACCAGAAGTAGGTTGCCCGGCTGGGGCTGGCTGCGCCTGAGTGGGAGCCGCTTGGGCACTGGTTGGTTGCGCTTGTGCCTGGGCACCCCGCAAGCCCATCCAGCGGCTAACAGGCGTCCCCAGAACATCGCGCCTATCTTCGCCACGCTCAACAAGCGCCTGAACCCCGCCAGGACCGCCGAGCCAAGCGCCCTGCAAAAGAGCCTCTGGCGTCACTTCGTTGCCACCAACATTACGCCCAATTGCACCCGGAAGCCCCATGGAAGTCATGCGGCCAGCCTGAACTTGCATCGCCAATTCAGCAGCACGACGCTGGGCGTCTGGGTTTTCCAAGAAGTCACGCAATGTACGGACATTCTCAAAACCGGGGATGTTGAAAGTGCCACCCCATTGCCCGTTCCATTCACCCCGGCGACTGATTTCGCCAGGCGCAGGACGATAGACACCAGCATCAGCAGCCAAAGGCGCACCAATCTGATATTGCCCCGCATAGCCCTGAGAATTGATAACACCAGGACCACGGGCTTCGGCTCGGCCAAGAACATCCAGCGCGCGACCAATCGCAGCACGGCTAAACGGTCCATTGGTTTCGTCAGCAGATGCAGGCGCCCGCACCGGCGCAGCAGACGGAGCCGCCGCCCCTGCGGCGGCTGCTGCCGCTGCCGTGCTTGTCGGCTCGCCACCAGAAGCAAACCGGCTTACAGCCTCTTGATAGCGCCGCTGGTTTTGCTGCTGTTGCAACATATTGGTGACGGGCATCACGCTCTGAAGCGCCCCGCCCCGCTGGCCAGCCAAGGCAGCAAAAGCGTCCTGCATGGCGGCAATGCCTAAAAGGCGCCTTTGGTCCGGGGAAAGATCAGCATAAGGACTCTGATCCGGCACCGGATCACCCCCGCTTGTCGGTTCCCCGCCACCAAAAAGACGCGATAGAAATTCAGACATTGCGCGGCTCCTTACCGGAACAGGAGATTAAAGGCATTAGCCAAGCCGCCAGCAGCCTGACCAATGGTGCCAACTTGCTGCAAGAAGGAAGGCGTGGTTTCCGTCGTGGTGGTCTGCCCCATCGGAGCCATCCCAAGCGCACTTTGGCGAATCCGCAACTGCTCCACCGGATACTGGAACTGGCGCAGGAAGTCCTCATAAGCCTGCGTCATATTCGCCTGGGTCAACCCGCGCTGCTGTTCGCCAGATTGGAACATAGCCTGCGCGCCGGTAAGCCCAGCCGTCTGACCAAGGGCGCCAAGGGCGCCAAGCTGCTGGGCAGCGGCAAGGGCCTGCTGGTTCCCCTGCAACCCGTAACCAATGTCACGGCCAGCCATTTCGCCCGCCTGCTGGAAGCCCTGGGAACGCAATTGCGCGGCAGTGCGGGCCGCTTGCTCCATCGCCGCCCGGTTAGTCTCGGCTTCCGCCACACCCTGGCGTGAACCGCCAAACGCCCGCGCCCTCACTGCCTGCGCGGCGGTTTGCTGGTTTGCCATCTGGCGTGAACGATCAATATCCGCCAGCGTAGTATCAATCACCTGTTGCGTGTACGGGTTCTGGTAAGCCGCCATCCCTGAAGCAATGGTGCCCGGCGTATAGGCGCCAGCCTGGCGGGCTAAAGCCTGGGCCTGAGTAATCGGCTGCTGGGCAGAACCCGCCACTTCACCCACCCGCTGGAAGGACGCTTCTTGCAACGGCGTGAAGCCCGCTATCCGCTGATAGGGGTAAATCTGATAATCACGATTAGCAACGTCCAGGGCGAAGTCATAATTCGCCAGCATCCGTTCCTTGACATCGGGGTCAAGTTGGCTGGATTGCGTCTGCGTCGATGTCCCGCCGCCCTTAGACATGGCGTATCTCCTTAGAAACTGTGGTCATTATACCTTCAAAACCATGCCGCTTCAAAGCACGAACCCACCCTGCGCGCCCGCACCCTGTTAATTTAGAACACCCAAAAGCACGCCCATAAGCATCCAATGATGGGATCATCTCGATCACCTGTTCCAACTGACCGCCAACCAGCCAAGCATGGAGAATGGTGAACTTCGGATAGTAAATAAGTTCTGTGACAATCGCCGCTTCAGGGGCGGGCCAGAACTGAAAATGCCCTTCTTTGATGCCCTTGGCTACATGATGGAGATCATGCGTATTACCCGCATAATCAAGCGCATCTTGAAGCCACTTTGAACACCTCTCGAACTCAGCTTCGAACAGGGTCATAGCGCTGTAGCAGCCACCACCCCTGAATTATCCACAGTGATGCTCCACCGTGTTCCGTCAGGGGATTTCAAGATCAACCGGCCTGGGCTTACCTCCAGATCGCGGTTCTTCTTGTGGTTCTCATCATCAGCCCGCTCCAACAAGGCGCGGGCTGTCTGCTCGTTAGAACTATCATAAGAGTTGGTGGCTGGGGGCAATCTCACCTAAGTCCCCCAGGCACCGCTTCAAGACGGAAGTTACCAACCCGCCAATCCGCCAACTGAACGCCCGTTACCTTGAAGGAAACCTGGCGCCCTGAAAAACGGACATCGGTATATTTGGAAGAAATAGTGTAAGGTCCAAAGGTACTCTCCGTACCCTCTGGCGCGAATCTAGTCTTGAAGCTGACGTTTACCTGGCCCTGCGTTTTCTCATCCGGCACCACTTGGCGGGCTACCATAATCCGGTCCCCATTCCCCATTTCCAGCGGCCCCGTCTCCGCATACGGCGAAGCGCCATCGTAGTTCCACCCCACCTCATGATCATACACATAACCAGAGGGATCAATCAGAATGGGATAATCAAACACGCCAGCCGCCACACCAGTTGTTCGCGCCCAAGAACCAATGGACCAAGTATTCTCGCGGTAGTTCCAGATTACATAGCGGTCACATTCATTGGACGCGGCAGACGGGTAAGACCAGATCACCTCAAAGAACTCGATATTAAGAACCGCATTCACCTTAGAAGCCTGGTTATAGTTGAAGTCGGAGAACACATAGTCCGATACATCAGACCGCAAAGGCTTCACGGCGCCGTCAAACAAATAGAACGAACCGTCAGACATCCAAGCAACGCCAGTATCCATGCTGACAGAAGCCTGGGCGCTGATCACCCCGCAACCATAACCAACACGCTCAAACCCATAAACGAATGGCGGGCCTTGGTACGTCGCCAAGTGAGCATCAACCGTGGTCAGCAACAAAGACCCGTAGCGAGTGCGCTCGCCACAGATCACCTTGCCGGATGTAGATAACTCGAAATCCCCCGCCTGGTTTGTCGCTGATGGCGTCCAATCGGTGTTATCTTCTTGGTCACACCATTGGACCTTGCGCGGATTACCGCCAGCACCAAGGGCAAACAGAAACCGCTCCGGCGTCACCAAGATCGAAGAATTACCCGTGGGGGCGGCGGAAATCAGATCAGCCCGGCCAGCGGTATCCAAATCCCACTCGTAAATCTTGCCATCGTCAGACCGGCAAGCCACCAGATACTCACCCCAGTTATCAAGCGCCCATGTCGCTGCCGCTGCAATACCTGTTGGCGATACATCAGGGCGCGCGGTGCCGTAGGTGCTGGTTCCGTAAGTAAACCCACCATAACCAAGGTTCTGCGTTGCAGCCACATCACCAATAGACAATTCATACGCATAGTCAGCGGAGCCAGCATTCGTCTCAGTAGAAGCGGCGGCGGAACCATGCGTGACAGTGTAGGAGTTTAGCCCCGTCACCGTCATGATATACTCGCCAGATAGCGTAATCCCACTGGAACCAATCGCGGTTCCATTGGTGAATTTAACCGTGTCGCCGGTCTTACCCCCGTGACCGGTATCCGCCACCGTTACCACCGCTGACGCATTTACCGTGCTGAAGGCGTTAGTGAGCGTCCCTGTTTCGCGGATTGGCGTGATATTGTACGGCGAAGCATCCGCCTTAATGGCGTACAACTTCTTGGCGCCGCCAGTGCCTAACCAAGCATTCGCATTATTGGCCCGCCAAGCATGGGAACCACGCATGATGCCAGTAAGCTGAATGTTGCTGCCGTTATGTGTGCGCTTCCGCCAACCACCAATCGGGCGCAAGGTGCCATCATACCACCGCACCAAGTTAGCATCGTACCACCGGCCAGCAGACTGATACTGTGTCCCGTTACGATAAATTCCCGGCGGCAGCTTTAGCGGAATGTACATCTAGCCCCTCAAACGTCGAAGCCATGATTGAACGGTCTTAGTTTCATAGATGCGGATCACCGTCCAAACGATGGTGAACAGCGCCGCAATCGAAGGAAGAACCTGGGCCAATGTCCCCACAACCGTCGTGATTGATAACACATCCCCTATGGTCTTTGCGGTTTCGTGGTTATCAACCATGTCGCACCTGTAAGATTAGGGCTTTGCTGGCCAGGTTATATTCCATGGGAACCCGGTTTGGGTAGGAATATCGCGCAACGCTTGGCGATAAACTGCCCAGACCAAATCATCCACCGGGGCATCCGCAAGCTGGGTCCAATCGCTCTCCGCCAAACGCGCAGCCCGGTCAGCCCGCACCAACTTAGCCTGCTCCGCATCCTTCGCCGCCTTATAGGCTGCTTCTTGCTGGGCAGCGGTGGCTTCTGGCGTATCGGTGAAGATCGGCCCCAAGATGTGCTTGGTGTACCACTTGCCGTCAGCCTGCTGCTCAACACCCTGGCGCATTGAGTACTGATACACCGTGCCGCCGGTAGCCTGCGCCCCCTCAAACACAGGATCAACGCCAATGGCTTCCATCACCTCTGGCGTGAGTGTTTCGTAAGACGGACCACCATTGGCCAGCAGATAGGCGCGCAGTTCGCTCTCGAACATCACGGCGCCAGTGGATCGAATACGGAGTTCCATGATGCCCTCTTATGTGTATGACCATTGGCCAAGGTAATTGTGTTTGCACCGCCACATGACTGTAGCACGTTTCACTCCGGTGGCGTATTCACATTCAGCGGATGTATCGAAAACGCCCTTTGGAGTGACGTACTTCTTGCCTAACTTCGTTGCTGCAAGAGCCTTTGCGTGAGATAGCGTTTTGGGTTTGCCTTGCAAAGCATCGGAAATCTTAGAAACCCATTCTTCTGAGCGTGTAGTTCCAAGATGCGGAAGGCCGCTGTTTGCCTCGATGGTGTCGCAATAGACGTTCCACAAAGCGTACGGCCCTTGGTCTTCCTTTCTACACATCTGATAGCAGCCTGCTTTACGCCCGCGAAGTTCCCATTTGCCGGTTGCAATCCACCATTCGCGCCATTCTTCGAAAGTAAATAGGAATTCAATGCCACGCCTTTTAGCGTCTGCTTTGCTTCTGGTGTATCCTTGGCGGAATTTATCGCGAGTCATCTCAGGCCACCGCAAAAAATATGAACGAACCGCCGTTAGCATTAATGGCAGCAGGGGCGGTCGAACTTATCTCAAAGCCTGCCGAATACGTATCCACATAATCTGTATTCGTCACTTCAGCAGCCGTTGAGTTCAAAAGCAAATAGCTGTCATTACCTGCCACAATCCCACGCGCGCTGTCCCACACATACCAATCGCCTGTGCTGTCGGTGCGCTTGATTAGGACGAACCTCGCGCCGCCAGTAAAGCCGCAATTGATCTGATTTGTTGTGCCTGTGCCTGTGTAGGAGCCGACCTTGGATACGCCTGCGACTGTGGCGAATAGATAGGCGACATAGGTGTACGCGGCGCTAACATTTACTGCACCTACACCCCCTACTGTAAACACAGATGCTGTCGGCGCAGTATCATTCCAATAGCCTGAACTTACAGTCGTGGCATTTGTGGAATTAAGGAACATGTATTTAGTTGGTTCGCCGTGATAAACTGCCCAATTTGCGCTATTATTTCGGGACTTAATAATCATTAATTCAGGCGCAGAACCTAAATTATGCGTGATTGTACGCCCTGCAACACCGTCCCCCGTATAGCACGCCACATCAAAGAAGCCGGGGGCGCGACGGAAAGCTTCATACACATTTGAAAGCCCGCCCCAATTTGAAGGCACCTGAAATCCGGTGTTGTCCCAAAATAAAGATTCCCCCGCAGTCCCAGATTCTGCTGCCGTTGAATTGGTGTATATAACAGAACCTTTTTCAGTTGCGTTAGTGCTTACTCCCCTAAGACGATCAACAACAGCATTATTGGCTGCTCCCGAACGATACTTAGTAAGCAAAAAATCAACCGGGAAATTAGTGGTCAGCTTCGTGCCAGTAGCCGCACTTGACGCAATCGGACTGAACACACTCGTCCCCGTAGTCGGCGTCTTCATCGGGCCACGGCGGATGGCGATGTAAATGTAGGTGGTGGCTGAACCAGTTGTCGAATTTTGATAAAAGCCAGTATTTGTCAAACGAATGTTTGTCCCAGATGCTTCAGCACCGGAGCTATTTGCCAATAAATATTGCTCGCCGCTAACAGTAAAGCCCCTCATATTGTCAGCCATCCACCAGTGACCTGTTGTGCTGGATGCTTTCATAATAACAAGTTGCGGCTCATACCCAAGATCGATAGTGGCTATGTCGCTTCCACTACTCGTAAACGACCCACAGCTAATCACATTGTCCGTGCCAGTGGCGCCAAAGCCGCCTGCATCATGGGCAAAGAGATAGGCGACGTAGGTTTTACCGTTACCATTAACCGAACCATCATTGCCAACACTAAAAACTGAGGATGTCGGTGAGGTATCATTCCAATACGTTGAAGATGTTGAAGCGGCAATAGTATCCTGTAGCCACAAGTATTTTGTTGCACCTATAGACCTATGATAAACGGCCCAGTATTCTCCGGCTGTTGAAGTGGATTTAATAATTATGCAACCTGGGGCTGATCCTAAATTGTGACTTATTGTGCGGCCAGATACACCATTCCCCGTATAAGTCACAACATCAAAAAACTTCGCCTGCTTGCGGAAGGTCCAGGAGGCGTATGTTGCGGCACCAACGCCAATTCCAGTTGCATTTCCTATGGTAAACCCATTTGTATTGAAAGGACCAAGACTGTAAGGAAGCGAAACTTCTGCGTCAGTGGTGTTGCTATTGATTTCCTTTTGTGATCCGCGTGCAGTATCAAAAAGAAAATTATTAGTAGCATCAGAGCGGCTTTTAATCCAAACCATCCCACCTTTTGTAGAAAGATCAATGCCGTTCGTGATGGTTTGTGACCCGCCTGTCCCCGTATAAAGATACGTCGAGAACACATCTTCGATGTAGTTGGCGGCGGTTGCCCGCGCACCAAAACCGTAGCCCTTTGCAGATGCGGCGCCTTGGGTAATTACGGTTGGCATTAAACTACCTCACTTAAACTGCGTCTGAGAAGCAAACACCGTGAACGCGGCGCTGCCGGTCTTAATGATGGTGTAAGTATAGACATCAATACCAGAGGCATTGCCAGCAGCCCATGCCGTGCCACCTTGGTACTTCGGCGTAACCGAAGAACCATCCACTTGCACCACGTTGTTGTAATAAGCCGTGCTACCCTGCGTCACCAAGAAAGCCACCGTGATCGCCTGGCCGGTTGACATCGCCGTATTTAGCGAAGTGCCAGAGGAAGCGCGGAAGTTCACCGTCCAGTTAGCCGAAGCATTGGACGTATAGTAAATCACGCTTTGCGTGGTGACATCATAGTTAATGGTGCCAGTAGCAGCCGTAGCAGATACCGTAGCTGTCTCCGCCGCGTTAGCCAGCACCGCCGCCAACACGCTAGAAGAACCATTGAACGTCTGCGCCGCCGTAAACGTGGTAGCCGTACCTGGCGCGACATAATCCGTACCAGCAGTGGCGTTAGCTAAGGCGCCACCGGAGTTAGCCTTCAGAATAGCCGTACCGCTTGGCGGCGCCAGGTAATCCGTCCCCGCCGTAGCATTCGCCAAAGCCCCACCGGAATTAGCCTTCAAGATAGCCGTACCACTCGGGGGCGCCAGATAGTCCGTCCCAGCCGTTGCCGCTGTAAAAGCCGAAGTGCCATTCCCCTTAACAATACCCGATAGCGTCTTGGCGCCAGTGCCCCCACTAGCCACCACCAAGGCGCCGCCACTAGCCCCGGCAAACAGCGCATCAATAGAATCCAAGTCGTTGTTTAACTTGGTGCCCCAGGTATCAGCAGACGCGCCAACCTCTGGCTTAGTAAGCCCTAAATTGGTGGTTGTCGTATCAGCCATTTAGAAACCCTCGCCTGTGCTGGGACACTTAGATTTGCGTCCATATTGTAGAGGAATCAACCAACGGCGTCCATGTTTTCGTACCATCTGGGATTTGCTCCCACTTCAGAATGGCCGAAGCCACAAACTCGCTAGACGCCCCAATTTGGACCGAAAAATTACGAATAGCCAGGGCGGTAGCGTCCAAGTTAGAGGTGGCAGTCATCGCCACCCCAGATACATAGACCGCTTCCCCTGAAGCCGTCAGATCGCCCGAAGCCTCAATGTTTACACCGGATTGACGGTAGATAACGCCATCACCCGTGACCTCGCCAACCGCATCTATCTGGACCGCGCCCAAATAAACAATGGCGCCAGAAGGGGTTACAGACGCAACACCCTCTATGCTGGTGGCGCCGTTAAAAGTGCCGGTTCCAGCAGCCGTTAAGGCAGCAATGGCGTCAATTACAGACGCCCCCTCTTTGGGGTCTATGCCGTAATTACCTCGCCCATATAAGCCGCTGCCATAACCAGCCACTTAGATTACTCCAGGGTAATGTCGAGATCGCCAGCCGGAATGCGGAAAACGTCGCCCGTGCCAATGGTCTTGCTGGTGGTCAGTTCCCCGTAAGCCAACAGGTTCCCAGATGTGGAAGCATCAAAAATACCAACATAGGTAATTGTGCCCCAGGAACCCGTTGCAGTATCGAACTCAATAGCCCCGCTATTGGTGCTGGCGTTACCGCTGGTGGTCATCGTCGCCTGCTTGCGGGTGTAACCATTGCCGGAAACTTCCGTACCGCCACCACCCTCGCCAGGGGCAGCGGTGAACAGCCCAACATAAAGGCTCCCAGACGGCGAAGAATAAGCCGTCCCAGAGAACACATAAGCCATTATCTTGTTTTCAAGATAATTGGTGAAGGCGTTAGTGGTCATTAGCCGAAACTCCTTGCTCGCATCCGAAGGGCAGAGGTGGACATACGGCTTCGCTCATCCGAAACCTTTAAATCGCTCACTGCACGATCATATAAAGCGCCCCATACCGTGATGCGCTGATCGTCCTGTAAATAGGGCGCCGCCTGCAAAAGCGAGCCATAAAGGTACAAGTCTGGCGCCTCCACCAGAAGCCAATTACTCGTATTGGATACCGTCAAAGCGGGAATCTTGGCGTAATAGGTCAACTCACCCGTATAGGCAGATTCGCTATCCGGCGCCGGGATCACCTGAAACTGCTGGCCAATCTGCGTGTAATAGATCGGCTTGCCGCTCGCGCTGTTAGCCCCCTTCAGCATCGCCGCCTGATCTGGGGAAACGAACTCCATCACCGTGATGGGATTGGTGTTAATCTGAAAACGGATGCTTTCCAGCCAATCGCCCGGAACCGCGCTATACTCGCTATCCAACGTAGCCGTAGCCCGCTCCACCATCTTCCTGTGGCGGATGTTCCGGTTGAACTGGGCCTCCGCCAAAGTGATGAAATCAGGGATAACCGCCGTCAAATCAGCCCGGTTAAGCCAATCGCCTATAGAGGTTTGCAGGGTGGAATAGCTGGTAATCGCCATATTCATTCACCCCTAGAAGCAGCCGCATGGGCGCAGGAAAACTCGAAAGCCCCGATATGGCGCACATGATGGCTAATATCGTGGTCCAACATCACCTTAAACCCTGTTTCCCTGGCTGACCGGCAGAACCAGATGTCCTCGCCGCTATATACACCATTTTGGTAGTGTATGTGAAACCAAGGCTTCGCCATCTTGCGGAAAACTTCAGCCTTAATCAGCATCAGCCCCATACCAATGGCGGATACCTCTTCCAGCCCAGTACACCACTCTTCCGTATAAACCCGCTCGCTGGTCAGATCGTCACGGAAAGCCACCGGCTGGAGAGGTAATTTGCGCGTACTGTAATTAGCAGCAACAATATCCTCATCCCGCGCCAATAGCTGCCGGATGCTGTCCTTGGGGAACCGCATATCGGCATCAACAAACAGGACATGGGTGGCGCCAGCATCCAAGGAAGCCTGGGCCAATTCCTGCCGCTGGTTTACAATCAGCGTCCCTTGGTTCTGGAACAGTAGCACCCGGTCCTTGGTTGCCGCCGTATGGGCCGCAACGCACCGGGCTAGGTCAAAGGCAAACCCGCTATCCACCACATCGCGGCAAGGGACACAGACAGAAACAATGGCGGGCATCAAACGCGCCCCGGTCTGGTACGGAAGAACCGATTATCTGGATCATTCAGCCACTTCTTCATGGCTACCGGGTCATCCACGATGCCCTTCATCTTCAAATCATAAAAGACCGCCATGGGGATGGAAGCCACCTTGTTCCATTCGCCATAGCGCCCGTGGTCTTCATTAAACTGCGCCTTATTGGCTTCAATAATACTAGACACATCCTGGCGCTTCTCAATTAGCGCCGTATCCGTGCCCTCATCATAATGCCAGTAAGAAGTAATCCCACTTACCGGATCAATGTTGAAAACCTTGTCAGCCATAAGCCACCTTTGAAGTGGGGCTGGCAGTCACCCGCCAGCCCCGTTGCCATTACGAAGTCGTCAAGTCAGCAGCGATACCATGCGCGGCTTCCTGGCGGACCATCAAGCCGTATTCGCAAAGCATCATGCGCTTTTCCGCATCGCCGGTCTTCGCCAGGTCCATCGTCTGGATCGGGCGGAGGATCGCCGTAGCCGCGTATTCCGGGTCAAGCACGAAAGCATCGCGCTCACGCTGGAAGCGGTTCGGCACCACAGACACCGCGCCAAAGTCAGACACATAAACATCGGCGGCGCCAATGATCACAGTCGGCTTCGGAGTGGCTTGGTTGTAGCGGATTTCGGCAATGCCAGCGAAGCCGCTGACGGTCTGCTTGTTGAACGGGCCGACCATCAGAATCTTCGGCGTACCACCTTCGGTCCACACCTGGGCGATAACATCCTTCAGGATGGTTTCCGTGAAGGTACGCTGCGTACCGTCAACGCGAGTGGCGTTCACCACACCATTGGAAATCGTCGGATCAGAACCGCCAGCGCCCTTGTTGGTGTTGGTGCGAAGGAAGGCAGGCAAGCCAGCCGTCTGACGCGCCGTGGTGTTGTCACCAGCATTCGCGGCCTTGGACGCCAACAGAGTGGCTTCCATGTCGCGCTTCAGTTCGGCGCCGTTCTTTGCCATCTGATAGGCAAGTTCAGAACGACGGCCAGCCTTATCAACGCTTTCCAGGGTGCCGGAGATCACAACCGTCTTACGGCTGATCTGCGTGTAGTTACCCAGGCGAGACGTTGGCGTAACAGCGGTAAAGGAGGTGATGTCATCACCTTCCAGCGCCGCATTGGTGGTGGAAGCCGCCGCCAGCGCGTCCGTCTGCCACTCGAAGAACGTGTTCTTCACGTTCACGCGGGCAGTGTTAGACTGGAACGGGGTTTCTTCCGGCGAGATGTTGTAGATCACATTCGCCAGGTCTTCACGGATGCCTTTGGCATCATAGCGCGTGAAGGTATTAGCAACGATAGCCATATCCTATATCCTTTCAGAGAAGAGCCGCTAGGACACTAGCGGCATCGTTGACAGTCCCGGTTTTAGCGAGACGCTGCTTTGCACGGGTTAGGTCCGTCACATTCCTTTGGGGTACAGATTGCACGGGGCCGGGCTTCACCGGCCTTGTCGCGGAAACCTGTGGTTTGACCGCAGCCTGCGCTTTCTGCTGACCACGATCATACAGCATGGCTTTGCGGAGGATGGCAACGTGTTGCGCCTTTGTAAGACCATTAATGTCTTGCTCAGACGCACCATTCTCCATCAACCAATCGCGCAACATCTTCTTTTCGCCCTGCGCTACCTTCGCATCCTTCCAAGCTGGAATGATCTCTTGTAGCTTCTGCGCCTCAGATGTTAGCGTCGCCTTCAGTTGCTCGGTTTGCTGCTGCTGGAAAGCCTGCGTAAGGCGCTGCTTCTCGGCTTCAATAGCCTGAAACTTCGCCACACGGTCTTCCTGCACCTTCTTCCACTGCCGCTCCAAGCGAATGGCGTTCTGGGGGTCTTCTTCATAAAGACGATCCCAATCCGGCTCTGCTTCAACTTGAGCGACATTCTGCAACTGCTGCTGTAGCGCCCCTAGAAGAGTGGCGTACTGCGCCCGCTCTTGCCGAATGGCTTCAGCTTCCGCTTGGAACGCCTTGCGCTCTTCCGCGAGTTGCTGGGTCTTTCGGCTATAGTCCGCCGTCCTTGAATATCCGCGCGCCAGTTCGTCCAGCGTCACCTCAACTTCTTCGCCCGCCACCTTTACTTTGACGGCTTGCGGAAGCCTTTCACGAGGCTGCTCTTCGACCTGTGTCTGGTCATCATCTTCAGCGGTTTCCTCGACGGCTTCAGCAGCAGCTTGCGCTACTGATGCCTCCGTCTCGGCGCCCTGGGCTTGCGCTTCGGGCTGCTGCGCCTCACCGCCCTGGGTATCGCTGTCATCAGCGGCCAGAATATCGGCTATGGCATCTTGTGCCTGGTGGATTCCGATCCCGCCTTGGGCGGGGGTGCCGGATGATTCAGACATCAAAAATTATCCTCTCTCAAAACGCCTCTCGGCGATGGAAGCAGCCACTTTGCCATTATCAATAACGGCTTGAAGTGCCCGCAAGAACTCGTGCATCCCACGCATTGTTGCGTGGATGTATTTCTGGTCAGCCTCAAACTTGGCGGTTTTCCACTCATCAAACAACTGCTCTTCAACCAACGCCACCGCCGCCTTCAGCGTCGGATCATTCATCAGCCTAAGAGCGTCGTTCCCCGCCGCTATCTGAGTTGCGAAATCAACCAAACGGGCCTCCCATTCCACCCGGCGCCATATTAGCGCCCATTACCTGGGGCGGATTCATCATCTGCTGGCGCTGCGCCTGCTGAACCTGGCGCATCATCTCACGATCCCGCTCCATGTCAGCCCGGATCGCCGCCACATCCACCTGGGCGCCATACTTCGCCCGCATCTCGGCAATCTTCAACACCAAATCAGCTTCCATCTGGTCACGCTCTAAGTCGTCCTTACGGACCATTTCTTCACGGCGCAACTCTAGTTCAGCCGCCTTCTTTTGAATGTCAGCCTGGATCGCCGCCATCTGCGCCTGGGCCAGCATTTCTTCCGGCGAAGGCTTCGGAGGTTGCGGAGGCATCGGTGGCATCTGCGCCGGATCATTGAAGAACTGGCTGGCGTCCTTATAGCCCGCCAGCGACACAATCTGCGCCAGAGTATTGCGATACTGCGCCAGCGTAACCAGCGGATTATTCATCCCCGCCAGTTGCAATATCTGCTCCTGCTTCTGCAAGATGTTAGTAAGAACCTGTATCTTGTCCTGTTCGGTGCCACCACCCAAGGCGATATTCACCACAACATCCATATTCGCATCCCAACTACGGGGATCAACCGGCACAAACTGACCACGCAAGCGGATCATGCGCTCGGCCTGCTGGTTCTGGACCGCCAACTTCAACAAGCCCGTAAACAGCCGCTTCATACCGCCTTCAGCAAAGATGCGGGCAATCAACTCAATTCGCTGCTGGGCCGCTGATACCGTAGCCGCCACCGCTGCGCGGGTAGATGATTGCAGGCTATCCGCCGCCAAGCCAGCCGCCGCCTTGGTAATGCCAGTGCGGCTTTCCTTCATGCCATCCATGTAATCCAGCATCGGGAAAGCCTGCTGCCCCACGAATGGCATAGAGAACGGCTGAACCATCCCCGGCGCCCGCATACGGATTACACCACCAACTTCCGTATTCAGCACATCGTCAACATTCACCTGGCCTTCAACCACACCCACACGCGGATGAATGGCCAGCGCCAGACTATCCAGCATATTCCGCTGAATGTTGGATTTGATAAGCTGAATATCCATCACCTGATCAGCAACAGACAAACCGAAGAACGTGTGAGGCTCCGGGTCCGGGCAGAACACCGCAAACGGGATCATGTCCGCCGGTTCGTTCCGCACCACCTCATACCCCTGGCCAATCGTGCAAACGCGGCGGAGTTCCGCAATGCCGTCGCCATCCATGTCGATCTTCACATAAGACTCGACATACAGAACCTTTTTCGCCGCGACATCAGACCGATTAGCCATATCAATGGTGGCTTGCGGGTTACGAATAAACCGCTCTTCATTGTCCTCTAGTTCGTCCACCTCATTGGCGTAAGGCTCAATCTCGTCCTTATCGTACCCCATCGCCACCAGTTCGCTTACCGTCAAAATGCGGCGATGCGCGACAATGGAAGAATCATCCAAGCTAATAGCAGCCCGCGCCACCAGCAACTCTTCCGGCGGAACCGCCGCAATCTTCAAGCGGCCCTTGTCCCAGCGACGAACAACACGCACATCATACATGTTTGGGCCAGGCATCCCCGTAGTCGGATCAACATCACCCGGGTAAGCCACCGTCACCTGAACTTCGCAGTTCGGATCAGAGTTCAGAACCGCCAAACCCGTATCATCCAAACCACTCATATCCACAGTCTGGATTTCGGTCTGATTGTCCCAATAGAACTTGATAATCCCGGTCTTACAAACCAAGGCATCCTTGAAGGCGGAATAGAAAATCTCAAAGCCCGGATTATCACGGGTCAGCACATAATTGATGTAGTCCGTAGCCTGCTCCGCCATCGCCACATCTTCAGGGCCATTCGGGGCGAACTCGACAATTTTCTGACTACCGAAAAACACACGCATCAGGCTCGGCAAGATAGCTTGCACCGTGTCACGCACATCGCGGCTAACCACCTGAGAACGACCATCTTCCTCGTTCCCGAATGGCATCCCACGGTAGTACTCAGTAGCAACGGCGCGCAATGGCGAAATGGTGCTGTCGATATAATCAACCGCATCTTCGATCTCGCCAGTAACAATAGCCTGAATATCGATCTCATCAGGAAGATCGGCATCCATGCCAGCGTCAACTTCCGAGTCTTGCATCTGCTGCGTGATATCGGAAACCAAGTCAGAAATCTTCGGGTCCATGCTTAATCACCCAGCAAGCCGGTGAACCGGCGTTTCGGAATACGCTGCTCGTTAATAGCATTCAACAAGCCCAAGCCATACATATTAACGGCTTCCGGGCGCATGACATATTCACCGACATGGACCGTGGTTTTGACCGGGGCATTCTTCTTCTTGCCCTTTACCAAACCACCCTTCCGGTAGCCACCGTCGCCACCGCCGTCTCCGCCGCCGCCATCGCCGCCACCACCGTCGCCATCTCCGCTACCGTCGCCGCCGTCGCCGTCTCCGTCCCCATCCCCATCTCCGTCGCCATCCCCTTCGCCTTCACCAGCATCAGAAGCCGCCGCGTCCGCTGCTGCCGCTGCTTCCGCCGCTGCTGCTTCTGCCGCCGCTGCTTCTGCCGCCGCTTCCGCGTCTGCCGCTGCCTGGGCTTCCGCCATGGCGTCCGCTACTGATTGAGCGGCGGCTTCGTCGTCTGTGTCTTCATCAGATGGGGCAGAAGGCGCGGCTGGCGCAGCAGCCGTAACGTCAGCCATCATTGAAGCAATCGCCTCATTCAAGCCAACCTTGCCTTCAGCAACATCGCGGCCAAGCTGGTCCGCCATCGCGGCCAAATCAGCAGCCGGAACCCCCGTCAAATCAGACACCGTTGCAGCCATGGCGTTCAACGCTTCTTGCTGGGTCATGCGACCTTCAGCAACATCAGTCGCAAAACCAGCAGCCTGCTCACCCATGCCAAAGTCGCCCGTAACGCCAGTAGCGTCTTCACCATCAGCCGGATAAACATCCAACAGCGAAGTAATGTTCGGGTTCACCACATTACCCAAATCAGTCAGTGTCTTGGTGATGGCGCCCGTGTCTGTGGTGGCTGCGGTGGTGTCTGTCCCCTTAGAAGTAGTCAGATCGGTAGCACCCGTATCCAACAAAGAGGTAACATCAGAACCCGTTTTGGTAAGGTTCCCCGTATCCGCCGTAGAAGCAACATTAGTCGCCGTCTGACCCGTCGTATCCAACAAAGAGGTAACATTGGGGTTCAGCGTACTACTGATGGGCGCCAAATCTTCTCGCGTTGTCTGGCGGTCATCACTAAGGCGCTGTTGCGTGTTGTATTGTCCCTGCTGGGACTCACGCAACGCAGTGACCTGTTCTGGCGTCAAATCCAATTCGCGGGCACGATCCAACAAGAACCCGCCAAGAGAGTTCACACCCGGAACACCCGCCGCCTGATTAAGAAGAGTTCCAAGCGCAATACTGACCGCACCAACCGGACCCGTAGCCAGTGCCATAAGCGCATTCATGGTGCCGGAGTCGTTCGTTATCATTTCGAAGTCACGGACAGGATCACCAGTGCTAGTTATAGCACCTCGCCCAACCGTGGTTGGCAACCACTCCCCATCACTGTTTTCCCAAAACCTTTGGTCCTCATTTAAAACAGGAGGCGCTTCAGGGCGCGTCCGCATCGGCTGAAAGAAGCGATGCTCGCCAGGCGCATCATACGTCGCAACAGGGCGAAGAAGCGGATTGAACTGCCAGGACCAAGTATCAGACATCAGCTATCTTCCTCTTCATCGTCGCCCTGGGGCAACATCACCTTCGCCATCAAAACCGTCTCGCGCTGGCGTTTGGTCATCGGCTTCGTAATCGGCCCACCAACTAACCACGCGCTACAAGTGCGCGATGCCGCACATTTGAACTCCAACAATTCACAATAGCCCAAGTTCGCCGCCTTAGATACTTCGGGCGCATACGTCTCATCGTTGCTCTCTTCCCCCTGGATGCCCTTAACAATACAAGCCATCATTTCCGGGGTCTGGATGAACGCGGCGCAATTACCACACCGCATCGTCTTAGCCTCATCAGCAGACGTATTCCATTCCTGCGCCCGGAGTTTCCAGAAGAAGTCATCCTCGCTATTCGGGTTCGCAGGACCATAACCGAAGTCCTTAAACGCCCGATCACGGTACTCCACATTCTCTTCAAGATCATAGGTTGCCTTCGGGCACTGCATCAAACCAACTCCGTAACCGAAATAATCGGGTTACCCGCACCACCGCCCTTAATCGCCGCCAACTTCCAGCCAGGCTTTACAGCAAAAATCTCAACCCAGTTGGCGGGTAAAAGAGAGGATTGGTCCGTAGCTGTAGGGTTATCATTAATAGAAATATGCACATGGTTCCCCGTTGTCGCCACACGGATAGCCGTTGTCTGCGCCCCAAAAGCGGAGGTTTGTGTGCTGGTGCTTGGGTTATTGATCACATGGACACCATTCATCTCAAAAACCTGATGAATAACGTGCCCCGTATCGTCCTTTAGCTGGCGGCTCATTTCTTCTTCCTCGCGGCGCGCATATTGTCCACAAGATTAGGATAAGGGCGCCCCGCCGCCTTCGCCATCGCCTTGGCGGAAGCCTTCTGCTTGGGCGACATCTTTTTGTCGCCCTTCGTCGGGTCTTTGGTTTCCCAAACAGGCTTCTTCATTTCTTCTTTCCCTCGTTCCGGGCAGAAATAGCCTTGGCCTTCGCCTTGGCATCCGCCTTACTGGAAGCGCCCCACGCCTGCAATGATTTCAGCAGGCGCGTCGGTTCACCCTTCGCATCACGCTCCGGTCCCGGCATATTACCCATGCGCGCCAGGAAACTAGCCCGGCGGGGATTGTCCCCCGCCTTCACCGGCGCCTTCAAATTAGAACCCGGATTAGCCGCCTCATAAGAACGACGGCCAGCCTCATTCAAACCACCACTGGGGTTCTTTCCGGCTTCCCGCGTCCAGGCTGGGGATTTCATTGCTGCATCTCCTGGGCGTCCGCCATCGCGGCGCCAGCGCCAACAGTGCCAAGCAGGCCAAAACGCTTTAAAATAGATGAGAATGGATTATCAGATAAATCTTCAGCGAGATTTTTACTGGCCTGACGCATTGCTTCTTTTTCTCTTAAAAGAGACAATTCATCAGTGCTTCGCATAGGATTGTCAGCTAAATCAGCAGCTAATCTATCTACATCCTGTTGACGCAAATTAGGTCTGGCGCGAGCCGCATTTACTTGCGCTATCATAGCATCATCCAACGCATAAGCCTCTCTCATGCGCTGGGCATCTCGGATACCGCGCCCAACCATCCCCGCAATAGGAATGGCCCCCAGCAACCCCGCCCCCATGGCGCCAGCACCGCCAACCATGCCGCCAATATCAC
>Ga0315903_10002773_pt1 | contig 25079 bp, 20 predicted proteins | sample LakEriMetagenome_7_FD_203524 | JGI IMG/M metagenome (GOLD analysis project Ga0315903, IMG submission 203524) | Freshwater fungal communities from buoy surface, Lake Erie, Ohio, United States - Buoy 2 MA119 | ecosystem: Environmental > Aquatic > Freshwater > Lake | place: USA: Lake Erie, Ohio... | reverse complement strand
GTGCGGGGCGCGAACGCGCTGAAGTCAAAACCTGGGAAGCCCTGGGCGATGGCCTGCTGGATGCCGCCTTGTTGGCACGCATGGAGGCAGTATGGACCGGCCGTCAAGAAAGCCAGCGCAGCCAAGCTTGGATTGACCGCCAACTGGACAAGATTCAACATGCGCTGGGGGCCATGAACAAAGGTCTGGGTGACAAGCCATTTTGCTCAGGCATTCATTTGAGCCTGTCCGACATCGCCGTGGGTTGCGCTGTGGGCTATCTGGACTTCAGGTTCCCGCACATCGACTGGCGCACCCCCCACCCGAACCTGCACAAGCTGTACGACAAACTGTCGCAGCGCCAAAGCTTTGCAGACAGCTTGCCAAACTAAAAGGTCTGCCAGCAGGCACCTGCAAACCCGTAACCGAAGCCGGGCTCCAACTCAGGGCCACACGCCTCAATAATTCAGCAAATTCTTGCGTACATGGGCCAAATGCTCAATGGCCAAGGCTTTGGCCTGCACCGGGTCGCGCGCCTTGATGGCTTGGAACAACTGGCGGTGTTCTGACTGGTAGGCCAAACGGCGCTCGGGCGTGAGGCTGCGTTTTTTGAGCATGCCCCACTCGCCCTCGGCTCTGGCCAAATTCATGAGTTTGAACAGCCGGGCCACAAAACTGTTGTGCGCAGCGCGGGCTATCACTTCGTGGAACATGCCGTCCCACACCTCGAACTCCTCCACGCTGCTGGCCGCCTCAGCCCGCAGGCAGCAGTTTTCCATCTGCTCAAAATCGGCCGGGGTGGCATTGCCAATTACCATTTCAATGATCGAAGGCTCCAACGCCATGCGCGCTTCCATGAGTTCGGCCGGGCTGGTGTGCCAGGCGACCTCGGGGGCTGCGGCGGGCTTGTCTTTTTGGGGCGCGGCAGCAACGGCTTGGTCAGTGACATAGGTGCCACTTCCCACGGTCTGGGCGATTAGCCCTTGGGCCTTCATGTCGGCCAGCACTTTGCGCACCGTGCTGCGGCTGATCTGGTACTGGTCGCTGAATTCGCGCTCGGTGGGCAGGCGTTTCCCGGCTTGCCATTGGCCGGTGTGCAACTGGTCCAGCAGGGCGACACGAAAGAGATAAGAAGAGTCCACGGTGTTAAGGTTTAATCCAATTAAACCAAATCATACCAATTTCGACCGCCTCTATAAAAACCAATAAAGCAGCCCAAACACGGCCCACAAAAAGCGTTGAAGCGTTTAATTCGCTCTGAAACTCGTGATTTGAATTGTCCGGTATGCGTCTTGACCGCTTGGTAATTTTCTTTATGATGGTTCTGATTGGTTGCAAGCCAGCCCCTTTTTGAAGTCATCCAGGTGCCCGGCACCCCCAGCTCAGGAGAAGATTTTGCGCATCGCCACTTTTGTCCACAATGGAAAACGCAGGGTCGGTCAGGTCTCGGCCGACGGCTTGCTAGTCACGGCCTTTGCCCTCACCGAAGCACAAGCCCGGCTCGGTGCCCAGACCCTGATAGACACCCTGGTGGGTGGACACGCTCTGCCTGCGCTGACGGGTCCGGCTTTGGCGGTCGCCGATGTCAAGCTTGAAGCTCCTTTGCCTATTCCGCGCCGCAATGTGTGGTGCGTGGGGCGTAATTACCATGCGCACGCCAAAGAGTTGCAAGCCTCGGTATTTAAGAACAGCAACACCGACACCCAAGCTTGGCCCATCGTGTTCACCAAAGTGCCCGAATGTGTGGTCGGGCCTTTTGACGATGTTCTGCTGCCCGGCGCAGCGGTGTCTGAGCAAATCGACTACGAGGCCGAATTGGCCGTGGTGATCGGTCAGGGGGGAAAAAACATCCGCCAAGCCGACGCCATGAAACATGTGTTTGGCTACACCGTGGTCAACGACGTGACGGCCCGCGATGTCCAGATGCGCCACCAACAGTGGGACATGGGCAAGTCGTTTGACACCTTTTGCCCAATGGGCCCTTGGCTCGTGACAGCGGACGAACTGGACGGGCGCAAAACCCGGGTGCGATGCTGGGTCAACGGCGAGTTGCGCCAAGACGGCCCCACCGAAAACATGATTTTCGACATCCCCACACTGATCGAAACCATCTCTCGGGGCATCACCCTGTACCCCGGCGACATCATCGCCACGGGCACGCCCGCCGGGGTGGGCATGGGGCTGAACCCGCCGCGTTACATCGCTAAGGGCGATGTGATTCGCGTAGAAATTGACGGCGTGGGCCACATCGAAAACCGCTTTGTCTGAACCCCAAAGGAGACACCCAATGCAACGACGCCCCCTGATGCAAGTGGCCCTGAGCCTAGGCCTTGCCCTGGTCTGCCATGGCCAATACGCCTTGGCTCAAGCCCCAACTTACCCCACCAAACCCATCACCATGGTGGTGCCGTTTCCACCGGGTGGCGTGGCCGATACCGTGGGGCGGCCTGTGGCAGAGGCCATGTCGCGCCACCTCAAGCAAAGCATTGTGGTGGAGAACAAGGGCGGCGCAGGCGGCGGCATCGGCATGGCGCAAGTGGCCAAGTCCAAGGGCGATGGCTACACACTGCTGATGTCGCTTTCGTCTTTGGTGGTGTTGCCCGAGGCGGACAAAATTCTGCAACGTGCCCCCATGTTCCAGGTCAACCAGCTCAAGCCGATCGCCCGCTTTACGGCCGACCCAACGGTATTAGTGGTGCGCGCAGACAGCCCCTGGAAAACCTATGCCGAGTTCATGGCTTATGTCAAAGCCAACCCCGGGCGAATCTCCTTTGGCTCATCGGGCAACTACGGCACTATGCATGTGCCCATGGAACAGCTCAAAGCCGCCACCTCAACTTTTATGCTGCATGTGCCCTATACCGGCGCGGGCCCGGCCGTGTTGTCCTTGTTGGGCGGTCAGATTGAAGCCCTTTCGACCGGCCCTGCCAGTGTGAAGCAGCACTTGGCTTCAGGGCGCTTGCGTGCTCTGGCGCATTGGGGCGATGGCCGACTGGCCAGCATGCCCGAGGTGCCCAGCTTCAAAGAGCTGGGTGTGCCCATTCAGTACTCGCAGTGGTCGGGCCTCTTTGTGCCCGCAGAAACACCCGCCGCCGTGGTGGACAGCTTGCGCCAAGCGGCAAAGTTTGCCGCAACCGATGCCCGCGCAGTGGCCGCCCTGACCGCTTCGGGCACTTCATTCATGTACCAGGATGCCGCCGATTTTGAGCGCTTTGTGCAAGCAGACGCGAAAGAAATGAGCGCCTTGGTCACCCGCATTGGCAAGGTGGATTGATCCGCAGAGATCGGCACCCAACACCCCATGTTCAACCACCGGAGACACCCCATGTTCAAACTTCCCCAAACTCTGAAACTGCTGGCACTGTCGCTGGCGCTGGCCTCTGGCTTTGCCCAAGCGCAAGGCTACCCCAACCGCCCCGTCAAAATCGTGGTGCCCTTTGCCTCAGGCGGCCCTGCCGACAACTACGCACGCTTCATGGCGCAACGCCTAGGTGACGAACTCAAGCAGTCATTTGTCATTGACAACAAGCCCGGCGCAGGCTCGATCATCGGCACCGACTTGGCGGCCAAAGCACCTGCCGACGGTTACACCTTGCTGATGATGTCGAACACCCACACGGTCAACGAGTCGCTGATCCAGAGCAAGCCCTTTGGCCTGATGAAAGACTTTGTGGGCATTGCCCCGGTGAACTACTCCAACCTCTTGTTGGTGGTGCACCCCTCGGTGCCGGTCAAGACGGTGGGTGAGCTGGTGGCACTGGCCAAGTCCAAGCCAGGCAAGCTGAACTACGCCTCTTCGGGCAACGGCACGCCTTATCACATGGCGGGTGAATTGTTCAAATACATGGCGGGGATCGACATGACGCATGTGCCCTACAAGGGCAGCTCGGGCGCACGCACCGACATCGTGGGCGGGCAGGTCGACGTGATGTTCGACGCCGAAACCACCATGGCCGAATTTGCCCGTGGCGGCAAGGTGCGCGCCTTGGGCGGTACGGGTCTTTCGCGTTCAGCCAACTTGCAAGACTTGCCCACCGTGGCCGAAACCGTGCCCAAATACGAAGCCACCATCTGGCTGGGCTTGATGGCCCCCAAAGGTACGCCCGCCGACGTGGTGAACAAGCTCAATGCCGAAATACGAAAAATCGTGAACAACCCCGAAGTGAAGGCCACATGGGCCAAACAGGGGGCTGTGCCCATGTCCATGAACGTGGCCGAGTTTGACCAATACCTGAACGCCGACATCACCAAGTGGGCGAATATCGTCAAGGTATCGGGTGCCAAACCAGACTAAAACCCCACTGAACGCTGACACGGTCGCTTTTCACCTGAACGGCCAGGCCGTGTCGGTGCCCGGCTCGAACGGGCAAAGTCTGCTGGATGTGTTGCGCAACACCTTGCAGCTCAAGGCCACGCGCATGGGCTGCGGGCAAGGCCAGTGCGGCGCCTGCCATGTCATGCTGGACGGTCAATCGGTGGCAGCCTGTGAAACGCCACTTTGGGCCGTTCAGGATAAAACTGTCACCACCCTCGAGGGCCTTGGCAACCGGGCCGCGCCGCACCCCCTGCAAACTGCATTCATTGAAGAGCAGGCCATGCAATGCGGGTTTTGCACCAGCGGCATCCTGATGTCTGCGGCCGCTTTGCTGCAACGCCAGCCGCACCCGGATCGCTCGCAAATTGTGCAAATGCTGGACCGCCATTTGTGCCGATGCGGCGCACACAACCGGGTGCTGCGTGCAATTGAAAAAGTCGCAGCGGGCACCGGGAGCCCCAATCCGTGATGCCCGAATCCCTCAAGGGGCAACCCCTGCTGCGCCAGTGGCTGGCCCTTGGCCCCGAGGGGCAGGTACGGGCTTATTCGGGCAAGGTGGATTTGGGGCAAGGCATTTCTCATGCACTGCGCTTGATCGTGGCCGAAGAACTGCGGGTTTCGCCCGCGCACGTCGAGATGGTGCCTGCCAGCACACATTTCAGCCCCGATGAAGCGGTCACTTCTGGCAGCCTGTCGGTGCAGCACTCCGGCACCGCCTTGCGCTGCGCTGCAGCCCAGCTGCGTGAAATATGCCGCCAAAAAATGGCCCAACGGTATGGGGTTGATCTGTACGCCGTACGCTGCGAGAACGGTCATTTTTATGCCCCCGGCCAAAGCATGCCAGCAAGCTATGCCGACCTGATGCAAGCACCTCTGTGGGACATCGCCATTGACCCAGCCCATGTGCGCGTTGCCCACGCCAATGCAGACCTGGCCGCGTCCAAGCCGCTCACTCTAAACAAAGCACCGGGGCGTCCCGATGTGGCGGCCAAAGTGTTTGGCGAGTTTGAATACATCCAAGACAGGGTCATGCCGAGCATGTGCCATGGCATGGTGTTCCGACCCGGCACGCTGACGGCCGAGGTCATCGAGTCCGACATGCAAGCCTTGCAGCTCGAACTGCAAAACCGGCCTGGGGTATTGCACGTCGTTCGCGATGGCTTGTTGCTCGGGGTTCTGACTGAGACCGAGCACAGCCTATCGCTCATTGCCAAAAAAATCGAAGAAGGCACTGCACAGGGCCATTTTTGGCAAAACCATGCCGAAGTGCCAGACCCGGATGATCTGCCTGCCTGGCTGAAAGCTCGGTTATTGGAAAGCACGCAAATACTGGACACCTTTACCGCTGATCTGTCAGAAAACATCGGCGAACTGCAACGCGTGCGTGCGGAATTTCATCGCTCATTTTTACAACACGCCTCCATCGGGCTTTGCTGTGCTTTGGCACATTGGCAAGAAGAAGCACAACTCGAGGTCTGGAGCCACACCCAGGGTATTTACAACTTACGGCGCGACCTGGCACTGGCATTCGGCTTGGCCACCGAACAAGTTCAGGTTTCGCACGTCGAAGGGGCCGGTTGCTACGGTCACAACGGCGCTGATGATGTGGCGTTTGATGCCGCTTGGTTGGCACGGCTTGTGCCAGGCCGCCCAGTGCGCGTGCAGTGGACACGCCAAGCCGAATTGGCCCACGCCCCATTGGCCCCAGCCATGGCGGTGCAAATTGAAGCCGCCCTCAACGCACAGGGGCAATTGACCGAATGGACGCAAACCGTCTGGAGTCCAGGTCATGGCACCCGGCCCGGACGCGGCCAAACACCTGCCTTGTTGGGCGCATGGCAAACGGCCCAGCCTTTCCCGGTCACGGTGGCCACCAATGCCGCCATGGCAGTGGGCGGCGGATCCGAGCGAAACGCCCAACCGCCCTACGACATTCCCGCCATCAAGGTGCTCAACCACCGTGTGCTGAACATGCCCTTCAGGGTTTCGGCCATGCGGGCCTTGGGGGCCCCAGTCAATGTGTTTGCTGCCGAATCGTTTATGGACGAATTGGCACTGAGTCAAGCCCAAGACCCACTGCACTATCGCTTAGCGCACCTGCAAAGCACGGGCAACGAACGCGCGGTACGTGTGTTGCAAAAAGTCGCTGACATGGCCGAATGGACCCACCTTCAACCCGAAGGGCAAACTGAGGGTTGGGGACGCGGCTTGGCCTACGCGCGCTACAAAAATACCGGCACTTACTGCGCCGTGGTGGTCGAGTTGTGCGTGGCTGAAAAGGTCAAGCTGAACAAACTGTGGATTGCTGCCGATTTGGGCCATGTTGTGGACCCCGAGGGGGCCATCAACCAACTGGAGGGGGGCGCCCTTCAAGCGGCCAGTTGGGCGCTGTGCGAGTCGGCACAACTTGGTCCACAAGGCATCGAGTCGAATGACTGGACCCGCTACCCGATCTTGCATTTCAGCGATATGCCGGAAGTGCGGGTGGGTTTGATGCAAGAACCCGGGCAAGCCTCTTTGGGCGCTGGCGAATGCAGCTCTGGGCCGACTTGCGCGGCGATTGCCAACGCGATTCACAACGCGATAGGCGTGCGCATGCGGCGCATGCCTTTCACCCCTGAAAATTTGTTGCAAGCCATCGAGGCAGACAGCACACCCCCCTGATCACCCCCTTTTCAACGACACAACCAACCCCTTGAGTGAGACCACAACATGATCGTTTTCAGTGGCGGCGCGGCCGCAGCAGCAGTCCAAGGCGTGGCCGCCGAATTTGAAAAAGCAACAGGTGCCCGCATCGAGGGCACCTTCAGCGCGGTCGGCATGATGCGCGACAAATTGGTGCAAGGTGCGCCTTGTGATTTGGTAATTCTGACAAAACCACTTATCGAACAACTCACCGCCTCAGGTCATGTGGTGGCGGGCAGCGCTCGCTCTTTGGGTCGGGTCAAAACCGGTGTGGCGGTGCGCAGTGGCACCCCTCACCCCAAGGTGCAAACCCGCGCCGATCTGCATGCCGCGCTCAGCGGCGCACAAGGCATTTATTTTCCGGACCCAAAAAACGCCACCGCAGGCATCCACTTCATGAGCGTGCTCACGGCGCTCGGGCTTCATGAGCTGATGAGCAGCAAGTTTCGCGTTTTCCCCAACGGTGCTACCGCCATGGGGGAAATGGCCAAAAGTCAAGAAAGCCATTTGATCGGCTGCACCCAGGTCACCGAAATCAATTACACCCAAGGCGTTGATCTGGTCGATGTGCTGCCTTTGGAGTTCGAACTGGCCACCGACTACACGCTGGGCATTTGCAGCCAAGCGCAATACCCCGAACAAGCCATGCTTTTGTCTAAACTTTTGACGGGTGAGGCCTCGGCGGCGGTGCGAAAACAGGGCGGCTTTGAATTTTAAACACCGCCCTGCGCCGCCAAGTTGCGGCGGCTTGGGGTAAGCGTTGGGCTCAACTCATTGGTTGGCGAGCTTTTTAAGCCAGCGCATCACGCCGCCCAACACGGGCAACTTTTCGTACAGCTCTTCAGCCGCGTCCCAATAATCGCGGTGCAGCGTCACCAAGCCTTGTTCATTGAACACCACATGGCTACCTCCGAGCACGGTTTGCAGCGTGGTGGTGTCAAAACGCTTGAACCGGAAGCGGAACTCCCAAGTCAAAAAGGCCTGCTGCCCATCCACCAACTGCCCGGTGATGACGAAATGCGGTTGCTCCAGCGCCACATACATGTGCCGAAAAATACGCTCGATCTCGGGCAAGCCCTGAACTTCGTTAAAGGGGTCTTTAAAGCGCGCTTGGGCATCGTAAATCGTGGGTAACTGCGACACGCTTTGGGGCGACAAAGTTTCAAAAAAAGTAGCCAAATTCTGGGTGGCTTGTCGCGTGTTCATGTTGAATCATTCCGATATAAAAAAATTAAAAGTCCCGAAGGCACACAAGACTGGTCCAAGTGGGCGCGAGCCCTTGTAGAAATCTCAGCCCTTAGCGGGTCTTCGTGAGAGCGAGCCCCTTTAGAAATCTCAGTCCTCAGCGGGTCTTCGTGGGAGCGAGCCCCTGCTCGCGAATGTTGGCACAAGACAACGCTTCTTTCAAACCACTATCTTTGATTAAACCCTCTCAGCCTCATCTAACCGACCTGCCAATTCACCATTCGCCCGCAGGGGCAGGCTCCTACAAATTCAGGGATGCCAAATGGATCTCCGGGTTACAAAGATTCGCCTGCGGGGGCAGGCTCATACAAAGATGGACCTCCACAAAATGGCCCCCGCAAGATAGGTTTTCTCAAAGTTGGGGGCCTTTCAGAGGCCGGTGAATTTGCGGACCAGGGGGAAGTAGAGGCGATAGGGCAGCAAGCGCAGCAGTTTGAGCCAGAGGGTAAAGCGTTTGGGGAAATGGATGTCGAACTGGCCTTGGGCCCAGCCTTTGAGCATTTCGCGGGCCGCTTCTTCGGGGCTGATCAAGGCGGGCATGGTGAACTGGTTTTGGGCGGTCAGGGGGGTGGCCACAAAGCCGGGGTTGACCACACTGACCCCAATGCCTTGGTCTTGCAAGTCCATGTAAAGGGTCTCGGCCAAGTGCGTCAGGGCGGCTTTGGTGGGGCCATAGGCCAGGCCATTGGGCAAGCCACGCCAACCGGCCACACTGCTGAGCAAACTGATGTGCCCGCTTTGCCTGGCCAGCATGCCCGGCAGCACGGCATTGATCACTTGCAGTGCGCCCTGGTAATTGACTTTGTCGTGTTGCAACAAATCATCCAAGTCGAGCGCGGTGGCGCGTTGCGCACGGTAATAACCGGCGGCATACACCACCAGATCGAGCGGGCCTTCGGCCAACAGGGCGTTCGCAGTGGCTTGCACTTCGGCGGGCTGGCTCACGTCAAGGGCGCGCCATTGCACGCCCGCATCTTGCGCGGCCCAGTCTTGCACGCCTTGTGCGTTGCGGGCCGACACCACCACTTGGGCACCCGCTGCACGCAAGGCCTGCGCACAAGCCAGACCAATGCCCGTAGAAGCGCCCACCAACCAGACCCTGCGGCCTTGCCAATCGTCCATGGGCGAGTTGAGCTGCAACCAACCGCGCGCTGCAGCCACCGCTTTAGCGGAGGCGGCTGAGGGGGCGGCTAAAGGGGCGGTGTTATTTGCATCCGGAGCAGCGCCAGGGGCAGCTGGGGCAGTCGGTTGGGGGCCGATTTTTTGCACCGCATTGGCGGCGCTGAGGGTGCTGGCAGAAGTGAGGCTCATGCGCTTCAACCCGGTTTGGCCACTAAGGGCGTTCGGCGTGTAAAGGACAAGGTGACTTCGCCCAGCTTGATGCCCCATTTGCTCATGGTGGCTTTGTTCAGCATGACGCGGTCGTCCATGAGGTACATCCAGTCGTCAAACTCGACCTCCCACACCCGGCCATCGACCGGCAATGACAGCGTGTAGCCCCAGCGAAACGCGTTGCCACTGACTTGCCCCACGGCCTCGCCCACCACGTCGTCGGCACGGCCTGTGTAGCTGCCGTTGGGCCCGGCCTTGAGCCGCCACACACGGCGCTGTCGGGTACCGTCCGAGTAAACAAAGGCTTCGTCCAGCACGCCTTCGTCACCGTTCCAGCTGCAGTCCATGACCACCGTGAAACGCTTGACCACTTGGCCGCTGCGGTCGGTAAAAACGCCCCACGCGTCTACGGTGCCATTGAAGTAGGTGCGCAAATCGAGCAACGGTTTTTCTTGCGCATAGTTTTGCACCTGTGGCCCTGCGCAACCCGCCAAAAAGGGCAAAGCAGCCACGGCGGGCAGTGCGACCAGGCGCGTGAGCGCGGTGCGGCGGTGGAGGAGGGTGCTCATGGTGGTGGGCCTTTTGAAGTTTTCAAAATCAGGGGTTCAAGGGGTGGCGCTGTGCTCGGATCGGGTAGCCACTTCGGGCAAACCCTCCAGCGCTACATTCAGGTGAGGTTCGCGCATCAAGCCCCAGTACAAGGCCATGCCGGCCAACAGCTTGAGCACACACGGCAGCAAGCCATAAGCCAGGCCCAAGGCCAAAACGGCATCGGCGTCTTGCCGCCCCGGGGCATAACCCCAGAGCCCCAACAGGGGCAGCGACAAACCAGCGGCCAGGGCCAAATTAAGTTTGGTGGCCAGATTCCACCAACCCATGAAAGCGCCATCGCTGCGACCGCGTTCGCCGCAGCGGTCGATCAATTGGTTCAGCAAGGCGCCCGGCACGGTCAGGTCGGCCCCCAGTGCCAAGCCGGACAACGAACACACCAGCAAAAAGCCGGATGTATCGCCTGCGCCCAACCCCAGCACACCCGCAAAGGCCAGCACCGACAAACCCATGCCCAGCGCCCAAGTGCGCAGCAAACCCAGGCGGTCGATGACCTTGAGCCACAACGGAAACGACAACGCCCCGGCGGCAAAGTACAGGCCCAAAAACATGGGCTCCATGGCTTTGCTGGCCTGCAAGCGGTCTTGCACAAAAAACAGCACCAGGGTCGCAGGCACCGCACTGGCCAGACCATTCAGCACAAACACCATCAACAAGCGGCGAAAACCTGCGTGCTTCCACGGTTGCCACAAGGTGGTGGCTTCTGAAGCAGTGCCCTCTGGCGATGCGTTTTGTGCCATGTTTTGTGCCGTGTGGTGTTCGGCATTTTGTGCCGCATTTTGCAAAGCCTGATGGGCCGTGTAACGCCAAGCCAACAAGCCCAGCACCAGCATCACGCTCAGCAAGACCGTGGTCAGTTCCCAGCCCCACAGAGCAGGCAAGGCCGAGGCCAATAACACGCCCACCAACGCCCAGCCTTCACGCCAAGCTACCCAACGGCTTTGCGCCAAGCCACCACCGCCTTGCCGGGCCGCCCATGCTTGGTGCAAGATCCCCAAGCCACTGTAGGCCAGGTGGCTGAGCGTGAGCGCCGCACCCACCCAAAACAACAACTGCGTTGCGCTCAAGTGCGCAGCAGGCGGGAAAAACAAAGCTGCAAAGCCCAGCGCCACCGCCAGCGCCAGCCACACCGCCGCCCACAAAACGGCACGCCAAGAATGGCGATACAACTGGTCACCCCAGCGCCCCAGCCACGGGTCCACCACGGCATCGATGCTGCGACTGAGCAACAGCACCGCCCCCAGCGCGGCCAGTGGCACACCGTATTGCTGGGCATACAAATTAGGCAAATGCACATACACCGGCAAGGCCACAAACGCCAGCGGCAAACCCAGCAGTCCATACGCGGCCGAGTGATGGCGCGCTTGTACGGGGTGGCTTACCGCCGGAGTGGTCGCCGGGGTGGCCGTGGTCACGGCTGAAGGCCTTGTAGCAACTGCGACCGCATCTTGGGCTCGGAGGTGCGTTCGTCCAGCCAAATGCCAAAGAACAGGCGCGCAAAGGCGGGGTCTTTCACTTCACCCGCACGCTGTCCGTTGACCCAAAATTCTGCGCCCTGGCCGGGTTGGTTTACGCCCGTGATGCGGTCGCCTTGCGCCACATTGGGAAACAAGTTGCTCATGGCGGCCTGCCAGCTTTGCGCCTGGGTGTCGCTGAAGGCCCCGACCCGGCGCATTTCGTCAATCGAGCGACTCGCGATGGCCGTGCCATCAAGACGCCGCAGGTATTGCAACTCCAGAGCAAACGGATGCTGCACATATTGGCTATGGCGAAAACTTCGGGGTATCCACAAACGAGCGTCGTAAACCTCAAACCCCCAAACCCGTAAGCGCACGGCCAACGTGGGCAACACGCCGTTTTGGGTGGCGTTCAGGCTGGCCACTTCGGGGCGGCCAAGGGCCACATCGCCACCGGCTTTGGCCACCACTTGCACAGGGGCGGCGCTTGGCGCTTGCTCTTTCGTTTGGGCCACGGCCAGAGCCGACACGCCCGCCAGCAATGCGCCCCATAGGGCCCAGCCCGTCAAGGTTTTAAGGTGCGTTTGCAAATCCATGTGCTTAACCCGGTTTGACCAAAGTGAACTGGATCACGTCGATGTTGGCCTCATCGAACGCAGCCTCGCAATAGGCCAGATAAAACTCCCAGAGGCGAATAAAGCGGTCGTCAAATTGAAGGGTGCGCACGGTGTGCTGTTGCGCCATGAAGCTGTCGCGCCAGCGGCGCAAGGTTTCGGCGTAATCGGGGCCAAAGTTCAACTCGTCCACCACTTGCAAGCCTGCCGCCTGCGCTTGTTTGCGGAACTCGCTCGGGCTGGGCAAACAACCCCCCGGGAAAATGTATTGCTGAATGAAGTCGGTCGATTGCAGGTAACGCTCGAACAAACTATCGTCAATGGTGATGCTTTGAATGCACGCCCGCCCGCCTGGCTTAAGCAAGCGGCTGATGGTCTGAAAGTAAGTGGGCCAATACGCTTGGCCCACAGCCTCGATCATCTCAATCGAGCACACCGCGTCAAACGATGCCTGGCCATCGGTGGCGGCAATGTCGCGGTAGTCTTGCAGTCGCAAATCGGCACGCGGGGCCACGCCCAGTGCCTGCATGCGCGCGTTGGCAAACGCTAATTGCTCGGTCGACAAGGTGACGCCCGTGATGTGCGCACCAAATTCGGTGGTGGCCGACTCGGCCAATGCGCCCCAACCACAACCGATCTCCAGCACACGGTGGCCCGGTTGGGCGTTCACCATGCGCAGGGCGCGGCGCACTTTGGCCTTTTGCGCATCGGCCATGGGCTGGGACAAATCACCCTCAAACCAAGCCGATGAGTAGTTCATGGTGCCGTCTAGCCACAGCTCGTAAAACGCATTGCCCAGGTCGTAATGGGCATGGATGTTTTTGCGGCTGTTGCTGCGGTTGTTGCGGTTCAGCAGGTGCTTGATGCGGTACATCAAACGCCCTAACCAGTGGCCATAAATGGCCCCTTCTATGTGGTTGCGGTTGGCAATGAACAAGCGCAACAAGCCCGCCAGATCAGGCGTCGTCCACTCGCCCGCCATGTAGGCTTCGGCAAAACCGATGTCGCCCGACTTGAGCACCTCGGCACACAAGTCCCAGTGGTGAATGTGCAAAGCCGCAAAGGGCGCCTCGTGGGTGCCGAACACTTGGTGGTTGCCATCGGGGGCGTGCAACGTGAGGGTGCCGACTTTGAGCCGCGCCAGCAAGTTGATCATGCGCGTGGCCGCCTTGGGCAGGCTTGCGTGCGGTATCCGGGCCGTTGCAGACAAATGGCCTGAGGCGGTGGCGGCGTTTTTCATGGTGTCGGTCGATTGGGTTCCAGTGTTCATCGGGTCACAAATTCCTGAGGGGGTTCGGGTTTGCGCCAAAAAGGCACTTTTTTGGTCCAGAGCAGCAAAGCATGCCAATGAATGCGGGCCACCACCCCCAAAGTCAACAGGGGGTAACGCCACATGACGCGGCGCAAAGCGGCGGCGGTGATGGGTTCCAGCACACCGCTCCAACTGGTGTCAATCAAGGGGCCTTGCGCATCGGCATGCTCCACCCGGGCCACGATGCGCTCGGTGCCGTCGCATTGGGTGCGCATAAAGCGAAAGCGGTATTCGCCTTGCACATCGCAAAAGGGCGAGACATGAAACACCTTGTCGGCACGCAAGCTGCGGCCATAGTGCGGCGAGGGCAGCAGGTAGCAATGGCGCTCGCCAAAGGTGTTGTTGACCTCGGCCACGATGGCGGCCAAAGAACCATCCACCCGGTGGGCATACCAAAAGCTCACGGGCTTGAAGGTGTGGCCCAACACCCGGGGAAACGCTTGCAGCCAGACTTCGCCTTGCGCATCGTGTATGCCTTCGCGCTGCAAGAGTTCATCCAGCCAAGCCAACGCACCCCCTTGCTCTGGGGCGCGCCCATCGCCATGGTCAACATCGTGAAATGCAAACCAAGCTGATTTGTTCATGGCCAGTGCCTCCGCCGCTTGCCGCAAGCTGCGCATGGGCAGCATCAGAAAAGCAGTGGGGTAGGCAAACGCGTGGTGCGCAGGGCGGTGGCGCGTGTGCCGCACTTGGCCCCAGCCCAGCAGGGCGAGTGGCCCGGACGTTGGGGTTTCGGGTTCAAGTGCGCTGCCTAATTTCATGCGGCCCACTTTTCAGGAGGAGCGACAAATGTGCCCCCGACCTGCTCGTGAATTTGCTTAAGTAAAGCGCGGCCCACCTGCAAGCCCGACTTCAGGCCGTCTTCGTGGAAGCCATAGCCTGTCCAAGCCCCTGCAAACCAGGTGTATTGCTGGCCCTGCAACAAAGGAACGCTCTTTTGGGCATGGATGGCCGCCATGTCGAACACCGGGTGCGCGTAATCGTATTCGCCCACGATGCTGGCCGGGTCGATTTCTTGCAGCGGATTGAGCGACACCACCACAGGCTGCTGAAACGGGATGCGCTGCAAACGGTTGAGCAAATAGTGCAGGCAAACCCGAGAAGATTCGCGCTCGGTGCTGGCCGCACGTTCGTAGTTCCAGGCCGCCCAGGTTTTGCTGTTGCTGGGCAGCACACGCGCATCGGTGTGCAGCACGGCGCGGTTGTCTTGGTAGCGAATGGCACCCAACACGCTGCGCTCGTAAGTGCTGGGATCGCGCAGCAATGCCAGCGCTTGGTCGGTGTGGGTGGCCAGCACCACTTGGTCAAAACGTTCGGCATGCCCATCAGTGATGATGCGCACGCCTTGTTCGTCGCGCTCGATCAGGCGCACCGGGGTGTTCAAGCGTTTGTCGGGCACTCCAGCCAAAATTTTCTCGACATAGTGACGCGCGCCGCCCACCACACTGAACCACTGAGGCCTGTTGGTGACCTGAATCAAGCCGTGGTTGTGGCAAAAACGAATCATGGTGGCCACCGGAAACTGCAACATCTGGTCGGTTGGGCAACTCCAGATGCAGCCCAGCATGGGCAAAAAGTACCAATCGCGAAACGGCTCGCTGAACTTGTGCTGGCGCAAAAATTCAGCCAGTGGTTGTTGCAGGGCTTCTTCGCTTTGCTCTTTGGCGATGCGGGTACACAGCGCGTTAAAACGCATCACATCGGCCAACATGCGCCAAAAACGCGGGTTGACCAAGTTGCTTCGCTGGGCAAAAACACTGCTCAAGTCGGTGCCGCTCCACTCCAGCGTGCCGCCATGGGTGCGGCTGTTCAGAGCACCCGGCGCTTTGACTGAAAACGACATGTCAGACGGCGCGGTCTCCACCCCCAGTTGGGCAAACAAGTTGATCAGGTTGGGATAAGTGCGCTCGTTGAACACCAAAAAACCCGTGTCCACGCCGTGCGTCACCAGTCCTTGGGGCGTGGGCAACGTGATATCCACCGTGTGGGTGTGACCGCCAAAATAATCGCCTGCCTCGAACACCGTGATGTCGGCCATGTCCTTGAGGGTGTGTGCCACCGCCAACCCGGAAATACCCGAGCCGACGATGGCCAGTTTCATGCGGCGGTTCACGGTTGCGCCTTGAGTGATTTTTCGATCGCTGAGACCAAGGTTTTGCTCTCAGGGCTGGTCATGCTGCTGTACTGGTCAATGACTTTGCCGTCACGACCGATCAGGTATTTGTGAAAGTTCCAACGCGGCTTTTGCCCGGTTTGTGCCGTCAACTGTTTAAACAAAGGCGCTGCGGCCTCGCCGGTAACCTGGGTTTTGGTGAACATGGGGAACTTCACACCAAAGGTGCTTTCGCAAAAGTCGGCAATTTGCTTGTTGCTGCCACCTTCCTGAGAAAAGTCGTTGGACGGAAAGCCCAGCACCACCAGCCCTTGCTCTTTGTATTTGCTGTGCAGCGCCTCCAACCCCTTGTATTGAGAGGTGAAGCCGCAAAAACTGGCCGTGTTGACCACCAGCACCACCTTGCCTGCGTACTGACAAAGTGACTGGGGCTTTTCGTCTTGCAGGCGGTCGAATTTGTGGTTCAACAAGGCCGGGCAGGCGACGGCGCTGGACATTGGTGCCGCCGATGGGGTTGTTGTATTGGCCTGTACCGCCTCAAAACCCACTGCAGCACTGGCCAAAATCAAGGCCAGCAACACGCGGTTAATTACGCTTTTTACCAGGTAGTGGTTCATTTGCACTTTAAAATCTATTTTGTGACTGATTAGTTTAAACTCGTTTTTGTCAATTGTCACCTCGTCCAAACCCCATCGGAATTGCCCATGCCCAAAAGTTCAGGTTTTAAAGGGAACAAGCAGGATTTACCCCAAAAGCCTTGCATGGTGTGTGGGCGGGCCATGAGCTGGCGCAAAAGCTGGGCCAAAAACTGGGACAGCGTCTTGTATTGCAGCGACCGCTGCCGGGCCAGCAAACCCAAGACCGGCAGCACCGCCCCCGCCAAAGGCAGCTTATGACGCGCCACCTGATCCTCGTTTTAGGTGACCAACTGGGCTGGGACAGTCCGGCTTTGGCGGGTTTTGACCCGGCGCAAGACCAATTGCTGATGATCGAGGCCGACAGTGAGGCCAACCAAGTTTGGAACCACCAGGCCCGCATTGCGCTGTTTTTGTCGGGCATGCGGCACTTTGCCAACGAGGCCCATCGCCGCCGTTGGCCCTGTATATATATGCAACTGGACGCGGCCCCCCAGGAAAACGCCGCCAACACGCCCCCTTTGCCGACCGATTTTGCCGCGCGCCTGCTTCACACCTTGCAGCACCTGCGCCCCAATGAACTGGTGGTGCTGGAGCCCGGCGAATGGCGCATGGAAAAGCTAATTGAAGACGCCGCCAACCAAGCCCAAGTGCCTTTGCGTTGGGTGCCCGACACCCATTTTTTGTGCAGCCGAGCTGAGTTTGCGCATTGGGCCAAGGGCAAGAAAGAGCTGCGCATGGAGTTCTTTTATCGCGAAATGCGCAAACGCCACGGCGTGTTGATGGCTGGCAAAGAGCCCGAGGGCGGGCAGTGGAACTTTGACGCCGACAACCGCAAAGGCTTTGGTGCCAAAGGCCCAGGCCCCGTGCCCGAACCCGCCCGCTTTGCGCCCGACCGAGTCACGCAAGACGTGATGACCATGGTGCGCCAACGCTTTGCCGACCACCCCGGCACGCTGGATCACTTTGCCTGGCCCGTCACGCGCGAGGATGCCTTGGTGGCGCTGCAACACTTCATCACCGAGCGGTTGGAAAACTTTGGGGCTTGGCAAGACGCCATGTGGACCACGCTGCCCTTTGGCTGGCACGCCCTGGTGGCCAGCAGCCTGAACTTGCATTTGCTGAACCCCAAAGAAGTCATTGCGGCGGCCGAACAAGCCTACCGCGAGCGCGCTTTGCCTTTGGCCAGCGTAGAAGGTTTTGTGCGCCAAGTGCTGGGCTGGCGCGAGTTCATTCGCGGTGTGTATTGGTTGGACATGCCGCAACTGGCGCAAGCCAACCACTACCAGCACACCCGCCCGTTGCCCGCTTGGTACTGGACAGGCAAAACCCACATGGCTTGCATGCAAGCCACCATTGGGCAAACTTTGAACCATGGCTACGCGCACCACATTCAGCGCCTGATGGTGACCGGGCAATTTGCCGTGCTGGCGGGTTTGTCACCGCAAGAAGTCAGCGCTTGGTACCGCGCCATGTACATCGATGCCGTGGAATGGGTAGAAATGCCCAACACGCTGGGCATGGCGCTGCACGCCAACGGCGGGCGCTTCACCAGCAAACCTTATGTGGCCAGCGGCCAATACATCAGCCGCATGAGCAACTACTGCAAAGGTTGCCGCTACCAGCCAGAGGTGCGCACCGGCCCCAATGCCTGCCCCATGACCACGCTGTACTGGGATTTTTTAATCCGCCACGAAGCCGACTTTGCTGGCAATCCGCGCACCGCTTTGATGGTGAAACACGTCGCCAAAATGAGCCCCGAAGACAAAACCGCCATCGGCGAACAAGCCGAGGCAACTCGGGCGGGACTGGATGGGGTTTGAGGGAGACTCCCCTTGTGGGAGACTGCCCCTGCGGCCGAATGTGCTTATCCCCCGTGGGAGGCTGCCCCTGCGGCCGAATGGGTGTTGTGGCTATGGCGAGCATTCGCGAGCGGGGGCTCGCTCCCACTTGGAAACAGCCTTTGCTGAGCTTGAGCAAGCATTCGCGAGCAGGGGCTCGCTCCCACGAAGAGATGTTGAAGTTAGGGCTTCACCCGCTTAACCCACTTCACTTCAACCTCTTACCCCACGTCATCCTCTTACCCGCTTCACCCACTGACCCCACTTCATTTCACCCGCATCACCCGCCGAAACATTTTGGCGCTCCACTGCCCCAAATCATCTAGGTAAGTGAAGACGACGGGGATGACCAACAGGCTGAGCACGGTGCTGGTGAGCAGGCCGCCAATCACGGCAATGGCCATGGGGGCTCGGAAGCTGGTATCGGCTGCGCCCCAGCCTACGGCGATGGGCAGCATGCCTGCGCCCATGGCGATGGTGGTCATGACGATGGGGCGTGCGCGTTTGTGACAGGCATCCAATAGAGCGTCCCAACGGCTCATGGGGGGCACAGCGGGGTAGCCGTTTTCGGCGGGTTTGCCGCGTCGCGCCTCTATGGCGTATTCGACCAGCAAAATTGAGTTTTTGGTGGCGATGCCCATCAGCATGATCAAGCCGATGAGCGAGGGCATGGAGAAGCTTTTTTGCGCAATCAGCAAGCCCACAAACGCGCCACCCAATGACAGGGGCAGCGCCGCCAAAATCGTCACGGGGTGCAAAAAGCCTTTGAACAGCAGCACCAGCACGATGTAAATGCACAGTACGCCGACCATCATGGCCAGGCCAAAGCTGGCAAACAGTTCGCCCATGACTTCGGCATCGCCAACTTCAATCACCTTGACCCCCGGTGGCAGGCTTTGCAAGGCGGGCAGTTTTTTCACGGCTTGGGTCATGTCGCCCAGTGCCACACCGGACAGCTCAATTTCAAAATTGATGTTGCGCTGCCGGTCATAGCGGTCGATCACGGCGGGGCCGCCCGCCACCTCAATGCTGGCCACTTGGCCCAGCATGACCGGACCGTTTTTGCCGGGCACCATCAAACGCTCCAGCGTCGCCAGGTCTTTGCGGGCCGCGTCTTCGAGCTTGACGACGATGGGCACTTGGCGCTGCGACAAGTTAAGTTTGGGCAGGGCGGCATCGTAGTCGCCTTGGGTGGCCACGCGCAAGGTGTCGCTGATGGCGGCGCTGGTCACGCCCAAATCGGCGGCTTTGGCAAAGTCGGGGCGCACGGCAATTTCGGGGCGCACCAAGCTGGCGGTGGAAGCGATAGAGCCCACACCTTCAATGGTGCGCAGGTCTTTTTCGACCGCTAAGGCGGCCGTTTGCAGAGCCTGCGGGTCTTCGCCGGTCAGCACCAAAATGTATTTTTCGCCCGACCCGCCCAAGCCCACCTTGCTGCGCACGCCCGGCAGAGCTTGCAGTGCGGTGCGAATGTCGTTTTCTATCACTTGCTTGCGAGCGCGTTGGCCGCGCTCGGTGAGTTGAATAGTCAGGGTGGCTTTGCGCACCTCGGCTGCGGCACTGCCCGAAAACGGGTCGCTGCCCGCACTGCCACCGCCCATGGTGGTGTAGATGCTCTTAATGTCCGGGACCTTCATGAGCAGGGTGCGCGCCTGTTCGGCACTGGCCTGGGTTTGCGCCAGTGTGGCACCGGGGGGCAACTCCACATACACCTGGGTTTGCGAGTTGTCGTCCGGTGGGATGAAGCCCTGCGGCAACAAGGGCACCAACATGATGGAGCCAAAGAAAAACAAGGTGGCCAAGACCATGGTGACCATGCGGTGCTTCATGCACCAAGTGGCCCAAACCATGTAGCGCTTCATCCAGCCGGGTTCGTGTTCGGCGGTCACGATGGGCTTGAGGATGTAGGCCGCCATCATGGGCGTGAGCACCCGCGCCACCACCAAAGAGGCAAACACGGCCAACGATGCCGTCCAGCCAAATTGTTTGAAAAACTTGCCCGGAATGCCGCTCATGAAGGCGGTGGGTAAAAACACCGCAATCAAGGTAAACGTGGTGGCGATCACGGCCAGACCGATTTCGTCAGCCGCCTCCATGGCCGCTTGGTAGGGCGTTTTGCCCATGCGCAAATGGCGCACGATGTTTTCTACCTCCACAATCGCGTCGTCCACCAGCACGCCAATCACCAGCGAGAGTGCCAACAAGGTCACCACGTTGATGGAAAAGCCCAAATAAGCCATGCCGATGAACGCCGGAATAACCGACAAGGGCAGGGCTACGGCGGTGACAAAGGTGGCCCGCCAATCGCGCAAGAACAGCCAGACCACCAACACCGCCAAAATGGCGCCTTCATATAAGAGCACCAAAGAGCCCTCGTAGTCTTCTTGCGCCGGGGTCACAAAGTCAAAGGATTCGGTCAGCTCGATGTCGGGGTTTTGCAGCCTGAAATCGGCCAGCGCCTGGCGCACCAAGCGGCCCACGGCCACCTCGCTCTCCCCCCGACTGCGCACCACCTCAAAGCCCACCACCGGGGTGCCGTTCAGGCTGGCCGCAGAGCGGGGTTCGGCCAACCCGTCTGTCACGGTGGCCACTTGGTCCAGCCGCACACGGGCGCCACGGGAAGTGGCCAGCTCAATTTGCCCAACCTCTTGCGCCGTTTTGACAGTGGCCAAGGTGCGCACAGGCTGTTCGCCCAGCCCCAAGTCCATGCGCCCGCCCGAACCTTCTTGTTGCACTTGGCGCAGTTGGCGCGACACCTCGGCGGCCGTGATGCCCATCGACTGCAGGCGGTTCACATCGAGTGCAATGCGCACCTCACGCGTGACACCGCCCACGCGGTTCACCGCCCCCACGCCACGCAGCGACAACAGTTTGCGGGTGATCTCGTTGTCGACCAACCAAGACAGGGCTTCGTCGTCCATGCGCGCCGAGCGCACGGTGTAGGCCAGCACGGGTGCCCCCGCCAAGTTGAGCTTTTGCACAATCGGGTCGCGCAACTCGCTGGGCAAATCGGCCCGCACGCCTTGAATAGCCGAACGCACATCGTCCACGGCTTCTTGCGCCGGTTTTTCGAGCCGGAACTCGGCGGTGATAGACACCGAGCCGTCTTGTACTTTGGTGGTGATGTGCTTGAGGCCTTGCAGAGGGGCAAGGGCGTTTTCGAGTTTGCGCGCCACATCGGTCTCAAGTTGTGCGGGCGCGGTGCCCGGCAAACTCGCGCTGACCGTGATGGTGGGCAGGTCCAGGTCGGGAAAGCTTTGCACCTTCATCGAGCCAAAAGCGATCATGCCCGCCACCGACAACAGCACGAACAGCATGACGGCCGGAATCGGGTTCCGAATCGACCAGGAGGAAACGTTGATCATGGCCGGGCCTTCTTATTTGGAGGCCGCAGCAGGAGTCGCATCGACCACGCGCACGGTGTCGCCATGGTTCAAAAAGGCCCCACCACTGGCCACCAAACGTGCATCGGGCTTGAGACCGCTGAGCACCTCGAAGCGGTCGCCACTCAAACGCCCGGTTTGCACCTTCAATTGACTGACTTTGTTGTCCGCGCCCACGGTGTAGATGTAGCTGAAGCCATCGCGCACCACCACGGCGGTTTGGGGCACCGTCAGGGCCTGGCTTTGACCCAGAATAATCTCGCCCTTGGCAAACATACCGGCTTTGGCCGTGCCGATTTGGGCCGGTAAATCGACATACACCAAGGCATTGCGCGTTTGCGCGTCCACCGACGGCGCCACCATGCGCACCTTGCCTTGCAACACTTGGCCACTGGCCGCTGTGACCTGCACAGGCGCCCCCACTTGCACACGACCCAACTCGGTAGACGTGACCTCGGCCCGCCATTCGATGCGGCCTTGCCGGATCAATCTGAACAACTCGGTGCCTGCACCCACCACACTGCCCACGGTAGCTTGGCGAGACGAGATCACCCCGGCATCGGGCGCACGCACCTGGGTTTGCGCAATGCGCACGTTTTGCAACTGCACCAACGCACGCGCCGACTGCACCCGCGCCATGGCCGAAGCCTCGGCCGACAAGGTCTGGCTCAGTTGGGCGTTGCTAAAAAAGCCCTGCTGTTGCAAACTGCGGGCCCGCTCGGCTTGGGCCTTGGCTTCTTGGGCATTGGCCGTGGCCTCAGCCAAAGTGGCCTCGGCCTGCGCCAGTTCGGCACGCAAGCTGTCGGCCTGCAAGATGGCCAGCACATCGCCACGCTGCACGCGATCTCCCACATTCACGCGCACCTCGGTGATCTTCAGGCCATTGGCCTCGGCACCAATCAGCGCCTCTTGCCAAGCAGCCAAGCTGCCGTTGGCCGATAAACGCTGCGCCATGTTCTGGCTTTGGGGGGTGGTGAGGGTGACCGTTAAGCTGGGCTTGGAGGCTGCGGGTTGAGCTCCGCCCTTGTCGTTGTCTGAGGCCCAGGCGTTTGCCCCCACGAACACCAAGCAAAATACGCTGACGGTCATCAATTTCAATTTTTTCATACCGCTACACCCTTAAACACGCCTAAATTACGAGGGCATAGTTTAGCGGGACTCGGGTAAACACTAATGGAACGGGTGGATTAGGGCCAACAGTTTGACTGGGTGCGCCCCAAACCACATCGCAACGACCCTTCAATGAAAAATCGTTGCAACTTGCAGCTAATCCCGCTTTGGGCCGATGGTTTGAGGCTCAATGGCTTGGGGCGTTTAGAGAACGGCGTGCTGGTACAAGAAACTGGCGTCTTGAACCAACATTTTTGTACCGTTAGTCAAGTTGGCACTGGTGTCGCCATGTACCGTGACCTGTGCGTTTCCTTTGCTCCCCTCGGCCTCGTGCACCAAATGAATGCTTTCGATGCCCAAGTCTTGCAAGCTGCGCAACTCTCCAGGGTCCACTTTGCCATCCTGGTTCTGGTCTGACCAAGCAGAAAATTCGTTAAAGCGTGCATCTTGCGCACTCAACCAACCGTCTTGGTTGGAGTCGAACACTTCTGCGAGTCCTTGCAAATCGGTTTGACCTTTCGTTTGAGCGAACTGATACTGACCCGTTTCACGCAAGGAACCGTCGCCAAACTTGTTGTGAAACAACAGGCCATCTTCGGCCGCCACCCAACCCGAACGGTCCAGCTGGCCATCCAAATTGATGTCCAGCGTAGCCGTGGTGTAGTGAATGCGGCCATCACCATTCAGGTCCAAGGTGACAGGGGGGGCGGTTGCGCGAATGTCAACGGAAAGGACGCCTCCTCCGGTCACTTGATTGCCAGCAGCATCCACCAAAATCACTTTCAAGTTATGCACGGACAACGACAAGGCGGTGGCTGTCAGGGGAAAGTTTCCGACGCTCCAGGCACCATTGGTTAAATCGGCTGTCAGGGCGGTTCTTGTCGCCAAAACCGCATTGTTATTGCTGGTGTCAATCAATTGAAAGCTGTCCCCAACGACCAATTGCAAACCATTGACATTGATAATGCTGATCGTCGGCGTGTCGTCCGTGGTGATGTTGTCAGTTGTGCTACCACCGGTGTCACTTGCCGCTACAAGATCCAATCGGCTGAGCAATGGGCCATTGAACGTACTCGAGCCCGCGACATTGACTGACTGCAACGTCAAGACAGGCCCACCGGCCACTTTATTGCTGACCGATGACACTGCCCCTGGGGTCAAACTTTGCGGGTCAAAATAAGCCACCAAATTTGCATCAGTTGAATTGGTTGAATTTTTGGCCACATTCACTTCGGTCGCTGTCAAGACCCGGTCATAGACTTTGAGTTGGCTGAAATCACCACTGAATATTTCTGCCGCACCGCCTGCACTTCCTTTGGAACCCAAATAAATGGAGGTATTGCCCGCAGCCAACGTGACGGAATTCGACCCCCTAGAAACACCATTGACATACAAAGTGGCCGTGTTGTTGGAAACGGTCACCGCAATGTGCACCCATGCGTTGCTGGTCAAGGATCCACCTAAATATGCACCGGCCAAATACAATTCATTGTGGTTGTCCACGGCCAACAAGCCCGACGTTAAATTGCTGGACCCGAACAGCGCTTGCCAACTGCCTGCATTGGAGCCCAAGTCATAACGCATCCAAGACGCGACCGTAAAATCTCCCAAGTTTGAACTGAATGCGATTTGGCCTGGTTTGGTATTCGTTGCCATACTGCTTGACCATTGAACGTCAAAGACGTTTGAATTCGCCCCCGCTGTCGGCAATCGTAAAAAGTTGGGAGGTGTTGTATCGACAGTAATGCCGAGGGAAGAGGTGCTGCTGCTGGTATTGCCCGCTGCATCCAACGTCTTCACCCTCAAGGCATGTACACCTGCGGCCAAGCTGCTGGTCAGCGAAATGTCTTGGCTTGTCCCATGCCAAATACCACCCGTCAAATCTGTCGACAAAACACTGTAACTGCCAACGATGGCGTTGGCGTTGCTGGCGTCCAATATTTGAATCACATCCCCTGCCTGAAATGCTTTGCCATTTAAAGTGCTGACCGTCACGGTGGGCAATTGCACGTTGGTAAGGTTGTCCGTATTGTCAGCTCCGCTGTCACTTGAAGTTTTGAGGTCCAGCGTGGCAGAAGTCACATCGGCAATGAAGGTGTCAACCAAGACATTGAACGTGAGTGTTTTGGCCGCACTGATGTCCACGCCATTATTCAGAACACCGCCATCGTCTTGAACCCGAAAGTCGATGCTGGTGTAAGCCGTGCCACTGCCGTTGGCTGCCGGGGTGTAGGTCAACAAGCCTGCGGCAATGTCTGCCGCTGTGATGCTTTGACCCTGCGTGACCAGCGCCGTACCCAGCTTGAGCATGCCCAAGGCTGGCAAGCCGAGCAAGATCACCGCACTCAGGGCGTTGGGCGGATTATCCAGTGCGTCGGCAAACCCGAAGTCGGTGACGGCCAACACTTTGCTGTCGTCTTCGTTCATGGTGAGTGTGACGTCCTGCGCC
>Ga0315903_10002772_pt1 | contig 25085 bp, 23 predicted proteins | sample LakEriMetagenome_7_FD_203524 | JGI IMG/M metagenome (GOLD analysis project Ga0315903, IMG submission 203524) | Freshwater fungal communities from buoy surface, Lake Erie, Ohio, United States - Buoy 2 MA119 | ecosystem: Environmental > Aquatic > Freshwater > Lake | place: USA: Lake Erie, Ohio... | reverse complement strand
AAGTCATGGACATTGCACTTGCCGCGAGGGAAACCGGGGATGCCGTGATCACCGGAAATGGCGACGATCGTGTTGTCCAGTTCGCCCATCTCTTCGAGCATGCCGATCAACACGCCGCACGCGGCATCGAAAGCCATCACCTCGCCGAGGTAATCCGCCATGTCCTCGCGGATCAACGGCACATCGGGCAGCACCGGCGGCATCTTGCCCTTGAGGTCGTCCGGATTGAGTCCCCACAGTTCCTTGCCCGAGCCGCGCACCCATTTGCGGTGGGTGTTGGTCGGATTGAACGAGTAGAAGAACGGTTGGTCCTTGCCGCGCTTGGCGAGGAAGTTGCTGAAGTTGCCACGCACTTCTTCCAGGATCTTTTGTTTGGCCGCCTGACGGTCCTTCGCGCGAGTCAGGTATTCGGAGTAGTCGTTGAGATTCCGCCCGGCCTTGTCGTAGATGTTTTCCTTTCCCCCGATGATGCTCGGCCGCATGTGGAGTTTGTAGGTGAGGCCGATGTGATATCCGCCATCACGCAGCACCAGCGGCATGCCCTTGATTTCATCAAACGGATCGGGCACTCCCTTCTGCCACGGATGGTGAAGCTGGGCATGCGAGCCGTTGCGGAAGAAATGCCGTCCCGTATTGAGCGCCGCCCGGGATGGCGTGCACGATGGCACGGAGACAAACGCGTTCTGAAACAGGGCCCCTTCCCTCGCGATGCGGTCGATTGCGGGCGTGTTGATCAGATCGTTGGGCGAAGGTTTCTTCGGATCGGCGTAGGCCGACGCGTAGCGGCCGAGATCGTCGGCAAAGAGCAGCAGGATGTTCGGGCGCTCCTTGCCAAGGCCTGCGGCGCAGAGGGCGGCGGAAATGATGAGAACTCTCATGGCGTGGCGGGTTTTGGTTTGGGCACGATCCAAATGTTGCGGAAAACCACGGGATCGTTGTGGTTCTGGATGAACACCGGGCCTTCCGGCGAGACGAGCGGTTTGTTGAGCGGCGCGGAGGTGGTGAAGTCCTTGGAAAGTTCGAGGTTCTCGTGAACCACCACGCCGTTGAGTTTCACCGTGATGCGCGGCCATGCGGTGCGCTTGCCGGTTTCATCGAACCTCGCGGCCGTGAACTCGACATCATAGGTCTGCCAAGCCAGCGGTGGGAGGCACATGTTGAGCCGCGGTTTCGAGATGGAATAAATCCCGCCGCATTCGTTGTCGCGGCCTTCGAGTCCGAACGAGTCGAGCACCTGGGTTTCCCAGCGTCCGCTGTGATAGACGCCGCTGTTGCCGCGCTGCTGGCCACGGGCGCCTGGCATGTAGGGCGTGCGGAATTCAAGATGCAGGGTGTAATCCCCGAACTGTTGCTTGCTGGTGGCGCCGGTGGATAGCAAGTGGCCCTTCTCGGTCTTGCCATTGGTCCATGCATCAGCGGAACTGCCATCGAACAAGACGATCGCGTCCTGCGGAGGCTTAGCGCCAAGCGTTGGGCTTTTGCGCTCGGTGCGGGTGAGTTCCTTCTTCGTTCCACCGGTGCTTGTGACGCTCAGTTTTCCATCGCGGAGAATGGCCGAGTGATTTCCGGATTCGTCCGTGAAAGTGATCTCATCGGCCATCCGCATCCCTTTCAGCTTGTGACGGGTGCGTCCCGGTTCCCATCCCGCGCCGGGAAGACCACCTTCGAGAAGGTAACATTCGAAACTTCCTCCACCGAGCGCCACCACCTGGGCGCCGGTGCCTTCACCGGCATATTCGCCCTGAATGGCAAAGTCCGGGTCCTCGCGCAGCGCGGTTTCGGGATCGGTCCACGCCTTATGGGGCACCCGCGGTGCGGCGCTCGCAAAGTCCGCGCCGAGGAAAAGCAAAGCAGCCGTCGCGCAAGTGATGATTGGTTTTTTCATGAGGTAAGGGTAAGTCGCATCCGCCGGACCCTCCGGGGCACTCATTTCTCCACCAAGGTGACGGCTTTTGCCAACTCCGAATTGCCTGAGACGCCGGGTTTGATGCCGCTGGCGATCTTGAGTCCGCTGACCTCCAGCCGTTCGGTGAGCCGATAGGGAAACGGGCGTTTGTCGTGCTGCGAACCAAGCGGATCCCCGAAGTAAGCGATGCCCTGGTATCCGTCGGTTCGTCCGGAATCATCAATCGTCAGGCCGTCGATCCGGATCACGCGCGGCATGGCGCAAGGGTAGCCGAAGTCGTGCGTGCCGTCGTTGCGCATGCCGAACATTTCCGGACGGTTGGTCCTGCCACCCGGCGGAATCCAGCGGCAGTTGCGGATGGTCACGGTGCCATCCCAAGTCGATCCGTAATCGTCGCGGAAATAAATCAGATGGTGCCCGTGCAGCGTGGAGTTTTCCACGATCAGGCTGCCACGGCCGATCGCGTTGAGTCCGGCATGACCCAGCGTCGTGCCACGGATGACATAGGAACCGGAAACGCCCTGATGCACATCCATCCGCGAAAGCATGCAATCCTCCAGCAGGATGTTCTTCATGAAATTCGTGCCAATCACTCCCCAGCGGCTGCGGTCGAAGATATCATTGCCATTGCGGCAACCGACCATGCGGAAGTCCACACACAGATTCGCGGTGAATCCGTAAGTGCCCATGGCGACCGGTTTGCCCGCGTTGCCGATTTTCTGATAGACCTTCCTGCCGTCGATCACACAGTTGCGGAACATGACACGGGCGCACCTGCTGGCATTCAGAAAACCCTCGTAAGGCTGCCCCCTGTCCGTCTCGCCGGTCACCCGGTGCGTGACTCCGTCCACCACGGTCTTCGAGCGTCTGATGACGAGGTTTCTCCCCCAGTATCCCGACTGTCGGTCCTCCTGCCTCATCCGGTTGGCGACATTCGTGAAAATCCCGCCGCGGATGAACAGCGTTTCGTGATCGATCGGCAGCGCCTCGACGCGGGTGACGGTTTCGTAGTCCCAGTCGATCGCGCCTTCGATTGAGCCGTCCTGGCGCAGGATGAAGACTTCCTTCTGAACCGAGCCATCATTCCGGTTCAAGCCGCGCCGGATGAAGATCCTGCGGTTCCGGTTCTCCACATACACCAGGCACTCGCTTGACACGCCGGCATCAAGCCGGGTCTGCCCGCATTTCAGGCGGGTGATTTTCAACGGCAGCGGTTTCAATGCGGAACGCACTTCGAAGAGCGCCTTCCGGTGGTCCTCCACAGCCGCGCTGTCGTCGATGATGAAACGGGACGTTCCCCAGTCGGTGTCGGTGGAAATGATGGCGGTGATCGCACGACGGCCGAGATGATAGGTCGCACCCGGCTTCGAGCGGACGGGCAAGCCGTGCCGGTTCGCATGGGCGTGGGCGTCGCGGATGGCCGGCAGGTCGTCGGCCTTGCCGTCGCCCACCGCGCCGAAGGCCTCGTAGTTCACGACCTTTTCGGAAGCGTCCGGAGTTTCCGCCGCATGGATCGGGCATGCGACCAGCACCACCAACCCGACGGCGGCCAGACGGAATCGATGCGGATTCAACACGGTGGCAAGGGATCGGAAGCCTTCAGCCTTGTTTCCAAAGCTCCTCGCCCATGTTCCATCCCTCGCGGGCGGGTTCCCTGACGAAGCGGTCGAGTTCCGGGTGGTTGGTGATCTTCCCGGCCTTGGCGTCCCATTCGATCCGGGTGTCGAAGCGCTGGGCGAGCACTCCTAACAGAATGATCTCGGTGAGGTTGGCGGAAACGTTGAAATTCGATCCCGGTTCCGGCCCCTCGCCCTTGATGGCGCGCATCCATTCGCGAAACGGACCGCCGGCGACGCGCGGGATGGTTTCAGCCGGCGGATTCTTTTTCCATTCTTCCCGCAGTTCGTTCGGCAGGATGAGCGGGGCGCCGGCGTGCGTGCCGCAACCTAACAGACCCTTGGTGCCAACCATCCAGCAGGCGCGGCCGAGATGGGCCGCGTGTTCCGCGCCGAACTTGTCGATGCGCCCGACCTTGCTCCAGTCCTGCGGCCCATCGAACCAATCGAGTGTCACCGGTCCGCGGTTTCCCTTCGCGGGGAAATGAAAGCGGATGTGGCTGGCGGTGGGGATCACTCCGTCCAGCGATTTCTCGCGGCGGAGGCATTCGACGACAGTGGGCGGATCCAGATCGAGCGCCCACACCGGGGTATCGAGCGTGTGGCAGCCGAAGTCGCCGAGCATGCCGAGACCGAAGTCGTAGAACGCGCGCCATTTCTTCGGCGTGTAGTCCTGATAGAAATCCCGCTTGGCCGCCGGGCCGAGCCATAAGTCCCATGCAAGGCCGTCAGGCACCGGCGAGGACGGAGGCGGCATTGCCGCGGGATTGGCAAAGTGATCACTGCCCATGTCCGGCCCGCTGTTATGACAAAACACCTGCGAGACCTCGCCGATCACGCCGCCGCGCACCGCTTCGACCGATTGTCGGATGCCATCGCCCGCGTGCCCCTGGTTTCCCATCTGTGTGACGACCTTGTAGCGCTCCTTCGCTTTGACCAGGGTGCGGCATTGCCAGATGTCATGCGCGAGGGGCTTCTGCGTGTAAACATGGATGCCGCGCTCCATCGCCATGAGCGTGGCGGCGAAGTGGGTGTGGTCGGGCGTGGAAACCACCACCGCGTCAATCTCCTTGTGCATCTTGTCGAGCATCACGCGGAAGTCGTCGAAGAACGGCTGGTTGGTGCGCCATGCCTTCATGTTTTCCGCGGAGAGGTTGCGGTCCACATCACAGAAAGCGACGAGGTTTTCCTCCGAGCATCCCTGCTTGTAGGGTTGCTGTGCGATCCAGCCGCCGGAGCCGATGAAGGCGATGTTCAGCTTGCTGTTGGCGGACTTGCCGGGTTTGCCGATGGCGAAGGTCGGAAAGACGGATCCGGCGGCCACGGTGCCGGCGGCGGTCGAGAGGAAATGCCTGCGTTTCATGGTGGGAGTGGATCCGCCTGCGCGGTCTGAGCATTACGCCGGATCGCCCCCGGTCTTTCGGATCAACGGCCGTTTGCGGGCGAAGCGGCGGCCAGCTCGTCGATCCAAACTCCGTCGGGCAGGGCGTAGGGGCGGAAGGTTTCGAGCGTGCCGAGGTGTTCGTTGAAGAACAGCGCGCGGTGCAAACCGAGCGTCGAGGCGGCGGGCGAATCGATCAGGTTCGCGGAATCGTTGGCGCTCATCTGGAACAGCACGCGCATTTCAAACTCCGCCATCAGCTTGCGGGGGATCCAGCGGCTGACGTTGTTCCAGGTGTCGGTGGAGGCGATCACATGCATGCCGCAAGGCCCGCCCTCCCCTAACAGATCGGCGAAAACCTTGCTCGGGCTGGCGGCAGCGCCCTCATCGTCGAAGGAGAACTTGAAGTCGTCATCCGGCCGCAGCGCCTTGAAACGCTGGAGGTCCTGGATGATGAGGAACACCTCGGGAGCGTCTTTCCCGGAAGTGGGCGTGCGTACCGCAAGTTCGGCGGCCAGCGAGTTCATCAACTCCGAAACCTCGGCCGGGCCGCCGACGCGAACGTGCTGCGGCAGTGCGGCGGCGAGTCGGTGATACCAACCTTCGCCCTCGGACGCGTGCGGATCCAGAATCACAAACTCCGCCTGCCCGCGCGGGAACTGCAGTGCGAGTGCCGCGGTGGAAACGGTAAGCATTGAGAGCGAGCGCTCGGCGGATTGGCCGATGACGAGCAGGTGGCTGCCGCTTTGGCGTTGGAACGCGGCCTCGGTGGGCCCTTTGATCGAGTTCGGCGCGCCGAGCCATGCGTGGGCCTTCTTCGGCCGCGCCGCAGGAACCTCGCGCCGGAGTTTTTCCATCTCCGCGTTGTCGCGGATGTCGGCGGGCGCGTTGCCCTCAAACACAATCGGCGCCGAAGGAACAGCGCCACCGGCCTTCGCCCGTTCCAACACTTCGTCCAGCACCTCGTCGCGCTCGTCTTCCGGCAGCCACACGATTTGGAACGGACTGTTGGCGGCTAGCGCGCCGGCCTGGTCGTTGTAAATCCCCTCCCCCGGGCGGGTCAGCAGGCGCGGCGCGGGGTTATCGTCGTCCATGATGAGATGCGCGTCCGCCTCGTTGCACTGGAGAGCGACGCGGATGACCATCTGCCCGAGCGTGGCCCGGGCGAGCGTGTAGGCTCCGCCCAAGGTTTGCGATCCGAGGATGACATGGATGCCGAAGGCGCGGCCCTGGCGGACGATCCGATCTAACAAAAGCGACGCCTCCTGCGCCACGGCGTCGTCCTCGGTGAAGAACTCCTGGAACTCGTCGATGAGCAGCAGCGTGCGAGGCAGCGGTTCGGCGCCGGGTGTGCGCTTGTAGCCGGCGACATCCTGCGAGCCGGCCATGCGGAACAACTCGCCGCGGCGCTTCAGTTCGGCGTCCACGCGTTGGAGCACGCTCAGCGCGAACTCGCGGTCGCTCTCGATGGCGACCACCCGCGCGTGAGGCAGGCGTTTCGCGGCATAACACTTGAACTCCACGCCCTTCTTGAAGTCCACGAGGTAAAACTCGACCTGTTGCGGCGAGGCCCAGCGCGCGAGGTTGGTGATGATGACATGAAACAGGGTGGACTTGCCCGATCCGGTCTTGCCGGCGACGAGCATGTGCTGGCGGGTGCCCTTGCCGATGGCGAGCATCTGCAGTTTCTTCGCGCCGGTGCGGCCGATCGGCACGCGCAGCTCCTCGGAAGTGTCCAGCGTCCATTCGTCACCGATTGGCGGCGCGATCTGCGAGAACGGCACCTGCACGCGGTTGGAATCCACGCTCGAACGGCCGATGCGATGCACCAAATCCACGGAATCGTTGGGCGATGGTGGTGGATCGAACAAGACCACGTCCGCTCCGGAGGGCGCATCTGTTAGATGATACCGTCCGTTTTTCACCACCACTCGGCGGCAGACGCGGCGGAGTTCCTCATCGAGCGCGGGGTCCGGCGCGGGCAACCGCGCGTCGCGTTGAATGAGCAGGTGAACGCCGCAGCGCGCGCCGCTGGAAGCGATCGAGCGCAGACGCCTCGCGGCGGTGTCGCTGAAGGAGGCGGGAAACCCGGCGATGACGAGGAAACGGTATTTTTCCGCGATGGTTCCGGCCTGCTGGTTGTAGGCGTTGATGTCCGCGTATTCGTCGCGGAGATACATCTGGATGACCTTTTCGATGTGCTCGTTGATCTCGGCGAGGCGTTCCTCGATGTGGGTCGACTGGGTCCAGATGCGACTGGTGATGAGGGTTTCCTCGTAATCGGCCAAGTGCATCAGTCCGGCGAAGTCCTTGCCGAGGCCCACCGGATCGACAAACAGAAACGACGCGCGCCCGGGCGGTTGCGAGGCGATGATGCGGAGCGCGGCGGCATGCAGAACCCGCGCGCCGGAACCGTCGTCCGGTCCGTCGGTTTCCACCAGCAGCGATCCCTGATGGGGAAAGCCGAGCGAGAACGGAACCTGGAGTCTTCCGGAATCCGTTAGATGAAACGCATCGGATGAGGGCAAGCCTCCGGCCAGTGTGGCGACATCCACCTTCAAACTGCCGAGACGGACGGCTTCCGGGGCCCGCTCCGGTGCCGCCCAGGCTTCGCAGGCCGCCGGGGTCCACTCTGGAAATAACTCGTGCGACATCTTTTCGATGGCGTTCAGGCGATCCAGCGTCGGAACCACCGTGGCGTTCCATGTTTCGGCGAGTTTGGCGATTTCGGCGGCGGTTTCCGCTTCGATGATTTCCTTTTGCCGTGACTGCTCCGCGTCGAAGGCGGCGGTGCGTTCGGCCGATTGGGCACGGGCCGCGCCGATGGTCGCGTCGCGCTCCGCTTCGAGCCGGGCGATGCGCTTCTGATAGAGCCGCTCCATGCGGGCGGGCAGCCGGTTGTATCTCCCGTCAAGGCGCTGCTGACCCTCGGCGAGGCGGACACGCCATTCCTCGCCGGTTTCGCGGAACGTTTCGCTGAGGTTCTTGCCCTCATCAGCCTCGGCGGCCTTCATTTCCTGCTCAAGTGTGGCGAGGCGCGAGGCGGATTGTTTGGAAGCGGCGTTTTCGAGCGCCCGCGCGCGGGCAAGCAGCTCGGCGGCGCGTTTCAACACCGGCAGCGAGGAAACCAGCGCGATCCCCCACACCACGAGCACAACGGCCGTGGCGATCAGCAGGGACGGCATGACCGCCGGGATACCCCCTCCGCCAGCCCGCAGGCCGAGCCAAAGGTGGAACACCAGGATGACCGTCAGCAACAGCGTGAGCGGAATGAAACGGAAAAAACCGACCAGCGGCAGACCACCCGCCGCATCGGCCGACTCGCGGGCGGCGTCGAGCGTTTCCAACAACTCGGCGCGCGTCTTCTCGGCGGTGGCGCCGGGCTCAATGTTGCGAACACCGCCGCGTTTGCCTTCGAAACGCGAGGCCACCAGCGGGCGGAACGTGCGGAATGCGGAGAGCACGCGGCCGCGGATCTGGCGGCGCGCCGCGCGGTCATCGCCGAGCGATTTCTGGAATGCCTCGTTATCGGCGGCGGCGCGGTCGAGTTCCTGCTGCCGTGTCTGGCGGCGGCGCATGATGTCGCCCTGCACCCGACCGATGCGGCGGTCCTTCGATTCCTGGATCTCGCGGGCGATCGCCGCCTTGCTCGCATGATACGCCTGCTGGGCGCGGGCCGACCGTTGTTCCGCGGCGGCGTGTGCCCTTTCCACCTTGCGTTTGAAATCCTCATGGATCTCGTGAAGTCGCTTGTCGATCACCACCGCCTCGGCATCGGCGTGCTGCTGGGCCTCGCGGCGCAGGGCGGAGAGCTTGCCCGCCTTGGTTTTCAGCAATGCCGCCTCGGCCGCCGTCACGGACGCGATGTCCGCCTTGAGTCGGGTGATGCCCTCCGTCACCTGACGGGGGTCGATGGTTTCATTCGCATTCCGCATGGACTTTTTCCAACAATTGATCGAGCTCCTCCAAGGTCCGGATGGCCGCGGTGACCGTATCCTTCACTTCTGCCAGATACAAGGCCTCGAAATCCGCCGCCTTGCGGTCGCGCCACGATTTCGAGACCTCGTCCCACCGCCCCATCAGTTGGCGGGTGGCCATGGTGAGCAGTCCCCTGCTGGCGGCGGCGCTCATGCGGTCCCCTCCTCTCCGCCCGGGGCGGGTGCGACGGACTTCGGCGCGGGGCCTTTCTCGGCATAGGCCTGGAGCGCCTTGATGGCCTCGGTGAGTTCGTGGATGCCCTTGGGCAAATGCCGGCTCACCAGAAAGAACGCGGGATCCAGCCGGCGCAGCAGCGGCGTGGCGCGGTTATCGAACTGCATGCGCCAGCGCTTGAGCACATGGAGTTTCTCCTCGGCCTCCTCGACCCGGCGTTTGGCCTTGGCCACGGCCATCTTGTGAAACGCGTGGCTTTCGGTGGGCCGGGTGATGCGCGCGTTGTAATACTCGGCCTCGGCCTGCTCGAACTGCTTGTGCCGGAGTTTCATCTGCGACATCCAGTAATTCGAGCGGTCCACATCCAGCCAGGTGCGGGTGCGACGCACCTCGCCCTCCGCGTCCTCCAGCGCCACCCGGGCCTTCTCCACAAACTGGATCAGGTCCGCGCGGAAGGTCTCGAGCGCGTCGATGGAGGAAACGTTTGCCTGACCGTCCATGGGAAATCCTCAGCGTTGGTCGAGGTATTGCTGGATCCGCTCCGCCTTGCGCAGCAGGTAGGGCGTGTGGCGCTCGGAAAGTTCGAGGAAGGCCTTCAGCGACTTCATCAACTGGGTGAACTCGCCGGCGAATTTCTCCTGCTCCTGGTCCTGCCACGTGTCGCCCAGCGCGGTGAACCGCGCCATCAGCGAGGCACTGCGCTCTCGCAGGTCGCCATTGAAACGCTTCAACTCGGCAGCAAAGCGCCGGACTTCCTCGGGATCAATGATGGCTTGGGACATGGGAACATCGCGGCGGTTTCCATCCGCTTCCGCGACCATCTGACGCGGTTTCCGTCCGCCTGCCAAACCGAAAAGCAAGCGACGCCGGACCCGACACACGCCCCCACATGTCGGCGCGGATTGACGCCATCATGGACGGATGGCCGGCACATCAGCCGGGAAGCGGCTCGCAACGGCCAGATCCGGATTTCTCGCGGAAACAAAAGCGTGACAGCCGCCGGGTGAAGGGGTTTGGTCGACCGCACCGCCCATCATGGCCATCGATCCCATCAAAGACGGCATCCGCTCCCTGGTCCGGATCGATTTCCACGGAAACGTCCACAAACGGCTCCGCGGAACCGACGCCGACAAACGCTACCGCACCGAGGTGGAAGTCCTGCGCACCCTCGAACAGCGCGGCTGCCCCTACGTCCCGCGCCTCCTCGAGGAACACCCCGAGGAACTCTATTTCGTCACCACCAACTGCGGCAAACCCGCCAGCCAGATCAGCAAGGAAAAGGCCGACAAACTCTTCGCCAAACTCGAAAGCGACTACGGCATCCGCCACCTCGACGCCGAGCCGCGCAACATCACCTACTCCGACAAGCTCGGCTGCTTCTGCATCATCGACTTCGAGTTGGCCGAGATCCTGCCCCCTCCACCCGGCCTGGTGATGCCGCCGCCCAAGCCCGCAACCTGAGACTTCCCCCGTGTCCGACGCCAAGATCCTCCATTGGGCCGGTTTCACCCACAGCGGGTCCCGCAAACCGCGCAACGACGATTCGATGATCGCCTTCGCCTCCGGTCCGGACGGCGCCAAGGCCCTTCCCGACTCCGGCAACCGCTCGGTCGAATTTCACGACCTCGTCTTCGCCGTTTCCGACGGCATGGGCGGCGGCAATGCCGGCGACCTCGCCTCCTCCCTGCTGCTCCGGAAAATGTCCGAAATCATCCCGGAAACCTTCAAGATCGCCGCGTCGGGATTCTTCCCAGACTGCCTCGGCCATCTGGCCGACGCCATCCGCGCAGTCCACGAGCACATCAACGAAAGCGCCGCCTGTGACCAGACCCGCGGCATGGCCGCCACCCTCGCGCTGGCCTGGTTCACTCCGGACAACCTCTACATCGCCAATGTCGGCGACTCCCGCATCTACCTCTCCCGCCACGGCAAACTCGAACAACTCTCGCGCGACCACACCTCCGCCTGGGGTCAGTGGAAACGCGGCGAAATCCCCGAAATCCAATACCGCACCCACCCCCGGCGCTCGGCCCTCTACGAGGTGATCGGCGGCGGCCATGCCAACGTCTGCCCGCACTACGCCGCCATCCCCTACCAGCCCGGCGACCGCTTCATGGTCTGCTCGGACGGCCTGATCGACGGCGTCTGGGAGCGCCACATCTCCGACGCCCTCGCCGCAGGCTCCCCACCCGAAACCAGCGCCCGGAGACTCCTCGACCGCGCCGTTTCCAACGCCGGGATTGACGACACCACCCTCTATGTGATCGACGTTGCCGCGCCGCCGGAGGACAACGATCCTCCCCATGAATCGAATTCACGCTGAAACATGGCACGCATGATGCTTCTCTGATTTCCGGAAACGACCACCCCCACGCGGGGCGGCCGTCCGGAAAAACTCACCCCAAACCACCGATACACACGACCACCATGGCCAAATACAAACTGGAATACATCTGGCTCGACGGCTACACCCCCGTGCCGAACATGCGGAGCAAAACCCAAATCAAGGAATTCGACAGTTTCCCCACTCTCGAACAGCTTCCGCTGTGGGGTTTCGACGGCTCCTCGACCCAACAGGCCCCCGGCGGCAGCTCGGACTGCGTGCTCAAGCCCGTCGCCTGCTACCCGGACAGCACCCGCCGCAACGGCGTCCTGGTCATGTGCGAGGTGATGATGCCCGATGGCAGCCCCCATCCTTCCAACTCCCGCGCCACCATCCTCGACGATCCCGGCGCCTGGTTCGGCTTCGAGCAGGAATACTTCCTCTATCAGGACGGCCGCCCGCTCGGCTTCCCGGACAAGGGCTACGCCGCCCCCCAAGGACCCTACTACTGCGGCGTCGGCTACAAGAACGTCGGTGACATCGCCCGCCAGATCGTCGAGGAACACCTCGACCTCTGCCTGGACGCCGGCATCAACCACGAAGGCATCAACGCCGAGGTGGCCACCGGCCAGTGGGAATTCCAGATCTTCGGCAAAGGCTCCAAGAACGCCGCCGACCAAATCTGGGTGGCCCGCTACATCCTCGTCCGCCTCTGCGAGAAATACGGCATCGACGTGGAATTCCACTGCAAGCCGATCAAGGGCGACTGGAACGGCTCCGGCATGCACTCGAACTTCTCCACCGACCACCTCCGCGAGAAGGGCGGCAAGGAATACTTCGAGAAACTCATGGCCGCCTTCGCCGAAAACATGGAGGAACACATCGCCGTTTACGGTCCGGACAACCACCTGCGCCTGACCGGCCTCCACGAGACCCAGTCGATCGACAAGTTCACCTACGGTATCGCCGACCGCGGATCCTCGATCCGTATCCCCCACAGCTTCGTCAACGCGGGCTACAAGGGCTACCTCGAAGACCGCCGTCCGAACTCCCAGGGCGATCCCTACCAGATCGCCTCGCGCATCCTCAAGACGATCGCCCAAGTGCCGACCGCCTGAGCCCCGGGCTGACACGGATTCCCCGTTCTCCAAAGGCCGCCTTCCGAAACCGGGAGGCGGCCTTTTCATGCAGCGGCGAAGCAATTCAAACGCGGACGAAAGACACCCATTCGCCTACCCTCGTGACCCGCGGCTTAGCCTTCCGGACAGACGCCATCCATGCCGCGACCGCTCAAAGCGCCACCGGACCCTGATATCAGCCAAGGCAGCCCAGCCCCGCCCCCCGTAAACCGCCACCCGATATCCATACCCCAGCCTGAGAAATTCCTCGCGGGATCAACGATTCCGGCCATACTGACCCGTAAGGATGACATCCCGGATATCTCTGCGGGCGTTCCTGCGAATAAAATCTGTTCGGATAAAAACAACATGGACTCGATCTCAAAATTTTCTTCGCGTGTGTCCGCTCGAACGATTATCATAGTTGGAACGGGCATTTTGCTGCTCGGTCTCGCATGTAGAGTTGGGATACAATTCTACGGGAGACACTTGTACGAAGTTATGGTGGCTGAGGGGAGAGCGTTCGAAGGTCACAGTTTTTCGTTCGATGATTTTGTATTCCGTATAAAGTCTGGAATAATGGTCAGCTATGTTCTGATTGCATGTGGAGTTCTAGTCATCCTTGCCGGAGTTGTACGTAGTCGCAAGAATACCAACCCACACATTTCATGAATATAGATTCCGAACAAGCCGCGGCGCTCAACCTGGTCATAAGCCTTTCAATCGCATTTCAATAAAACCCCATGCGCGCCCGTGTGCGCGCTCTACGTTGGCCAATGATATCGCCTACGGTGATGTTTCGACAAAAAGAATCGATTTCCTTGTTGCTCGCTTGTGGGGTATGAAGTGGAGATGAGAATCATGCTTAGGTTTCTCTCCGTATTCCACATTCTCGTTGGATTGATCGGGGTGCTTTTCTGCATTGGCCTTGGGGCGCTCGCAATCGCGCTGGGTGGCGGGCCATCACTGGATAACCTCCAAGAGACGAGTCTCGTGATGGGACCCATAGGACTTGCCGGATTGCTGTATTGCTGGTCGGGTGTCGTCCTTTGGAAGTCGCTTCCATCGGTTCGAAAAAATGCGGTGATTTTGACCGGGCTCGCTTGGGTTTTATGTCTTGTGTACTGTCTGACGTGCTTTGCTACGTTGAACGGCAATTTCGGGGTTGCCGGAGAGTCACGGCAGCCTGGAAGCCCTTACGACGAGGAAGTCGTGATGTTTGTCTTTATCCCGACTGCGATGCTTTTCTTGATTGCAATCGAAGTTGTTTTTCTGTGGCACTCAATGATGCACCGGAAAGACCAACAAGTCGATGCACAGAATCCCTGAGCCGCTCAGAATCGAGTTTCCCATGACCATTCAAACCCAAACCCTGAAGTCAACGCTCGCTCCCGGTCGGGGATTTTGTGAGCTTTGACATCCGGCCCTGAAATCGTTTCGCACGTCGCATCTTGTCCTTGGTTCATCGGTTTCCGTCATCCCGCAACCGCGGGCGATCGCGCAGTCCATCGCCAAGGGGGCAACGAATGAATGGACAAAGGCGGACTGGCGCGCAAGCGACCTGCCCCACAAGGGCATGCGCGTCAAGTTAAGGGGATCATTCTTCATCAAGGATTCCTGCGGGCGGCTCAAGGAGCGGCGATGCATGATCGCCGACGCCCATGGAATGCCAATGTCCGGCGCATCCGCTCATCTCATTGCCAACTCATGGGCAACGGCGAACGCGTTTCGCCGCTCCTTGGCCCTTAACTTGACGCGCATGCCACAAGGGGGACCGCCGGGTGGCGGGATCAAAGCCGTGATTCCCGCCTGCGGCGGACAAGTGGGCTTGGCGAGCCGCCGCGCCCTCCCCTGTTGCCATTGCGGTGAAATCCAAGTGGAACCCGCCACAACGCGCTTCATCCCGCGCCATTCGGGTCGGCCCCATCCATCGGCAAGGTCCGGCAGGCGCTCACAGCCATTTCATGCGCCGGAAGAGGATCAGCTGGCCGACGGCGATGAAAAGCATGAAGGCCATGACGCCGACGTAGCCGTAGGGGTGGTGAAGCTCGGGCATGTTGAAAGGCAGCGCGCGGCCGTCGGGCGATCGGTCGGCGAAGTTCATGCCATAGACTCCGACGATGAAGGTGAGCGGGATGAAGATCGAGGTGATGACGGTGAGCACGCGCATGATCTCGTTGGTGCGCAGGCCGACGCTGGAGTGATAGAGTTCCATCAGCGCGGCGGTGAGTTCGCGGTGGTTCTCGACGAGGTCCATGAGCTGCACGGTGTGGTCGTAGCAATCCCTGAGGAAAACCCGGACGGGCGACGAGACGAAGCCCGAGGCGTCGTGGAGCAGCGAGTTGACCACATCGCGCAGGGGCCAGACGAAACGGCGGATGTGGGTGAGGTTGCGGCGGTGTTCGTGGAGCTGAAGCACCATGCCGCGCGACGGCTTTTCAAGGAGTTGGTCCTCGAGTTCCTCGATGGCCTCGCCAAGGCTCTCGATGACGGGATAATAGTGGTCGATGATCGAGTCCAGCAGCGCGTAGGCGAGGTAGTCCGCGCGGCTGCGGCGGATGTTTCCCCGCCCGGAGCGGATGCGCTCGCGGACCGGATCGAAGACATCGTATTCGCCCTCCTCCTGCACGGTGATGACGAAGTTCCTGCCAAGGAACAGGCTCACCTGCTCGCCACAGACGGTGTGACTGTTGTCCTGATAGACCATCTGGACGCAGACGAAGACATAGTCGGCGGTGATTTCGATCTTCGGCCGCTGTCCGGTATTGAGCACGTCCTCGAGCGCGAGCGGGTGCAGGTTGAAGCGTTCGCCGAGAAACCGCAGTGCCTCGACATCGCCGAGGCCGTCGATATTGATCCAGGTGACCTTGCGCGGATCGAAGTCGGCCGACAACTCGGCCATGCCGGCGTTTTCCCGCTCGTCGAGGTGGTCCCGGTCGTAATGGATGACGCGGATGACCGGCTGGTGGGAAGCGCCATCGACCAGATGCGGGGTGAGGGTGGCCGGCGAACTTCCCGGCGGGCCGTGGCGCTTCACGAACATGGCCGCGAGTCTAGCGGGTCGGCCGGGCGAAGCAAGACGCCATGAGGAAACCGTCACGGCGGATGCCGCCATCGCCGGAGTGGCTGCCGACTGGCGGCCATTTCCCGCTTGGCCGGACTGAAGCCGCCACCCCGTGTTGACGCTTCTCATTGCGAGTTTTTCGTTGTTCCCTCGATCGGAATCCCGCTTGAATGCGGCCGACGATGGAGCGGAAGGCGTCCCGTGAATTCCTTGCCACGCTGCCCAGTTTGGGATGGCTGGGATTGTTTGTGCTCGTCCCGGCGGTGCTGGTGCTGGCCATCGCCTTCCGCGAGACCGATCCGGCGGGTGGCATCGGCGAGGCGTGGACGCTTTCGCAGTTCCGGATCTTCGGCCAGCGCAGCGTCCACATCCTGTTGTGGCGCACCCTTTGGATCAGCGCGCTGACCACGGTGCTGTGCCTGGTTTTCGCGCTGCCGGTGGCGTGGTTTCTCGCCCGCGCCCCGATGGCGTGGCGCTCGCGGCTGCTGCTGCTGGTCATCGTGCCGTTCTGGACGAATTTCCTGATCCGGGTTTTCGCATGGAATCAGATCCTGCACTCGGAGGGGATGATCGCGCGGATGTTCCGGGCGCTCGGGCTGTTAGGGGAGAACGAGTCGCTGCTGTTCAATTCCGGCGCGGTGGTGGTGGTGAGCGTTTACACCTATCTGCCCTTCGCCATCCTGCCGCTGTATGCGGCGGCCGAGAAGTTCGACTTCGGCCTGCTGGATGCGGCGCGCGATCTGGGGGCCTCGGCGTTCCGCGCGTTCCGCGCGGTGTTTCTGCCCGGCATCCGCAAGGGCATCACCACCGCGCTGGTGATCGTGTTTGTGCCGATGCTCGGCTCGTATGTCGTGCCGGATCTGGTCGGCGGCACCGACGGACAAATGATCGGCAACAAGATCGCCCAACGCAATTTCTCCGACCGCAATCTGCCTTCCGCCTCCGCGATGTCGGCCATTCTCACGCTGGCGGTGCTGGCACCGCTGTTGTTCCGCCGCCGCGAAAACCAGGCCTCCCCCGCGAGATGAAACCCAGCCGACTGCCGCTTGTGACGACGCTGCTGGTGCTGGCGTTCTTCTGGCTGCCCATCGCGGTGCTGATCGTGAACTCGTTCAACGAATCCCGCTTCGGCACGCGCTGGCAGGGATTCACGCTGAAGTGGTATGAACGCCTGTTAGAACGCGAGGACCTGTGGCTGGCGCTGTTCAACTCGCTGCGGGTCGCCGCTTTCGCCAGCATCGGCGCGATGATTCTCGGCACCTGCGCGGCCTTCGCGCTGCACCGCCACCGCTCAAAACTGCAAACCGCGCACAGCCTGCTCATCACCATGCCGCTGGTGCTGCCCGAGATCCTGATGGGCATGAGCCTGCTGCTGCTGTTCGTCTCGCTGGGCGTGAAACTCAGCCTCGCCACCGTGACCATCGCGCATGTGACCTTCTGCGTGAGTTATGTGACGCTGGTGGTGCAGTCGCGGCTGCAGGACTTCGATTTCCAGATCGTGGACGCCGCGCGCGACCTCGGGGCGACCCGCATCCAGGCGTTCCGCAAGGTGCTGCTGCCGATGCTCGCGCCGGGTATTCTCGCCGGCGGGCTGCTGGCGTTCACGCTCTCGGTGGACGACTTCGTGGTGACGTTCTTCGTCAAGGGCCCTGGATCGGACACGCTGCCGGTGGTGATCTACAGCATGATCAAGAAGAGCCGCGAGCTGCCGGTGATCAACGCGATGAGCGCGCTGCTGCTGCTCATCACCTTCCTCGCCGTGTGGGGTTCGCAACGGCTGACGGCCGACCGTTTCAATCGATGATCCGGCGCATCGGGATCATGTGGGAGTGCTCGAATCCGTGCTTCTTGAAGAACTCCTGGGACTCGGCGCTCATGCGGTCGGTGAGCAGGGTGATGCGCTTGAAGTTCTTGCGCTTCGCGAAGTCGACCACGTAGTCCACGAGCATCGCGCCGAAGCCCTGGCCGCGGTGGTCCGGATGAATGACCACGTCCTCCATGAGGATGACGAATCCGCCGCGCGCGGTGGAGATGGTGAAGAGCAGGTTGACCATGCCGAAGATGCGGTCCTTGTTGCGCACGACGAAGATGCGGCCGCGGTTCGGTTGTTCGAGAATGAGGCGCAGGCCGCGTTCCTGAAGCGTGCGGTCCGGCGTGAAATCATCCGAGCGGGAAAACAGGTCCATGACCAACTCGGTCAGGGCCGGCAGATCCTCGATGGTGGCGGGTTCGACGTGCGGGATGTCATCCATCAGTCCGGCGGTTTCGGGTTGGGCGGAGGATCTCACGGGTCTGTGATGGCAGGTTTGGTGCCGGACGGCACGAAATTTCCCCGCGTGCGGAAAATTTCACTCCTCGCCCAGCAAATCCGGGCGGTTGAGGCGGGTGCGGGCGAGCGCGTTTTCGCGTTTCCACTCGCGGATTTTCCCGTGGTGGCCGGAGAGCAGCACCTCGGGCACGGCCATGCCGCGGAATTCGACCGGGCGCGTGTAGGCCGGGGCCTCGAGCAGTTGGGGATCGGAAAACGATTCCTCCTCGGGCGAGCGTTCGTCGCCCAGCGCGCCGGGCAACAGGCGGATCACCGCGTCGCAAACGACGGCGGCGGCGATGGCTCCATTCGTCAGCACGTAGTCGCCGATGGAAATCTCGTCATCCACCAGCGCCTCGACCACGCGATGGTCCACGCCCTCGTAGTGACCGCACAGGATCAGAAGATGGGGAGCGGCGGCGAGTTCGCGGGCGACGGCCTGTTTGAACGGACGGCCTTGGGGCGTCATCAGGATCACCCGGGTTTCCTCACGCCGCAGGGCTTCGACGGCGGCGAAGAGCGGCTCGGGTTTCAACAACATCCCCTGCCCTCCGCCGCACAGCGTGTCATCGACGCGGCGGTGCTTGTCCTCGGACCAATCGCGCAGTTGGTGCGCCACCACTTCCACGATGCCGGCGGCACGGGCACGCTGGATGATCGAATCACTCAGTGGCGCGAGGGCCACATCGGGGAACAGGGTGACGACATCGATGCGCACGCCGCGAGGATAGGTCCGCCGCCGTGGCTGCCAATGAGGATCTTTCGGCAAACTGGCAGCAACACGCCACCCCCAAGTCGGCGCCACGGAAGCGATGCATGGCGATTGCTAAACCGCCAGCGGGCCCTAGCCGAAACGCGCGAGGATCGGTGCGAGGTCGGCGGCGGTTTCGGCGGGCCAGCGTTCGCGCGGGGTGAAAACCGCGCCATCCAGCGCGCGGTGGCTCGGGCTGCACGGCGTTTCCGGAATCATGCCAATGGCCTCCTGCACGACGCGTTTCGCAAGCGTGCTGGTGGCGTGCAGGTTTTCGATCACCGCATCCACCTCCACATCCGCCTCGCCGTGCTTCCAGCAATCGTAGTCCGTCACCAGCGCCAGCGCGGCGGCGGACATTTCTGCCTCGCGGGCGAGGCGGACTTCCGGGCCATTGGTCATCCCGATCACCGCTCCGCCCATCAGCCGGTGCATGTGCGCTTCCGCACGGGTGGAAAAGGCGGGGCCATTCATGCAAACATAGGTTCCCCCGTCATGCATCCGACCGGTGTGGCGGGTCGCAGCCTCTAGCAGAACTTTGCGCGCATCCGGGCAATATGGGTCGGCAAAGCCGACATGCGCGGCGATGCCCCTGCCGAAAAACGTGTGCTTGGCCTGGGTGCCGGTGCGATCGATGAGTTGGTCCGGCACCACCAGGTCACGCGGCGCGATTTCCTCACGCAGGCTGCCGACGGCAGTCACCGAGATCAGCCAGCGCACGCCCAGCGAGCGCAGCGCCCAGAGATTGGCCTTGTGATTGATCTCATGCGGCAGAACGCGGTGCCCCACTCCGTGCCGTGGCAGGAAACACACCCTTCTGCCACCGATGCGACCGGTCACCACCCGGTCCGACGGCTCGCCGAAGGGTGTGGAAACCGTCAGCGCCTCGATGTCGCTGAAGCCTTCCATCTCGTAAAGCCCGCTGCCACCGATCACTCCGATGGCCGATTCGCCGTGGGGGTCCGAAATCATGCACAGGGGATAGTCGCTGCCGGGCCGCCCGGCAAGAAACGAGTCGTGCGGCCCGCTTGACAGGGCCGTCCGTGATTTCATCCTGCGGAGGTATGAGTCACTTCGGATTCCGCCCTTGTTTCTCGCATGTGGTCGAACTCGGCGTCGAGGAAGCGCGGCAACAGTTGGTCGCGAAGGTGGAGAAAAGCGGAGCCCGCTGCGAGTTGAAGAGTTTTCCCGGATTCATCTGCCTGCGGGTTCCCGCCGAGGAGCGCCGGTTCTGGTCGCCCCGCCTCAACCTGAGCCTCGAAGACGAGAATGGCCACACGCGGGTGCAAGGCACCTATGGACCGAACGCCAACATGTGGTCGTCGTTCCTCTACGGCTATCTGCTCGTGGGCTCGGCCGGATTGTTCTCCGGCATCCTCGGCCTCTGCCAGTGGAAACTCGGCATGACCGCCTGGGGGTTGTGGATCTTCGCCGCCATGGCCGCCGTCGCCACCGGCATGTATTTAATGGCACAACTGGGACAGAAGCTCGGCGCCCGCCAAACGTTCGACCTGCACCGCATTTATGAGGAGGCGGCGGGCATGCGGATCGAAATCCGTTAGATGGCAGGTGCGGATGCGGGGAGAAACCCTCACCGCGCCCAACTGCCCTTCACCACCGGCAGTTGTCCGGTGCTGATCACGCGGTAGTCGGTGGGCCCCTTGGCGCCTTCCAAGGGCACGCCGACGTAGCGTTTCCAGGTGTCGGTCATGCTTTCTCCGGTGTGGCAGCCCCAACTCTTGCAATAGGCGTTGCGGGCAAACACCGAGCCCTTGATGCGCGGCAGGTCGCGCTCATGCAGCCACGCCATGGACGCGGCCATGATTTCGTTTCCGTAATCGAACATGAACGCGTGGCGGTTCGAATGGCCGAAGAAGTCGAAGGTCTGGATCGAGCCGCGCGGGCGCGAGTTAAGAGCGGAGATGAATGTGGAACCCGAGTTGAACCAGATCAAGGTGGCGCGGCGTTTGGCAGCAAGCTCAGTGATCCAGGTGGTGAAGGGCTTTCCATCCTCCCGGCCGCGGGTTTCGTAACCCGGCCGGAAAACCATCCAGACCAGCGGCGCGTCGCTGCCGTAAGCCTTGCGGATTTCCACCATGCGCAGCGTGGAGGCACGCACGAAGTTTCCCCAGAAGCGGTCGTGCTGGTCCTTTTCGACCCGGAGGTTCTCCCATTTGCGCAAAGCCGGGCCGCCGGTGACGATCACGTGGTCAGCCGCCGCGGGGATCGCGGAAACCAGGGCAATCAACGAGAACAGAAGGGCGCGCGCGTTTCGTGTCATCGGCAGGAGACTAGACGGCGGAACCCCGGCTGAAAAGCGGGAAAGACGTTCGCACGGTTCACACGCGATGGATGCTCCGGCGTATGAAACGGAAGCCTGGGTGCCCCTCCCCCAGGGCGATGGCAAAGGGCCTTTCGGCGGTTCGAGGGTGATTTTGGCCCGGATTTCGGGCACCATCCGAATTTCCCCGCCTTCCACATCCGCCCTTGCGGGAACGGGTGGGCGCGGTTTGAATCCCGGCCCGCCAGGCATGTATCTGCTGAAGAAAGTCATCCAGCTTCGTGAAAAGTCCCACCCGGACCACGAAAAGCCGTTCCTCGAACACCTTGAGGATCTGCGGGTGATGATCACCCGGATCGTGCTGACGCTGCTGATTTCGATGATCGTGTGTTTCACGTTCCAGAAACAGCTCATGGAGGTGCTGCGGCGGCCGGTGGAGCAGGTGTGGATCAACCAGCTCGATGCCAAGCTGCCCAAGGCGAAGGACGGCGCGGAGAAGGCGCTCGATGTGGAGACCTGGGAGGCGGCGAAGCGGTTGGAACATGCGGCGGGCGCGCTGGAACCGGATCAGCGGACGCTCTTCTATCAGGCCCATCCGGATGCGGACCTGGTGTTTCATGCGAAGTCCGTGGGGCTCCTGCGGGCGGCGCTGGCGCTTCCGGACGAGCGACGCGACGGCTTCATCAACAGCCTCGGGCTCGAAGAACCGCTCCGCAAGCAGGTCAAAGTGCTGGTGAAGACCGCACCCAGTCCGGAGGTGGACAGCCGGGGCAACCTGAAGCTGATGTCCGCGCTGAAACCGACCGAGACCTTCATGCTTTCGATGAAGCTGTCGTTCTTCGCGGGCATCATCCTGGCGTTTCCACTGTTGCTGATGTACGTGCTGCAATTCGTGCTGCCCGGACTGCACTCGCATGAGAAGAAGGTGATGTGGCCGGCGATGCTGGTGGGCTTCGGGCTGTTCCTCGGCGGCGTGCTGTTCGCCTACTACGGCGTGCTGCCGCGCGCGCTGATGTTCTTCTACGAATGGAGCGGCAGCCTCGGGGTTTCCAACGACTGGCGGATCGGCGAATACATTTCCTTCGCCACGCAGTTCACGCTGCTGTTCGGGCTATCCTTCGAGCTGCCTGTGGTGGTCATGGTGCTGGTGAAACTCGGGCTGCTGACCTACGAGACGATGTCGAACACGCGGTCATACGCCATTCTCGCCATCTTCGTGGCTGCGGCGGTGCTCACTCCCACGCCCGATGTGTTCACGCTGCTGCTGATGGCGCTGCCGATGATCCTGCTTTATGAAATCTGCATCTGGCTCGCCTGGCTGGATCGCCGGAAAAACCGCATGGAGGAGGAACGCGAGGCGCGCGAGCGCGAGGAACGGATGGCGCAAATGGGTGTGGCCGGCACCGCAGCCGCCGGCGATTACCACGCCGAGGCTTGGCATGATGATCCGCACCATGGTGGTCAGGATCCGCATGACGACGATCCTCACCATGACCCCTATCACGAGACCGGCGACCATGGCTGGACTCCGGATTACGAGCCCACCGATCTAACAGACGAACCGGAGGTTTCCGACATTCCGCCCGACCGCGGACCGGAGGAGTCGAAATCCGACGATGTGACCGAAGCGGAAGGCGACAAGAAGGAAACCCCATGAGCGCGCGGCGAGCGGACATCCAGACGAGCGCGAGATCGCCCTTCGCCGGGTGCGCGATTCTCATCACCGCGCTGCTGGTCATGGTTTTCCTGGTGGTGTTTTCGGTGATCACGCTGTTCCGGCAGTTCAATGAGATCGCCCGCTTTACCGGTGAGAAACCTCAACCGGTAGAACTGACCCAAGTCGAAGGCCGCGAGGCGGACCTCAACCGGCTGGCGGAGAAAATCGAACTCTTCCGCCAACAACTCGCGGGAACGGGTGAAGCAAGGCTCGCACTCGGCCCGGAGGAACTGAATCTGGCGATCGCCGCCTATGAGCCGTTCAAGGATCTTCGCGGCACCTTCCGCGTGCTCTCGGCGGACGATGGCAGGCTGCGGGTGGCGATTTCGTTTCCGATGAACGGCAGGCCGCGTTTCACCCGCGAGGGCGAGGAAGGCATGATCACCTCGGACATGCGCTATCTGAATGGCACCCTCGTCGCCAGCCCGGCGCTGCTGAAACGCGAAGTCGTGCTGCGAATCGAAAACATCGAGGTCCCCGGCGCGACGGTGCCTCGCGAGTTCATCGAACAGATGTCGCCCTACCGCATCACCGAACGCTATCTCACCGATCCGCAGATCGGCCCGGCGATGGCCGGACTGACCCGCGTCTCGGTGGAAGACGGCGGCCTCGTTTTCGCGAAGGTGCCCGGAGAGGTGCCGCAGGACGTGATCGGGCGCGATCAGGTGAACCATGCGACCAGCCGGCTGTTCGTGGTCATCGGAGTGGCGGCCAGCATTTTCCTGCTCTTCGCGGGAACCGTGATCTTTCTCGGCCTTCGCGCGAAGGCCGGGAGGACCGGAAATTGAGGCGATTTCCTGCACAATTTCCGCGCTTCGCGCCGTTTGATGCGGGAACCATGAAACCGCTCTTCGCTCCATCCATTCTGCTCGGCCTCGCGCTGGGCTCGCCCGTGCTCGCCAAGGAACCCGTCGAAACCCCGAAGGCCGCCGAAGCGGCCGAGACGGCCAAGTCCGAAGACACGCCGGAGAAATCCGATCCCACGCTGGAAGCCAAGCGCAAGGAACAGGAAGCGCTCGCCGCCGAGAACAAACTCGAAGCCGAACGCCTGACCAAGGAAACCAACGCCCTGCGCGCCGAAATCACCCGCCTCAAGATGGAGCGCGAACTGCTGACCGAAAAGCAGGCGCTCGAAACCGCGAAGCGCCAGGCCGCGCTGCGCGAGGAACTCGCGAAACTGGATGCCGAGAAGGACCGCTACCTTCAGGAGAACGAAGTCGCCAAGGCCCGCGCCGAAAAGCTCTCCAACGACCTCAAGTCGGTGCAAACCGAGGCGGCCATCGAGATCACCCGCCTGCAGAACGAAATCGCGCGCATCGAAACCGGAGAGAAACGCGAGGTTTATGCCAATTCCAAGCCGGTCTATCTGAAGAACCCGCTGCGCGAAGATGGCACGCTGATCATCTCGGACCGCCGCATTCCGCTCAACGGCATGATCACCCCGGCGACGGCGGATTATGTCACCAGCCGCATCCAGTATTGGAACAACAAGGACCGCGAGATGCCGATCTTCATCGTGATCGACTCCAGCCCCGGCGGCTCGGTCATGGCCGGATACCGCATTCTCAAGGCGATGGAATCCAGCGACGCCCCGGTGCATGTGGTGGTCAAGTCCTTCGCCGCCTCGATGGCCGCAGGCATCGCCACCCTCGCGAAGGAATCCTACGCCTATCCGAACGCCGTGATCCTCCACCACCAGATCAGCCTGCTCACCATGGGCCAGCTCAACCTCACCCAGCAGCGCGAGATGCACGAGGAAAGCCAGCGCTGGTGGGCGCGCCTCGGCAATCCCATCGCGCAGAAGATGGGCATCACCGCCGAGGAGTTCATCAAGCGCATGTATCAGAGCAGCTCGAGCGGCGACTGGACCGAGTTCGGCACCGAGGCGCAGAAACTCAAGTGGGTGAACCACATCGTGCAGGGCATCGATGAAACCTCCGTCATCAAGGATCCGGACGCGCCATCGGGTTCTTCCGCGCCCGCCACGCCGAAACCCGCCGCGCTGGTCGAGGAGATCGACTCGAACGGCAAACCCTTCGCCTGGTTGCCTCGCCTCGAACCGAAGGACGTGTATTTCCTCTACAACCCGGATGGCTATTACCGCCTGCGGTGAATCATGCTGGAGGACGACTTCACCTATGTGCTGAAGAAGGCGCTGACCGGAAACGGTCTCGCGCCTTCCGAGGCCGCCGCCATCGCCGGGCTGCCCGAGGGCGAGGTGCTGGCGTTTCTCCGTGGAAACTTCTCCGCCGAGACCGCGAGGCGCATCGCGCCGGTGCTGGGCCTCGATCCGGAGGCCTTCGCCAACCATGCCGATTACGAACCGGACGTCACCCTGCCGCACGGCATCCATCGGCTCGATCTCTCCTTCGGTCACGAACGGGTCAACGCTTGGCTGATATGTCATGGCGATCATGTCATCCTGTTCGACGCCGGACATGAGGCCGTCGAACTGATCGACGCGGTGA
>Ga0315903_10002770_pt1 | contig 25092 bp, 25 predicted proteins | sample LakEriMetagenome_7_FD_203524 | JGI IMG/M metagenome (GOLD analysis project Ga0315903, IMG submission 203524) | Freshwater fungal communities from buoy surface, Lake Erie, Ohio, United States - Buoy 2 MA119 | ecosystem: Environmental > Aquatic > Freshwater > Lake | place: USA: Lake Erie, Ohio... | reverse complement strand
ATCTATGGTTCTTCGATTGGATCATACATCGCAATTATTATAGCACTGCGGTATGAATGGGAGGTTATCGACGATTATTTTATTAAGCGACCGTGGGAAAAAATATTCAATGCATCGTCGTCGTCGTCGTCGTCGGGGTCGGGTTCGGGGTCGGGCTCGGGTTCGGGTTCGGGATCGGGGTCCGGGTCGGCAAATGATTCGAGCGACCATTCGACCGCATCATCATCCCTCGCAGATGCCAAAAATAAGATGGAACACGTATTGAAATTATACAACACTCACGGATTGTACGGGTTGAAAGAGTTTACGGAAACACTTCGCCCGGCACTTCAAGGGAAAGATATATCAACGAATATAACAATGAAGGAGTTTTATGATAGAACTGGAATAGAGCTTCATTTTATGACTACAGAAGTGAATAAGTTTCAGTTGGTTGATATAAACTATAAGACACATCCAACCTACTCATTGGTGGAAGCGTGTTATATGAGTTGCTGTTATCCGTTTGGATTTTCCCCCATTTATCGAGATGGCTGTTGCTATCTGGATGGAGGGATAATGAATGAATACCCCGTTGATGAATGCATCCGTGATCAAAAATGCGGGGTATCGGAAATACTTGGCGTAAAAATGCTTTGGGAAAAAAAGCCATCAAATCTTACAGAAAAATCATCCCTATTGCAATATATTTACACATTCTTTAATCAGATTAATAGTAATTTTTATAAAAACAAACAAACAACGCCAATCCCGAATGAGGTTGTTTGTGTATCGAAGGTATTTTCAGTGCAGGATTGGATGAACTGGGTGAAAGATGAGAACTATCGGCGCGAACTCGTTTTACGTGGAGAGACATTTGCAAATGTATTTCTATCTTATCGACGTAATTTCAGAGACTCGGCTTCGGCTGCGGCATTATCTGATAATACCCCAATAGACGCCGTTATTTCTCAACCTCTTATTCCTACGCCTTCTCTCCAGAACGAGATAACCATCGTCGTTGAAAATGTTCAAGGCGAAGAGGGCGGCGAAGAGGGCGGCGAAGGGGGCGGCGAAAGCGAAGATTCTGCCAATACAATTCAATATGAAATACATAATAACGATATGACGATGATGTAATATCATCGCGCCTATTAGTTATTATGAGAACGAGATTATTCAGATAATACTGTTTCAAGAAACTCCTTAATTTTATCCTTGTCGGGTTTGGCGTCATATTCAATAACATTTCCATCCTTAACGAGTTTAATGGTTGGGAATCCTTCGATTTTGAACTTGTCGGCCAACTCAGGCTCACCTTCACAGTCGACTGTCTTGAATACAACCGTATATCCATTAATCTGTCGGCCGTTTAACTCTTTTTCGGCTTCATCAAAGACTGGTTTGGCTGTCTTGCAATGTGGACACCAATCCACTTTGAATAGAAACAGTTGGGCGACTTTATCATTATCGGCGCCAATACCATCTGGGGCCGGGGTTATTCCCTGTGAATTACTGAAGAATTTATTCAAACCAGGAATCATATCATTCTTAATCAGATAATAAATGATACCTCCGAGTGAAGCAATAATAACCAGTACGATGATAATATTCTTAGAGTTCCCAGACAATGCGGAAGACACAGAAGCCATCGTGGATGATGCTGTATCTGAAATAGTGGATGCCTCTACCGCCATTTTACTATTGTATTGTTATATAATAATACATTGATGTTTAATATGCCGAACAAACGAATAAAAACGATATGAAACGATTACACGTATATTATTACCGAGACCGAGATCGAGAGAATACCGCCACCATCGCCGCCGCCACCGCCGAAGAAAAAGAATGATATTCCGTTGTAAACAAAATGGAACATTACTAAATGTTCGCAGAGATGATTTTACGAATGACCGACTGTATTTTCAGGAAATTATACGAGTTGAAGGGTCTCTCGGTGGAATAAAGTATCGATATTCTTCTCCATTTGAAGAGGTTCGCGAATAATGCCGTTCCGTCCGGTTTGTTTATTACATACGAATAACTACTATACCCAACACCGTAATCATCAAAATGAAACCGGCCGTTATAAAAAAGTTGAATTTTAAATCAGGGAATAGGTCTGTGTCGAGTATTCCACTTGTATCTATAACCGGTTTGACGGCATTAAATAATATTGCAGATGTTCCAATAAGAAGACCAATAATAATAAGTTTCATTATCATCGAAGATGTTGAACCAGATGATACTGAAAATGGACTTACAAAAAAAAGAAGAATCAGCAGAAGTGATACGCCTAATAGCATACACGAATATTTGGTCTTCTCGCTATATTGAACGATATAATTTGTGGGGTCATACAGAATAGAACCGGCTGACATAATGGAATGGAATGAAATGGAATGGAATGGAATGGATGTATATATAATTATTTATACTAATAATTTGACATCTTCTTTATTCATATTCTTGCACCAATTTCAATATATGTACTTCTAAATAATTTCAATATATAATTTTCTAATATTACTATAGTTAGTGGTGCGTTTGATTTATTTTCAATAAAACGTTGTCGTCGTCGTCCGATACAATGGATATAAAACAACGAGGCAAACAAAAATATGCAACAAGAGCGAGAAATGTATCGGTTTCCGTTCGTGCAAAAATATTGAGCGGAGGGAGAAAGACGCGTAAGACCAGTATGAATCCGTCGAGATTCCAGTCTTCATCGGGCGCGGGTTCGCGACCACATACAAAAAAAATAAGAGCATTTACCAAGAAGGATTTTCACAGCGGAGATGGAATGCTTACAACGGTTTGGGGGCCGAGTATGTGGCACTTCTTACACACGATGAGTTTCAATTATCCTGTCGAACCGACGCCGGCGGATAAGAAGCATTATATGGATTTTGTAATGAACTTAAGGAATATTCTCCCTTGCAAATATTGCCGGATGAATTTAACGAATAATTTAGCAACACGGCCTATTCGAATGTGTCATATGGAAAGTCGCGATACTTTTTCGCGTTTTATTTATGATCTACACGAGACAGTGAACCGATTGCTGGGGAAAAACTCCGGACTATCATATTGCGATGTGCGCGAGAGATATGAGCATTTTCGTTCAAGATGCACACAGGATGCGCCAAAAGTATTTAATTTTAAGAGTTTTTACGGGAAGAAGAAGAGCGAAACAGATAAACACGAAAAGGGATGCACAGAACCATTATATGGAAAAAAGGCAAAATGTGTTATTTCGATAGTTCCGCAAGAGGTTAAGGTCCCTACATTCAGTGTGGATGACCAATGTATTAAGAAGCGAGAAATTAGCAAGACGTAACAGACCGACGTTAATTATTAGTTGCCGACATAAAATATATACTAATTATATAACTACTGATTTTATTTATATAATGGCGCAAGCTGGTAGTAGTGATGATATAGCCCGGGCAATTGATGCGTTAGCCGAGGAGGTTAGGAGAACTTTACAGAGTTTTGCACGTGAAGCCCAGGTTGAAGCAGAACAAGCACGAATAGTTGCAGCGTATAACGATAGGCTCCGACGACTAGAAGCCCAAATATCGGAGGTAAGACGAGGGAAACAGCCAGAGTTGCTTCGTAGAATTGCCGAACTTCGTGAGATGATAGGAGCTGCGTATGAAGTTAGACCCGCAGAGGGTCAATTGAATCAAGATATAGAGGAACTACTTAGAACTGCTCAACTTCATATTAGAGTATTAGAAGAAGCGAGTACCTTGTCATTCGCAGAGTTGGCCGATAATGATAAAGACAGCCTACGGGCTATGATTAACAATCGAGGAGGAATTCTACTATCACGACACTTCGGCAAGTTAATAGAGCATTTGCCGGAACAAGAGAGGGAGAGCACGATAAATCATAAGCTAGTTGTATATCTTCTTGTATTTTTAGACCTTTCCGCCGAACTTTTACCTAAGTTTTTTGGGGTAAACCAAGGGATGGCGGGAAAAAATCTATATATTCCAGACCAATCCACCGAGCGAGGAAGACTCCAAGTAGATCACGCATTAACCGCAGTTATAATGCATATGTTAGCTCCAAGGTCGCTATATGAGTCGATGGCTACTGCGATTCAAGCAGAGTATGATACAGTTGGCGGGTTTTTAGTGACGACGGGTTTGGTGGCAGTAAGTAGTGTAACGGCATCAGCAGCTTCTCCTTTAGTTGCTTCATTTTTGGGGACTATTGCAAGGGGCGCGACAATGCTTACTCCTAATGATATTCTTGAAATTTTCATGTATGTCGCTACTAATGTCACTAATACGGTAGGATACTTAGGCGCAGCTGCAATGTTGTATAATAAAAATAAAGCTACAATTTCGAGGGCATGTTGGGCTATATTTGACCACACAATTGGAGCAGGTGGTGCGCCGCGAGAACCGCCTCCTCCGTTTGTACAATTGTTCGACCGTATGAATGACAATTTTATGCAACAAAGTGTCAATGCTGTGGTGGGGGAACAACGCGATATGTCGACTAATCCACTGGCAGCATATTTATATCTTGCTCGAGTTGCTAGGATTTCGTGTATAGCTCAGTTGCAAAATTTCGCAGAAGCTTTTGTTGCTATTCCAGATTTGCTTAGAAAAGGCGTCATATTATGTAAGAAAGGTTTCGCACACGTCATGGACCGTGCTAGTCTACTTGCACATAGACTTGAATCTGAAAAAGGCATCCTTTCTAATGAGACTTATTATTCATTTCGAGAATGTTTATACGGAGCAGCAAAATTAGAAGAGTTTGCTCCGTTGATGGAACATCCTGAAGTACATCGATGTTTTATTAATATGAATGTGCATGTTCCTGATCCATTTATGATAACTAGAGAACGAGTCCAAGCACACGCGGCAAGGACAGATGTAGAAGATGCTCGGTTGGGCCTAGAGCCGTTTCACTCATACTTTGACGACTCGATGGGAGTCGTGGCGGGAAATAGCCAGAACTCTGTAGAGTCCGTAACTTATGAGCGTGATAACAGTGAAGACATTTTTGACAAGGAGGGCGGTGTATTAGCTGGTAATATGTCAGCCATGCCGCATACACCTGGCCCTCTAGGTAGAGAGGGTGCTATATCGTTAGAAGCCATGGATGCATTACGTACTAGACAGCAGCCGTTGCGGTTGTCGGTGCGATACAGGGGGCATGCGGCTCCTCTTCCTCCGCAAGAAGAACAACTTAGTGCAAGAAGTCGAGGTAGTCGGAAATCAAAATCAAAATCTAAAGGCGTCAATAAAGTAAAGAAAGGAGGCTCTACTCGTCGTCATAAGGCAAAAATAACTAAAAAACATCGCAACAATAGAACCAAACTACAATCGCGGCGTAAACAATATACTTAATTTTTATTTTTACTGAACCGGTCATTTTTACTGATCCGGTCATTTTTACTGATTCGCAGAAAAAATTGAAATACTTTTTTTGATTTCATCCACATACAGCTTCGGCACCCCCTGGACATACGATGAACTCAAGCAACAGCAACAGAAACAGCAACCAACAACAACCTGAAGACGACAACGGCGTTTGTCGTGTTCAATTTGCGGAAACCACTCAATACTCGGAGGACATTCAAGGAATCGCAGTTTTACACAGATGGAAATACCAATGGAGGGACCACTCGGAAGAATCGACCACCACCCAAGCCATTCGGAGCATACCGGAACTCGTTACCATGGAACAATACTACAAACTCGAAGAACAACATTGCCCAAAAAAAGACGACCGCGCGAATTTCAAGCACATTGAGACCGCCTTTCCGCGCCATTGCGCACTCGTCGCGGCAACTCGCCAGCCTCGCCAATTCATTTCTCGCACTGAATCACAGATCATGAATTTACAAAATGCACCAAATCAAAACCAAATACAACGCCGTGCTCGTGTTCGTATCCATACCACATGTGACATAACCCCTTTTACAGAAATTACCCTTCATCAAAGGGTCGTCGTCATTGCGCGAACCGGAATTGCCCACCTTCTTGTGAAGAAACTCGCCGGGATTTTCTGGACCGAACGACACATGCACCAGTCCGCATTGACTTTTGCTGACCTCGTCGCATCGTTCATTTCCTCTGCACTCGCGTGTGAATACTTGGTCGGCAATCGGTATTACCGAAATCTGCCCTCCATCCTTGCGAACGAGACCCAACTCGTCGGTTGCCCCTGCGGCAGACACTATCAAATCACCGCAGAAGACGTGACTCTCGCGAAAATCCAAGAAACCACGCAAGAGCTTCAGGTACTCTACGACGCCAACATTGACCGACTTGAAGCCGTCATCGCCCAATACGCGCGCGGGTTCGTCTCTCTTGAAGAAATCCGCACAGACCCCGATTTCGTGCAGATGTTCTCCAAGTTTTGGCGGCTCTCGTTTCAAACGATGAAAGCCCGTTCGTGTGCCGAGAGTCGCATCGCTACTCTTCGGTCCATCAGCTCAGGCTTGTTTGATGAGGAAACATGCTCCGCGGATAGGGTTATTGCGTGTCGCAACCTCTTCAGTGCACAATGTCAGTTCAGTCGCCTCATGCAATACAATGTCGCACATCTCTTTGACAATTCAAATTTCAACTACGTCTCATTCGTGAGGGCGTCGAAATCGTCGCAATTGCGTCTATGCAATGACGGACTCACCTCTGCATTGCTGACTTTTGCGGCGATTGAACCCCGGATGGTCACTGCCGAGATGACGCCATTGTTGGGCGACATATACGTGAGCCGCTGCAGTCTCTCTGGTGCGGCCAATCACATCCAAACCCGCGACCCTGTTTTCGGCGAAATGCTCATCAAGCACCGACAACACGTTCCTTTGATGAAAGAAATCATTGAACTTGCCGGTATCCGCCGCCAGGTGTTCTTGACGATCCGTCCGCCTTCCTACGTTCCACTTCAATCCGCACTGGATTCAATTCGATCCGGTGAAGTGCGTTCTTCTCGTCATCTGAGAAAACCTGATCGTTGTGCGCCCCCCGTTGGTATGGCACGTTGTGGGTAAGTGTGTATGTGTGTGTATGTGTGTGTGTGTGTGTGTGTGTGTGTGTGTCGCAAAAAAAACAAAAAAAACAAAAAACAAAAAATATGCGTGTGTGTGTGCGTGTGTGTGTGTGTGTGTGTGTGTGTTTTTTTTATGATTTTATTGATTTCATTGCCTCGCAAATAAAATTGAAATGCTTTTTCATATTTTATCCATATAACACTCGCCCGACCAAGCACCAACTACCGATACAGCTCTCTACGAACATCCAGACACACAATGGAAGCACCAGCACAGAATATCAATGTCGTTCCCCGCAACCGGGACCAAAATGGAATGGACGAATACGACAGACAAACCGATGAATGGAACCGAACCAACCAAGTTCAAGAAATGCGTAATCGTCGAAACGCCGCAATCAACAACACACCCGCATACTATACTGGCAACCGTATTCACCACATACGGTCGATTCAAATGTTTCAGCAAGACCACTGGAACGAATTGTTCGGAAATGAAATTCTGAACCAGTCGCTACTGGTGTATGCTCAGGCGACGCTGGACTATGTTGCTGACCAAACAAATACGGTCCTTTTCGCCGGTCAAATGGAAGTCTCGCTGTTGATGCAGGAGAATTTCCGCCCAGGCGTTCACGTTGCCAATTTCGTGGTTCATCTGTCGCCGCATCGCCACTTCCGCGACGGTCACCTTGTTCAAATAGAGTTTGGCGAGGGAAGCCAAACACATCAAACCATTTCCAGAATGTTTGACTTGAATGGTGGCTACGCTATCGTGCAACAAGCAACCGAATACCAAATCCTCGGGTACTTGGCAACCGACGACGATGCAATAGAACTTCTTCACAGTTGTTTCCTTCAGCCAGATTTCGCGCCAATGCGGTTTGCGTTTGTCGAAGCTCCACTCAACAACTACGATGAATACTACGGCTATTACATTCAAAATCAAAATGCCGGCAACGACCACAGATGGCACGAGTTTGCAGATGTTCAACCGCTCGATGACGCGGCGGTGGCGGAGCCGATTCGGATTCCACCTCCAGTTCCAATTAACAATTTCGCGGACATTTACCAGGAAAACATTCAACGATACTACGAATACGATCCAGCATTTGCAGCAGAAGTGGTGGCATACTACGACCAGGACGACAACATCATTCCATACGACAGTGAGGACGAGGACGAGGACGAGGACGAGGACAACGCGCAAGGGTAAGTAGGGGAGGGGATAATAATATACAACAAGGTAAGGTTGTATATTATTTTTATTCCATTTCTAACTACGAAGCGCCTTATTATCTTACATTCCAAACTGACTAAAATCAGCCATAACGGGACGAGGACCATTTATATCTTCCGACCTAGAATAATTTGGAACCTTCTTACATTCAAATGCGGGTTCAGGGCATCTGGCACAAGCAGGACATGGCGGACACTGTGGTTTTGAATTACATCCACCACCGCCTCCATTATTCACACTACCGCTGGTACCGGCTTCATCATTTCCACTAACACTATTCATTCCCGGAATGCCGGCTGGCGTGTTCATCGGAAAAGTGCTGGGAGAAAAAGCGGAAACAGGTGACCCGGCCGATGACGCACTAAGGCCATTGTTCATATTTGGGTCATATCTGGTATTTGTACTTACTTTTGTATTGGACGAGTCATCTTTGGTTGCAATTGGCTGCAAAGCATCAGGTAAAGCCGGCGGTTTAGTTGTCGAAAACCCATCACGTCGAACATAGTTGCCTAAACTGGAGGCCAGAATTAATGCAAATATTAAAATAAGAAATAGATGAACTTTGGTGAGTTGCATTGCTTTCGGAATATATTGATACTATATACACATAAAAAGTTTTCTAATAAAGAATTGAATGAAATAATATTTAACAGTGTAAAATAGAAAGAATAATTATCCGATGGAAAAGGTTATTACGACGAAAACCCCGAAAACCCCGAAAACCCCGAAAACCCCGAAAACCCCCACACACCTTCTTGCAACATCGTATACGGCGACAGCGGGGGCGACAGCGCCCCGTAAATACGAAATTGGCGTGGATGAGGCAGGGCGCGGTCCACTTTTTGGACGCGTTTATACTGGCGCGGTTATACTTCCTTCAGCAGACGATATATTACATCCCTTCGATTTCTCTCTTCTAAAAGACAGTAAAAAGTTTCACTCTGAAAAGAAAATCCGAGAGGCGTCTGACTATATCAAACGACATTCGGTTGGCTGGGCCATATCTTATGAAGAGCCAGAGGTAATCGACTCCCTGAATATTCGACGCGCAACTCTTAAGTGTATGCGAAAGTCGATAACTACCCTAATCGACGCACACATCGAAGATATGGATCAAAAAAATCGACAACATGTTCCAACTACAGAAGACTACCTTCTTCTCATCGATGGGAATGACTTTATTCCAATTGGAAAATATAATGAAGAGACAGACCAGATAGATACATACACCCACGTGTGCGTAGAAGGCGGCGATAATACGTATGCGTGTATTGCCGCAGCATCAATTCTTGCAAAGGTTGCACGAGATGATTATATCGATAAATTATGCGACCAGTATCCCATGTTGGACGAAATGTATTCACTCAGGGGAAATAAGGGGTATGGAGCAAAAAAACATATAGAGGGTATACGAGAGCATGGGATAACGCAGTGGCACAGAAGGTCGTATGGAATATGTAAGTCGTTTGAGTGATTTACAAACCTACGAATGAAGTAGCATCCCCATTGATACGATTGAAGTCCATACCATACCCCATAAAATCGGTCATCATCTACTCGCCCATTTTATTTGCGTGATTTATTCATTTTATTCGTTTTTCTTTTTTTGCGTTTTAATTTACGAATTGATGACCGTCTTTTTTGTTTTGAACCACCGAATCCATCAAAAGCTACACCACCAACTGCGGAGGAAGAAATTTCGTCGAGTTGTTCAAGTGATGGTGCAGAAGCTGGGGGTGGAGAAACTATTGCAGGACCGGGGCGTTTAGCACGATTACGTTCTTTCATTATTCGATACAAAACCTTACGATGAAGTTCTTCAATTTCATCTGCTGATAGTCCATCAGCAATAGGATTACCTTCAAGATTAATACTTGACAACCGCTTCGGAAGCGCTGCTACGTTTAAATCCTCAAATGACGAAATTAAATTATGTTGCAAATCAAGAAGTGTTGGCATTTCATCTGAAAATGTGCAACCGTGTAATGATGTTATAAGATTACCGCCAAGCCATATATGCATACACGGTGGGAAGATTACTCCTCTCAAATCAGTAATATCATTATTTATTAAAGCTATCGTATGCACAACCGGTGGAAATTCTACAGACCCTAAGGTTCTAATTCTACATCGTGTCAATTGAACACTCGACCTTTCATAATGCGGACCATTGACCGTAATAGGTCCATGACCATTCATATATAATGGATTGAACTTGATCCCATCTAATGATGGGATGGTCCAATCTTCTAAATGCATCCTATGCCGATAATCTCGTTGTTCCCACTTTACAATACGTAATTCTTCTTGAAATTGTTCTTTTGTAAGTTCTGTTCCATTTGGTGTTATTATTTTGTCTGAAACAGGTATAGCCAGTCCTTCTCTTAAATATTTTAGTCGTTCTTCAAGATTGTCTGAATGTCGCGACCGCATTCTTTCATCCAAACTCTCAAGGTGTTTGATTCTTAATATTTTAAGCATTGTAAGGTCATCAACCGGTTTTGACATTTAATTATTTTATATAGTATATAAATATATTATCACACCCAGCGCACAGCAATTATGGTCTGTGCTATCAGTTGCGCCATCGCGTTTATTTTCATTGTTGCCAATGTCTATTGTTGCGCATATGGAAACAAATCCGCAGTTATACAGGAGTTCACTGCAAAACTATCGCCTGAAAAACAACAAAGGTATGCCGCTATCACGAGAGAACGTCAAGGGATTTATTTTATGGGTCTGTTTCTCGGGTTTATTCTGGCAATGGTCTTACTAGTTTGCTGTCGCAAGTATTTTCTAGGCGCAGGAGGTTCGCGCGGCGGGGTCCTTTGTATGGTTGCTGCCGTCTCCTTTAGCGTGAATTACTTCTATTATATTCTCTCGCCGAAAAGTGATTGGATGGTGCTTCACTTGACAGCGGGGGAAGAAACACAGGCGTGGCTCACGGTATATCGCACGATGCAGTATAACTATCACGTCGGTATCGTGCTGGGCATTCTCGCCGTTGTTGCATTCGGGAATGCGTTATGTTCATAGGAGTATTTAGGCGTATAATAACCATATAAAGTTATAATAACCAGGTATATTATAACCACTCTTTGAAATGTCCGCACCCACCACTCTCTCTTTTTCCTCTGACGCCGACCAGAAGCTCAAGATCGGCAAGGTTCTCAAGGGAGCCGTCAGGGTTGTCAAGAAGGTCGCACCCATCGCCCAGGTAATCTTTCCTGGTTCTGCTGTCATCGGAAAGGTTGCCGGCGTAGCCAACCTTCTGTAAATAAAATTGATTTCCATAATTCAAATATAAAGAAATAGCAGTGTTTCTTTATATTGCCATACGATAGACAGAGGCGAGATGCGTGTACTTATCTTCGATACCGAGACCACGGGACTATCCCCTAAAAATACTCCAACGAATCAAACTGACAAATGGCCTTATATCGTCCAATTAAGTTGGGTTATTTACAATGACGAGACGAAGCAGGTCGAAGAGGACAAGGATTACATTATATCTCTCGGAACACATATTCCGATTCCGGCGGAGTCTACTGCCATCCACGGAATAACGGGAGAAATTTCCCGCGCCAGGGGGGTTCATATCGACGTCGCGCTCTTTGATTTCAAACACGCTGCGTACAAGTGCGGTAAACTGGTTTCACACAACATCGAATTCGACAAAAATATGATTCAGGTGGAGTTTTACCGCGCGAGGTTATTCAACACTATTTTACCGCCACAGGAATATTGCACAATGAAAAAAGGGACGCCCATTTGTAAATTGGCCAAGGTATGGAGCGACGGGTCGACCTCGTTCAAATATCCGAGACTGGTGGAGCTTTATTATGCGCTTTTCGGTGCCGATGCACCTGCGCCGGAGGGGCTTCACAATGCGAAAGTGGACGTGGAACTGTGCTTGAAGTGTTATGTGAAGATGACGGCGGAATAGAGAGACCACAGGGGCGCGAGGCGGGGGGCAGGTATGTATTTTTTTATGACAATTCATCATCATCATATATAATTGGTGATTGGGTCATAACAGGCGTAAAATACAAATGAATCCGTTTCATTTTACGCAAGAAATCTGCGCTGACAAGCCATTCGATTTTGGTTTCATCCGAGTAATGTTTGGGCCTGAGTTTGATGGCGCATATTCCTCCTCCTCCTCCTCCTCCTCCTACATTCCGCGACCGAAACGACGACGCCGCATCTGATGCGCCATACGGCCAGAATCCCGCGCGGGTGGTCATAAGATAGAGAACACGAGCCGGTGTCATATATTTCATAATTTGCGCGGTTCGGCGTTTGTCAGAGACGGGAACGAACGGGTCCAATGCCTGGGTTCGCCAATATTCATAATCGGGGAACGCGAGAGATATTGTGCGCAAGAAGAGTTGTCGCCAATCTGCAAATGTGCGACACGCGATAACATCTTCCGCGCGTGAGTGAAGAAGTGGCCATACGTATAGATTCGCAATATCTATTATAGTTTCATTGCGTAAGAATGGAGCCGAGGCGCCGCCGCTGCTGCCTCCTTCACAGTAAACCGCGTAGCATTTTTCGCCTACACGCGGTTTCAAGAATGCGCGTTTCTCGCGTGTCATTTCACAATCTAGCCACGGGTTATATTGTGATATCAATGTGTATAATGGGGTGGTCTCTCGCGGGACTGCGTGTGTACCTATATGCGGTGGTGTATCAAAGGATGTTAGTGGCGGCGGGAAACTGAATTGGTGGTTGATACACCATTCGTATACCAGATTGTGGTGTTGACGATTGTAAGAATCGGTGGCAGCGGCAGCGGCGGCAGCGGCGGCAGCGGCGGTGGTGGCGGCGTCTATCGTATTTGTAAAGAAATCCTTGAGAGATGGCGAGTTTCGGAGCATTTTCGGGACGCGTAGATGAAAGATTATACATAAAAAGGTTTTCAATTTTATTCAAGAGGACCATAAATCTGCTTGATTCCAGTAATTATGCAGAGCACAAATCGCATATCTCATTCTCATCTTCCCCGGCACCTCCTCCGCTTCCTCCCGCCCCCGCCGCCTTCTCCGGTTCCACTGTAAATTGTTGTGCTTGGTGTTTCGCCTTTCGTCTTAAGTAATACACCCCCGTTTTTAATCCCTTATTCCACGCATAAAACAACATAGACGTCAAAATATTATAGTTCGGTTCTTCCACCCATAAATTCATACTCTGACTCTGGCAAATAAACGCCCCGCGGTCGGCTGCCATATCAATAATATGTCGCATCGGCATCTCCCATACCGTCTTATATTTCAGTTTAAGTGCGTCAGACAGACCGTCGATATATTGGACACTTCCCTGGTTCGCAATAATGTTCGTTTTTACGCGTTCATTCCATAATCCAAGTGTAATAAGGTCGCGAATAAGATACCGATTCACCATAATAAACTCCCCTGCAAGGGTTCGGCGCGTGTATATATTACTAGTTATCGGTTCAAAACATTCGTTATTACCGAGGATCTGAGACGTACTTGCAGTAGGCATCGGCGCCAAGAGCAACGAGTTTCGCAGACCGTATTGTTGGATTTTGGCTTTCAGTGCGGCCCAATCGTATTGCTGTCTGCGATATTTTGGAGCAGGGTATGTTTCCGCGGTAGGGTCAACGCCCCACATATCAAATTGAAGTATTCCTTGTGATGCAGGTGAACCAGGGAATGTTTCGTAGGCGCCGTGTCGTGCGGCGAGGGTCATCGACGCGCGTAATGCCGCATAATAAATCGTTTCAAAAATCTCTCGATTGAGTACTCGGGCTTCCTCGCTATGAAACGGAATATTCATCATCATAAATACATCGGCAAGTCCTTGAACGCCAATTCCAATCGGGCGATGGCGAAGATTGCTTGTCTGTGTTTTCGTAGTAGGATAATAATTAATATCGATAATCTGGTTGAGATTATCCACCAAGAGAGCAGTTATGCGTTCAAGTTCTGGCATATTCATACTCTTGGATTCTTGGTCTACAAACTTGTTCAATGCGATACTCGCTAAATTGCACACCGCCGTTTCATTTTCGTCGGAATATTCCATAATTTCTGTGCATAAGTTGCTGCTTTTTATCGTGCCGATATTCTTCTGGTTGCTCTTTTTGTTGACCGCATCCTTGAATAAAATATACGGTGTTCCTGTTTCCATTTGGCTATCTAGGATTTTCAGCCAAAGGTCTCGCGCTTTGACTTGTTTCCTCGCGCGACCTTCGCGTTCGTATCTCTCATATAATGCCCGGAACTCTTCGCCATATACATCAGCTAGACCAGGGCATTCGTCTGGGCATAAATATGACCACATATCTGTAGTCGCACCGGAACCCGCGCCACCACGTACGCGTTCCATAAACAAATCCGGAATCCATAATGCATAAAATAAATCCCGGCCTTTCATCTCTTCATCGCCGTGGTTCTTCTTCATCTCCAAGAAATCCTCGATATCTGGATGCCACGGTTCCAAATAAATCGCGAAACTCCCGTTGCGTCGACCCCCCTGGTCAATATACCGCGCAGTATTATTGAATACACGTAGCATAGGAACAATCCCATTGGATGCGCCATTTGTTCCACGAATATGCGACCCCGATGCGCGAATATTATGAATATGAAGTCCGATTCCACCCGCGTGTTTCGATATTTTAGCACAATCTTTCAATGTATCAAAAATACCGTCAATACTGTCATTTTCCATCGCGACCAAGTAGCATGAACTTAATTGAGGACGGGGTGTTGCTGCGTTAAATAAGGTCGGGGTGGCGTGGGTCATATATTTCTGCGACATTGCATCATATGTATTCTGAATATAGATAAGGGTCTCGTAGATAGAGTGTGTATCTTTGCGACCCGAGTGAATCCCGAGCGCAACACGCATCCACATATGTTGAGGGCGTTCGACAATTGCGCCATTTACGCGCATCAAATATGATCTCTCGAGAGTCTTGAATCCAAAATAGTCAATGAGATAATCTCGCTGTTCCACGATCATCTCTTCAAGCGCTTCGTGAACCATATATGGCCCAGGTCCTGCAACAGAACCGTCTCGGGGCGTATCTACAATTTCGTGGAGGAAAACCCAGACATCTCTACTAATGATCGGGCTATGTTTGCCGTGTGAGTCCCGGTATTCATACAATTGCTGCATCGCTGCGTAAAACCCGCCAGAGATATTCTTATGCGCATTTGATATAATAATATAAGACGCCAACGTTCCATAATCCGGGTGTTGCACCGCCATCATCGCGCATTGTTGGGCCGTGAGTTCGTCGATTTTCATTGTTGGAATCCCGTCGTATAATTGGTCAATGATTTTGATAACGAGAGACGTATAATTTACACCAGTTATGCCTGATTGTTGGCCAAGTGTTTTTAGGCGTGAGAGGATTTTATCAAATGCGACAATCTCTCGTTCCCCGGTTCGTTTAAGAACATGCATATCCGATGTGGATGCAGAGTCGTCGGCGGCGGCGGCGGCGGCGGCGGCGGACATATTGTATACTATACTATAATATATACAATATATACACAGAGGTTTAATATCTATTACTGTTCGTATTATGAAATACTTTAACGCATATATTGCATTGTTTATCCTTGTCGTCGCGGTTATCGCCGCAGAGCCATTTATTTCAGCGATCCAGGATTTTGGCGCCTCAAAAAAGGAAGGATTTGCTGCCGACCGTATTCCATCCGGTGAATACCCGCGCGAAGTAGATGAACCGTTGTTGTTTCCGACCTACCCGAAGAAGGGCCAAGGTTATGGAGTCGTTCTCCGAGAGAATGATTCCATGAATAATTCCAAATTATATCCTGTGGCTGCAAACCTCGGCAATTACGACCAAGCAACGAATAATGTGCGTGATTGGATAACCCCGGATAATGGTTCGTGTAAACCTGCGGGGATGTGTGGTGCATTATACGCGCCCAAGGCACCCGACGAATATAAAGTACCAGACCCCTTACCGTTGGACCACCCGGGTCGGCGAGTGGGATTTTATGCAGTAGAGGGAAGATTATAAACCATAAAATAATAAAAAACATCCTCTTATAATTATTATTCACTCCATTTTACTTTCATCCAGGTCAAGGTCATCTATTTTAAAACAGTTGATTAATACATCTGAAGGGCGTTTCACATTCCCGCTATATTTTTTATTAGTATTGTTGGTATGCAATGACATCAATATTGCCATATTTGTTGCAGTGACTTCATTTGTGGCCGTCGACGACGCTGGTTCATCTGTTATGATTGCAGTATCCAATTTAACAATCTTGAAAACTGGTTCTGTTTCGGAGGATATCGCAGCGCCGGTATTGGCGAGTACCCCCGCCGCCGCCCCCGCCGCCCCCGCTGCCACCGCTGCCTGTTTCCGTTTTGGTGCGCGATGTTCGAAACCACTTTGCCGTTCTTCTTCAATCGTCGTCCATAATTGTTGTAGCACCACGACTGCTTCCGCGAACCAGAGCCGATTCCTGCGCACCAAAACACAGCTGTATTCATCGAGGTACCAGTAAATTGTCCGCACCCAAATACTTCCTAGGCGTTCGTGTTTTGTAAACATCTCTACTTCCCATTTATCATATTCATAAGGTGTTGCACCAATTGGCGCATATTCGTATAACTGTATCGGCGGTACTACAAATCCTTGTTGCGTAAGCGCCGGCGCAGTTTGAAACCAGAGAATGATACCCTTTTCGCTTTCATTGGCAGTATATCCTTGGGTGGTCGTACTATCTGCGTCATAATCTTCCTTGCAATCATACTCCCTGAACCGAGTCTCTACGAAATCGCAGTCATCAAGGTCGCAAACCTCCATTTGAATCTGCATCTGGATCCAGTATTCCTCCTTTGGATGTCCAGTTATGTCGCGGTTAAAGATATTCTTAATTTCAACCATTCGCCCATAAATAGGGGATGCGGTGTCGATATTGATTCCGTCGGGGGATGCGCCAATAAATGGATGTGTATCGTGTTGGATACACCCAAACTCCCCGAGTTTTGTATGGTTTCTATGCTCGTAAATCATAACCGTAAGTGGTTCATATCGTTGTCCCCAATGAAGAGGGGAGTTAACCGACCCTTGAAGAGGGGTTGAGTGTGCACCACTGACGAGTTCATTACTTTTACATTTTTCATAGATAAGTTGATTGATTGACGCTTGTGACCCAAACGCTTTCGATGCCGCACTAGCAGTTATAAGATTATTACGACGCGCATACCATTCAGGCGTTCGTTGGTCAGGTTGTGGTTTTTCTTGCAATATTCGAATTTGTGTAGCGATTTCGGATGCGTTGCGTCGCGGTTCTGGGATATTGTGTGTCGCCAAGGATACACGAGGAGGCGCGATTTCTTCATAAAATCTCTCGACTAATTCGTTATATACGTCGAGAATATATGCGTCAGTGACTTCATTTAATGCGTTGGCTTCAGCCGCAGTAAAAGTGGAAAAATTGGAGACCGACGGGTTCAATTCCGAGAAGTATTGGCATAAATAGCTATCAATCCACGTTCCGACAATTTCGTCGGAATTGAAGTCTTCGCGTTTGAATTCCAGTATATTCTCTCGCGCAATGTCGGCCAATTCATCAAGCGCGTCGTTGATAATGGCCTCTCGTTCTTCATCGGACGGAAGTATGGAGTATGGCGCCGCGGCAGCGGGGTCGGTTTCGTGCGCGTCGTCGTCGTCGGAAGTAGTAGTTCTGCTATATTTGTTATCCAGGATTTTAGCATTTTCTTCGGAAATCATAACTTATACATATATTCAATAATAGAAATGTGTTTATATTTATAAGTAGAAATAATGAATACAAATCAATTTTATGGGTATCAGAATAATAATAATAATAATAATAATAATAATAATATAACACTATAGTAAATAACACGGATATATAATATACAATAATGGTTGGCGCCGGATTATTACCCGCTGCAGTCCATAAAGGTGTTATTTATTTATTGTTCGGAAGAGAGAATGAACTGAATGATACGCCAGGATGGGCTGATTTTGGGGGAGGGTCAAAAACAAACGAGACCATCTTAGACGTAGCAACAAGAGAAGGAAGCGAAGAACTCAATGGGCTTTTAGGGTCGCAGAATATGCTGAAACGGGTCGCAGTTCGAAATAAAGTCGCAGAATTGACATTCGCGACATATACAACCATTATCTTCAAAACCGAATACGATGATAAAATAGAGAATTATTATTTGAATAATTACCGGTTTTTTGAAAAATACATGCCAGGCGCCAAAAAAAACCCGCATAATGGTCTACTTGAAAAATCCGAAATCAAATGGTTTACATTCGCCGAATTACGAAAGAATCGAAATAGTTTTCGTTCATTTTACCGAAATATAGTAGATATTATATTGGAACACGAAGCCGAGATATCTCGCAAACTCCGGAAACCAAAATGTGGCCCAATATGTAGTTTAAAAGTCTCGCGCAAAATAGATTCAATAAAACATCATACCAGAGGTCGTAAAAATAAGAAGACGACGAACCGAAAACTCCGCCGTTTCACAAAAAGAAGAAAATGAAGAAAATAAGAATTGATATTTTATGGTAAGTAAAAAAAATTGAATAACTTATACCGTTATCTCTCGAATCATACATTATCTACGAATATACTATTGGAAATGGACGACAAATGCAATGGTGGTTCCGCCGCCGCCCCTGCTGCCCCTGCCGCCCCTGCTGCCCCTGCCGCCCCTGCCGCCGCCGGACAACAATCACAATCATCTGGACTATCAATACGCCAAAAGCAACGCGCATCAACCGGAAAAACACTCATCGATGACAGTTCAAAATCAGAAAAAACATTGAACGCTGCAATTGAGCAGGTCATCGCATACGCCAATAGCCGTTTCAACCCGATTGGATACTCAATCGTTCGGGAACAATCAATAACGCTGCGAGAGTGCAAACAAATACAACAACAAAATGACCCCGATTTCGCGTATGATTCAGAAGTCGGCGACGACGAGAGCCGATATAGTATGAAACCGGATGGAGGCATTCTATATGCAGTCCAGGACTCTAATCCACAGCGTCGTATTCCGATTCTTGTGACAGAAGACAAGCGTCAGGGGTCAAACGACGAAAGAAAAGCAAAAAACGAAAAAAAGCAGTCTTGTGGAAACGCCATTGAACGCGGATGTAAGAATATACGAGCGGCTGAAATGCTGTTTTCGGACCCGGATTATCCGATATTCCCGTATGTTATGTTCGCTTCTGGATGTGATTTTCACCCAACCGAATCAATCTCCAAACGGATTGATATGGGAATGACATACGGCATACCGCCACACCTTATCGCATTGACACCGGAAACAACTGCTGCAGACATAACCGCGCGGGTGGGTCATATTCTCTCCAAGATAAATATCAAAATCTCGCCTCGCAGGGGAAAATGCATTCCAACAATTGTAATCAAAACACACAAATACGACGAGATGGAACACGGAAGTTCGGCGTGGTCGGTAGATGAAATATCGCGCATATGTTGCAATGTTATTGACAAGGTGTTCGCATATTTTACATAGATTTTGATACCAAATACATAATTTCAATAACCTTGTCGCTTCGGTCTTTCAAGTTTCTGCACCCTTTGAATGTATCATATTTAATTTCATATTTTTTTACGTGTAAATGTTGAAATATCCCCTCCCATTCATCTAGTTCTATAATACCTTCGTTATTGTAGGATATCAGTAAATACTTCGATTTTTTCAGACCTTCGGATACCAAATGCGTCATCGATTCCAGTGCGGTTTTTTTATTGTTGTATGCCGATTTGTTCCATTTTGCTGGGATGCCCGAGACACGAGATATATCTTGAGGTTCTTCATTACGCGCGATAACATTCAACATGAAATAATTGCTTCCGTATGGGTGTTGATTGTATGGCGGGTCAAGATAGATAACGTCAATGTTCTCGGGTAGTTCTTGGATCATACAATTAATATCAGCATTATAACATTTCACCTTGTAATCATTGGCGTCATTCCATATCGGCATTTCCACTCGAATTGGTTTCATTATTCTCGAGAGTGCGAACTTACCGCTTCCTCCGAACTGACCGATGTCATTATGTTTGTAGAATCCTTTGAATACCCCAGCCGTGTTTGTATGAATACTTGCACGTGTTAAAAGTGGAACAAGACAGTATACTTGTAGCGATGGTTCTACGCATTTATCAATATAATCTCGCAATGTATCAATGATAGTTGCGTTTTCGTGCGTGTAAAAACATCGTTCGCCACTAAGAACATTGAAGGTATCTTTCGGTGCATACAAACGCGTTATTATACCTTCTTTGAATGGTCCGTTCTCGGCCAGTTCATTCATTCGCGTTATGTGATGTTGTATTGCTGTTCGTGCGCGAATATCGGGTTTTATCAAGAAACACTGCGCCATTAGGTATGAGTAATATTCCAAATCATTGGTGTATAGTGTGTCTGCGACGTATGTCATATTCCTTGAAACAACGGTTGAACCCGCGAATCCGTCGACTATATTTAATTTTTCTTTGGCGGCCTGGTGCGGGTGCGACTGCAATTCAACCAAAACATCCTGTAAGATGGATTCGATATCAGATACAAGCTTTCGTTTATTTCCAATACACGTCAACATGGTTTGGAATATATATGCTTGTTTCAACGATCTCGATGATGATGCGTCTATCTCAGAACATTCTTCTTCTTCTTCTTCTTCTTCGGGTGATGGAGCTGGTGGCGGTAGAGGTGGCGACGGCAGAAGCACTTCTTCACTGCTAGGTTGCTTATTTATAATTTTAAAGATACGTTTCTTCATAATTATATGATGTTTAATATTTATTTTGATCAGAGGTTTATATCAATTTTATATTGAATTGTTTTGCATATTCATCTATATCGTTCATCGTATCTACGGATGTTCCTTCTAATGCGAGTTTCCTCTTCTTTGACATACTCGTCGTAGGTGCGAGTGATTTTAGCGTTGATTGGCGTTTTTCGCATCTTTTGAGTGTGAACTTTTTGAAACTAGTATGATAAATCAAACACGGAATCGATGTAATCGCGCCAGATACTTTGTCGTAGATGACATCTTTCGCGCGCATAAGTTTTTTTTGGTCAAGTGCCGAAATCAGAAATTGATATAATGTGGTTATTTCTTGTTCGGTATATTTCTCTTTCTGCCCGTGAATAACTGCAAACTCTTTCAGTTTGCCGATCTTGGCTGATTTATCAAGTTTATTCCAAGGGTCGCCTTTATTCGCATTCTTCTCATTTTCAAGAATATCGTCGATGTTTGGATTGGTTATAATATCCGGTTTCAGCATACCATAATTACCCGTAAGAAGCATATTTTTATAATTGATGCTTTTGAGTGCAGCATCATCGTGGTTAGAAACCACCGATACTGACGCGGGTGCTGCGGGTGCTGCGGGTGCTGCGGGTGCTGCGGGTACGGAACTATCAGCAGATACGGAAGAAGATTTGCGAGGCATTGTTTGTTGTATACATAATATAACAAGATGACTTAAAGTCGTTTTTTGTATATTATGGATTTGTCGCGTGTTTACGTATGAACATGATACGTACTAGTTCGACACTTTATATTATTCGTAATATTTTCAACTATTTTATTATACGCGGCATTGAATGGTAATTTAAATATTTGTTCATAATTCAAAAACGGACACGGTTCGGCCTGTGGTAAAATGTGCGTATTTTCCACGACCCGATTATCATGTATATATGATAACACAACGTTATTTTTCATTATTTTTGTAACTCGGTCTAGATGAAATATTCTATACTTGAATGCATAATTTATCGGAAGATATTTGTTTACCATTGCAAGTCCAGCGATGGCATTATCGCACCTCATACAATGTCCTATTGAAAAATCGATTCTACTTCGTAGCGTTTTCATTTTATTCGTTTTCCTAAAAACCCAGCAATCTTGCGACCAACACTTCATCGCCCAAAAATCTGCAAAGACATCGCCTTTTTTATCTATTTCGTGCCTTGATAAGCAAAGCGCATACGTATCATTTAACGCGGCAGAAATAGAAAACCATTCAAATGAGTCTTCTAATATAATATCGCTATTTGCAACACATATAATTTCATTATCTTGAAACTGATTCATACAAAAAGTAATAAAATAGTTCCACGTTAGTCGGTCTTTTAGATTATTCGTAAAAAGTGATTTATCCGTGTTCTCATTTATACCTCCAAGTTCATAACCTTTTTTTATAAGATTATCACTTTTACCAAAATCCGGGACATATGTATAAGTATATTCTTTTTCATCTTTTTGGATTTTGAGATTTATTAGTTTTTCATGGTGTTTTATGTGTTCGGGTAAAAAATCAATATGGCCTTCGTATAAATTGTATATTTTTTTGATACATTTGTTATTCAAATTATTATGAAGGCATAATAACAATTCTTCCAGTTTTTCGGGTCGCTGTATTGGATATGTTTGTATAATGAGATTTATTGGGCCTACCTCGTTATTATGTTGCGCGTACGGTTGGTCCAGATTTATAAATTTTGGATACGTAAACGACGGTTCGTAGTTATATCGTTGTTGATAAAAGTCCATATTCATATATCAATATACTCACATTATATATATAAATAATATACGCGCTTCTAGTAGTCGTGAGTAATATAGTAAATGAATCGAGCTATCGCGTCTCCTCCGTATTATTATTTGTTATACGTCGTAATATATGACAAATAATTGTAAAATTGGCTTACATCAGCATCATTGAACCAGTCGGCCGAGTTCGACCATTCGGTGAAAATGAAGGCGAATCGCGCGGTTGGACTGGAGAAATAGTCGTCAATAACGTCGGAGACTTCGGTTGTGGACGACGACTAAAAGACGTCGTATTCCCGTTAAATGCATTGATGTTGACGGTCAACTTCGCACAAGGGGAAACTTCGGTAAAGCCGGAAAGAGTAGATGGGTTCAAAGACATTTTATGTTATAATGATAGATAATTACTTTATATGCATTATTGACCGTATGTTATGTAGTATGTCTAAAATTGAAATCTTATTTTACATTTCGTCCAGATTCGCCGACACACAGACACAGACACAGACATACATAGACCACCAATGAACCTCTTCATTCTCTCGATCGACCCGTCGAAAGCCGCGGAATATATGATGGACAAGCACATCGCGAAAATCATTCTGGAAGCCGTTCAAATGTTATGCACAACCCAGCGTTTGTTATTGTTGGCGCGAGAGGGCGGCGGCGGCGCTGATACTGGTCATCCATGCGTTTACAAAATCGCGCACAAAAATCATCCTGTCACCATTTGGTGCCGTGCAGCACAAGCCAATTACATCTGGACATTGGATCTTATCGACGCGATGCACAAAGAATGGAAATACAGATATGGACACCCGGCACACAAAGAACACAAATCGTATGGTGTAGCCCAGTATTTACGCCAGAATATCCCACCCGCCGCCGTATTTGAGCGCGTTCATATCCCCGGCGTTATGACGCCTTTCGCACTCGCGATGCCAGATGAGTATAAGATAAAGGCCGCCGCCGCCGACACTGCAACAGGAACCAGCCACGGCCACGACATATACGACGCTGTTGCATCCTACCGGAGTTATTATTTATCCGCCCCGAAACGCCGCATCGCAAAATGGGGGAAACTGCGCGGAATGCCGCTTTGGTATATGCGCGGGTTGCGGAAAATACAGGGACGCCGTCCGCCCAAACTGGTCCTCGTACATGCGCGCGTTGAATAAAACTTAAACTTTACCGACTACATAATTCAAACGAAACGAAAAATACGCGGAAAAAATGGACAGAATATCCGTCGTCGAGAGATTTTCAATGTATGGAATATATGAACACTACTCGTGCGGGGGGCCAGGAACAATTCCTGGCGCGAAAACCGGTTTTTTACACCGGTGTATGTATTTACCAAATCAGGATAAGGAAGAAATAGAAGAGATTATTCAAAAACATTCGCGCTTCGTTATACTGATTCAACAAAATGAATATGCGATGTCGCTTTTTCAAATTGGAATCCAGCCGTTATTGCACACTGCGAATAAACCGTATATTATTATTACGTGTATGGACGACCCGACATTTCCTGAAAAGGTGGTTGGGTCTTTTTTTAATACAGTTTTTGAAAATGGAAAACCAAAACCGGAGTTTAAACTGTTCCGTCATTGGTTTGCTACGAATTGTCGCGTTCGAGAGATTGACGGCGTAGCACCAGCAACATCACTTGCCAAAATATCACCAATTCCTTATGGGGTTGATTACTGGACGCTTCAATATCGAATGACGTGGGGAAATACTCCGATGGCCGCAGCGTGTACTCAGGACCGAGAACTCTCGCGATTACGCGAATCCGCTCTTCATTTTTCAAAACGGTGCAGCGACAGCGGCAGTGGCAATGCGCTACCGAAAATCTATATCAATTTTCAATTTAATCTAAATGGAAACGGATGTTTCGAGAGATTACTTGCATATTATACGATTCCGAGAGATTTGATGAATATTGAACGTCGGGCCATCAATCGATATGAAACGTGGGGTGCTTATACACAGAATGTATTTGTTGCAAGTCCGCGCGGGAATGGTCTGGATACGATACGAACATGGGAGGCGCTAATGCTCGGATGTATTGTCATTGTTCGGCGCATCCCGGACGCTCCTGTTATTGAAGAATTATATACAGATTTACCAGTTGTTATTATTGACCGGTGGTCAGATCTCTCGAGAGATTTTCTTACACGTATTCTCTCGGAATACTCACGGCGAACCTTCCGGTATGAGAAACTTACAATGCAATATTGGATCG
>Ga0315903_10002768_pt1 | contig 25099 bp, 19 predicted proteins | sample LakEriMetagenome_7_FD_203524 | JGI IMG/M metagenome (GOLD analysis project Ga0315903, IMG submission 203524) | Freshwater fungal communities from buoy surface, Lake Erie, Ohio, United States - Buoy 2 MA119 | ecosystem: Environmental > Aquatic > Freshwater > Lake | place: USA: Lake Erie, Ohio... | reverse complement strand
AGCAATTGCGTGGCACTTAGTTGAAGTCTTACAACCAAAGATTCCAATTAAGCGAATGGTCTTTAATGAAATTACAAAAGAAGCGATTCAAGCAGCTGTAGAAAACACACGCGATCTTGATTATCACCTCATCGATGCGCAAGAAACACGTCGCGTACTCGATCGTCTATACGGTTACAGACTCTCTCCGGTTCTCTGGAAGAAAGTTATGCCGCGCATTTCGGCGGGCCGCGTGCAATCAGTTGCGACTCGACTTATCGTTGAAAAAGAACGCGAACGTATGGCTTTTATTTCATCTTCTTGGTGGGATCTCAACGCACAGACAGATTTAGGTTTTACTGCGCGTTTACTCTCAGTTGATGGCAAGCGCGTTGCCGCAACTGCTGACTTTGGCGCAGATGGCGCAGTCAAAGAAAAATCACTCGCAAATATTTTGTTATTAGATGAAACCGGTGCGCGTTCTCTCGTTGAATCCCTCAAGGGAACACCACTGACTGTTAAGTCGATGGAAGAGTCTCCACGTACAGAAAAACCAAAAGCACCATTTACAACATCTACTCTTCAGCAAGACGCAGGTTCTCGTCTTGGTTGGGGCGCACAAATCACAATGCGCGTCGCGCAACGTCTGTATGAAAACGGTTACATCACATACATGCGTACCGACTCAATTAATTTATCCGAGCAAGCAATCAAAGCTGCTCGAGCATCTGCAAAAGCTTTATACGGAGCAGATCATGTTGCTGATGCACCACGTGTGTATCAAGGAAAATCAAAGAATGCACAAGAAGCGCACGAAGCGATTCGTCCAGCAGGAGATACATTCAAAACTCCTGGCGAATTAGCACCTGAACTTTCACGTGATGAATTTGCACTCTATGACCTTATTTGGAAGCGTACTGTCGCTTCACAAATGGCTGATGCAAAGAAAATGCAGATGCGCGTTGATTTTGATGCAACCACTAATGACAAAAAAGAAACCAGCTTCCGCGCTAACGGAAGCGTTATTACTTTCCCAGGATTCTTAGCTGCCTATGACGACATCACTGAAGAAAAAACAGATGAAGAGTCAGAAGATAAGCGCTTACCTGCAATGACTGTAGGACAAGCGGTAAAAGTTAACGAATACAACTGCGAAGGCCACGATACAAAGCCACCAGCTCGTTACACCGAACCAACACTTGTAAAGAAACTAGAAGAACTTGGCATCGGTCGTCCTTCAACATTTGCTTCCATCATTCAAACTATTCAAGATCGCGGATATGTCTATAAGCGCGGTCGCGCACTTGTTCCAACATTCTTAGCTTTCTCTGTTACAGGATTACTGGAAACACACTTCACCAAGTTAGTTGATTACGAATTCACCGCAAGCATGGAAGAAGACCTCGACAAGATTGCAGCCGGTGAAGCGGGCCGCGTTGATTGGTTACGCGACTTTTTCTATGGACACGACGGACAACCAGGCCTTAACGAATTATCTGCAGACCTTGGTGCAATTGATGCACGCGAAGTAAACACAATGCGCTTAGCTCCGGACATCGAAATTCGTGTTGGTCGCTACGGTGCGTACTTACAACAAGGCGAAGGTGAAACACGCAAACTTGCAAACATTCCAGAGACAATGGCGCCAGATGAATTAACACTGGATACTGCAATCGAAATTCTTGCAAAGCCATCAGGAGAACGAGAACTAGGTATTGATCCTGCAACTAACTTGCCAATCATTGCGAAATCCGGACGCTTTGGTCCATACATCACAGAAGTTTTCCCAGTCGAAGTTGTTCCAGAGGGTGCAAAGAAAAAGCGCAAGAAAGCCGATGCTCCAAAGCCAAAGACTGCGTCCCTTCTCTCAACAATGACACTCGACACTGTTACGTATGAAGATGCAATCAAATTGCTTTCTTTGCCGCGCACACTAGGCACCAACAGTGCAGGCGATGAGATCACTGTGCAAAACGGTCGCTACGGTCCTTACCTAAAGGCTGGGGCTGATTCACGCACGCTTACTTCAGAAGATCAGTTGTTCTCTATCTCACTGGATGAAGCGCTAGAGATTTATTCAAAACCAAAAGAGCGTCGTCGTGGTGTTGCAAAGCCACCACTTAAAGAACTCGGTAAAGATCCGGGCACAGAAAAAGATGTCATTGTTAAAGATGGTCGCTTCGGCATGTATGTCACCGATGGTGAAACAAATGCAACGCTACGTCGCGGTGACACACTAGAAGCACTGACCCTTGATCGCGCACTCGAATTACTTGCAGGACGCCGCGCATGGGAAGCTGAAAACGGACCATCTCCGAAGAAGTCACGAAAGAAGGCTGCCCCTAAAAGTCCTAAGGCTAAAGCGCCATCTCTGACCAAGAACACAGTCAAAGCAACTGGCAAGAAGAAAGCAGCTAAGAAAGAATCGCCTTCATGAGTTCACTTCCAAGACCTGCCGCCCCTGCGCAGGATGAAACGCGTGGAGTCTTAGCGATTCCTGCGTTTCGAAAACTCTGGAACTCCATGTTGTTTTCATCCCTCGGAGATTGGCTCGGTCTACTTGCAACAACTGCGCTCGCGCAACAACTATCCGGTGATGATTATGCAAAAGCTAACTTTGCAATCGCAGGTGTATTTATTGCGCGCTTGCTGCCATCTGTCTTCTTAGGTCCACTAGCTGGTGTACTTGCTGATCGCTTTGATAGACGCAAGCTCATGGTTGTCTGCGACATCTTGCGCACGGGTCTCTATATCTCTATTCCAATCTTTCACAATTACTTCTGGCTTTACACTGCAACGATTCTTGTTGAGTGCGTAACTCTCTTCTGGTCACCAGCTAAAGAAGCATCGGTTCCAAATCTTGTTCCGCGCAGCAAACTAGAGAGCGCCAACCAAGTTTCACTCTTAGCTGCATACGGCACAGCGCCAATAGCAGCGATTATCTTCACAATTCTCGCTCTGTTGAGTAACGCCTTTAACGCGCTGCTGCCTTCATTTGCAACAAACGCTGTTGATATTGCGCTCTATCTAAATGCTGCAAGCTTTGCTTACGCTGCCATCGTGATTTGGGGATTACATGAGATTCCTAAGATAAAGACTTCAAAGAAAGATTCAGAAGCTGGTATTGCAAAGTCACTCTGGCAAGGTTGGAAAGTCGTCTCTGGCACAAAGATTATTCGCGGACTCGTTGTTGGCATGGTCGGTGCATTCGTTGCAGCGGGCGCGGTCATTGGTCTTGCACGCACATTCGTAGGCGATCTCGGTGGCGGTGAAGCTGCGTACGGTGTTCTCTTCGGTGCGGTCTTTACTGGACTTGCAGTCGGTATTGCAGCTGGACCAAAAGTATTTGCACAATTCTCTCGTCGCCGTTTATTTGGTGCATCTCTAACTATTGCAGGAATCTTCCTTGTACTACTTGCTGCAATTCCAAACTTAGTACTTGCAGTAATCATCGTTATTTTCCTCGGTGCATTCGCCGGAATCTGTTGGGTCACAGGCTTCACGATGCTTGGCATGGAAGTACAAGATGAAGTTCGTGGGCGCACATTCGCATTCGTGCAATCACTCATCAAAGTCACTCTGGTCGCTGTTTTAGCGATCTCACCGCTTATTGCCGCTGCCTTTGGTGAGCACACTCTGAAGTTTAGAAACGTAGAGCTGAATTACAACGGCGCTGCAATCACAATTCTTATTGCAGGCGTTATTGCAGCAATTATCGGATCTGTTTCTTATCACCAGATGAAAGATCGCCCGAACGTTTCTCTCTGGTCAGATATTTCAAATGCGCTTAAGGGTGAACTCGGTTCAATCACAGGTGCACCTGCAAAAGGAATCTTTATTGCTTTCGAAGGCGGAGAAGGCACAGGAAAATCTACGCAATCAAAGATGTTAAAAAAATGGCTAGAACAAGAGGGCGAAAGCGTTGTTCTCTCACGCGAACCAGGTGGCACGGATTTAGGACAGGGCTTACGAAAGATTTTGCTTGGTCACGAAACAGGTGTCATCTCTCCACGCGCAGAAGCGCTTTTATACGCCGCAGATCGTGCGCACCACGTCTTCTCACTTATTCGTCCAGCACTTGATCGCGGCGATGTTGTTGTCACTGACCGTTACTTTGATTCTTCAATTGCATATCAAGGCGCAGGTCGAGTCCTAGAGCCAAATGAAGTTGCACGTATTTCTCGTTGGGCAACCGAATCACTATTTCCAACACTGACAATCATTATTGATCTGCCAGCAGAAATTGGTCTTGGCAGACTCAAGAGCCGCGATCGCTTAGAAGCAGAACCACTTGCATTCCACGAGCGTGTGCGCAACGAGTTCTTACAAATTGCTTCGATGGATCCAGAGCGTTATTTAATTGTTGATGGAAAACAATCAATAGAAGAAATACACGAACAAATTATTTCTCGAGTTGGTGAAATACCAGCACTTAAGCGCAATTCAGAGAAGCAGACAAAGACAAAGCGCCGAGCATCGAGAAAACCATGAGCGTCTTTGACACATTAGTTGGGCAAGAACACCTCATTGCGCAATTACAAGGCGCCATCATGTCTGCAAAGAATGGTGAAGAAACTCAAGAGATGACACATGCGTGGGTCTTCACTGGCCCACCCGGCAGTGGTCGCTCCAGTGCTGCTGTTGCATTCGCACAAGCACTCGTTTGTCCTTCACTTGGTTGCGGCACATGCAATGCGTGTTTATCTGCTGCAAATGGCGGACATCCAGACGTTGAAATCATTCGTACAGAAGGTTTATCAATCAAGATTGACGAAGTACGCGAGCTACTTGCACGCGTTGCATGGGCGCCTTCTATGGGCGGATGGCGCGTGGGTGTTATGGAAGATGCTGATCGGTTAACCGAATCAGCAGCTAATGCGCTTTTGAAAGCAATCGAAGAACCTGGCAACCGCACAGTCTGGTTGCTCTGTGCACCAACTCTTCACGATGTTTTGCCAACTATTCGCTCTCGTTGTCGTCACATGCAGTTAGTTACACCAAGTACAAAAGATGTTGCGGCTGTTTTGCAATCACGCGATGGCATTTCACCGCAGATGGCTGATTTTGCAGCGCGCGTAAGCCAAGGACACATTGGTCGCGCTAAGTACATTGCCACTAACGAACACGTGCGTAGCAATCGCAAAGAGATTCTCAAATCCGTTACACAACTCAATAATGTTGCAGATGCGTTTAAAGCCGCACAGCGTTTAGTCGATATCGCAACCGAAGATGCCAAAGCTGCTGCCGAAATTCGCGATGAAAAAGAACAAGACGAACTCGCACAGGCATACGGCAAGGGCGCCACTGGACGCGGAATGGCAAGTGGTGGATCAAAGGCACTCAAAGAGTTAGAGAAAGAACAAAAGACTCGCACAACGCGCATGGTCAGAGATTCACTCGATGCTGCGCTACTTGATATTGCCACGCTGTTTCGCGACATCATGATGGTTCAATCAGGACACATTGATGCGCTCATCAATCTTGAAATGGCGCAAGAGATAAATGCAATTGCAAGCGTCGTTCCGCCGCACAAAACAATTCAACGACTAGACGCCGTTATGAAAGCACGCAAGGCACTTGGATTTAATGCAGCTCCGCTGCTGACAATAGAAGCGTTAATGTGCGAACTCGTTTAATTGCAGCGTTCGCGACAACCGCGCTGCTACTCAGCGGATGCGTTCAAGAAGTAAAACCGGTCAAGCTAGAAACACTGCAGGATTTTAAAGGGCAACGGATTAAGTGGCGCACCTGTTATGACACACTCAAATGCGCAGATTTATTGGTTCCGATTGATTACACAAACTTAAAGCTAGGCACCTTTAGAATCTCAATGCTCAAGCATGAAGCGACAAATAAAGAAGACCGCATTGGCTCGCTTTTCGTTAACCCAGGTGGCCCTGGTGCTTCAGGCGTCGACTACGCCTATGGGGCCGAATACATAGTCAGTCCGCAGGTTTTAGCGCTCTATGACATCGTCGGCTTTGATCCACGCGGCGTTGGGCGCAGTGCGCCGATTCGCTGCTTAAATGATGACGAACTCGATGCGAGTTACGCGTCGGATGCAAAGCCAGATAACCCACAAGAGTTTGAAGCGATGATTCAAGAAACACAAGAGTACGTTGAAAAGTGTGAGAAAAATACAAAGAACTTATCTGCTTATGGCACAGAAAACACTGCGCGGGATATGGATGTTATTCGTGCTGTGCTTGGGGATAAAAAACTAAATTACCTAGGCAAGTCATACGGCACATACCTCGGCACTATTTACGCACAACTATTTCCTGACACAGTCGGCAGAATTGTTCTAGATGGCGCAATAGATCCAGGAGCAACGCCATTGCAACAAACACTGACACAGGCTGTCGGATTTGATCAGGCACTCGATGCGTTCATTAATGATTGTTTGCAATTAGATACGTGCCCACTGCCAAAGGATGCGACAGAGAAATACTTCACAGATTTGTTTGATTCGGTTGCAAAGAAACCATTAACTACAAATACTAAGAGAGTTGCGACCGAATCACTGGTTGTGCTCGGTACGGCGTCGGCGCTCTATGACAACGAATCTGGTTGGCCGATGCTCCGTGTTGCACTCAAGCAAGCACAAAACGGCAATGGCTTCATGTTTCTCTCCCTCGCTGATGCTTACACAGGCCGACAACCAAACGGCACCTATCCAACCAACGAAGGTGATTCAGGGTTTGTAATTGATTGTCTGGATTGGAACGATTCAAGAAGCATCGAACAGATTGTGCAAGATGCGCAGACATTTAAAGCGCAAGCACCAGTATTTGGTCCGTATCTCGCGTACTCAGGAATTTCATGCAAGTACTTCACAGGGATTAAGCAACCAATAAAGATCAAGCAAATAAAGACAGCACCAATAATTGTTATTGGCACACTCCGTGATCCTGCGACTCCATATTCATGGGCTCTTGCACTGCACAAGCTGATTACTAATTCACGGCTTATTACTTTGGATGGCGATGGCCACACCGGTCAAGGACGTGGATCTGCGTGCGTTGATAAGTCAGTCGATGCTTATTTCATCACTGGCAAAATCCCTGCCACGGACCTGAAATGTGACCTCAGCACCGCTCTTTAACTCTTGTTTTACGCACGCTAAATGGTAAAAAGCACCCCTTTTCATAGGGTTAGATTTACCCATGCGCTTAGACCATGTCTCATATGTAACTTCCCATGATCAACTAGCCGACACCGTTCAACGCCTTGGCGCTCGCCTCGGCAGTACATTTGTTGATGGCGGTATTCATCCACGTTTTGGCACACGAAACTTCACGCTTCCATTACAAAATGGTCACTACCTAGAAGTTGTCTGTCCACTAGATCATCCATCATCAGATTCAACTCCTTTCGGCAAAGCTGTTTCACAGCGCGCTGCAGAAGGTGGCGGTTGGCTTACTTGGGTAGTTGCAGTTGATGATGTTTCAAAGATTGAAAAGCGTTTAGGACGTGCGGCAGTAGATGGTCACCGCACAAAGCCAGATGGAAAAGATTTAGCGTGGAAGCAAATTGGCGTACTTGGAACTCTAGAAGACAAGCAACTTCCATTCTTTATTGAATGGTTATCACTTGATCACCCATCAACTGACGGGAAAGCAATTGCAAAGATTGTTAAAGTTGAAATCTCTGGCGATGAGTCACGCATTGAAGAGTGGCTTGGATCAGAACTCCGTGCGGCTATTGGGTCAGATGTCGAAGTTGAGTGGGTCGCAGATTCAGCCAGCGAAGGTGAATCTGGAATCGTTGCAGTGCACGTTATGACACCTAACGGGGTTGTGCGGTTAGATTAGTGGCTAAATTTAAAGTTTAACAACCCACAAAATTGAATTTATAGATAATTAATCTAAAGCACCTTACTAATTATCTAAAATATCTGAATTTTTAATGGGACAGTCCGCATAACACGAAATACAACTGTTTTCACTTACCATATTAACTTGAGAGCGAAATGCAATTTTCGAAGCTAGCCACAAACCTTTTTGAGGAGTAGTGGTCACCCCATCAGTTAGTAATCTATTATGCAAAGCCGGCAAGTTGTAATAAGGAGTACCCGGATACATATGATGCTCAGCGTGGAAATTCATATTTGCGTAAAGAAATTCCAGAAAGCGATTGAAACGAACTGTTCGCGAATTATCCCGAAAATCAAACGCATGCTCTGTCATTGAAACATGTTGAACAATTTCAACTATCTTGTTAATAATTGTAAATGTAAAGGGCGCAAAAAAAACGATAACTGCGAGTTTAAAACTTATGGTCGTCAAAAATAGGAAAACCGAAAACTGATAAGCGAAAACTGATAAAGCTCCAAGACGAACTCTCTTGGCCAGGTTAGGCTTAGTATCGATAATCTGCTTTATAGCAATCGAATTGGTGGGCACGGTTCCCAAGCAATTCGAAAACAAAATTCTCAGCCTTCTAAACATAACCGGAAAATCAATTGAAAATAAAAACAAAACACGAGTGAATGTCATCGAATGCTTTGCCGGACTTTCAGGATCTGAAATATGTAAGGTATATTTGTGATGGAGTAAATGTGAAACTTCAAACCAGCCCCAATTATTCCATGTCGCACAGGAAAATAAACGAAAAAGTATTTTGTTTATACGTCCACTTGAAAAAGCTGTGGAGTGAAAATATTCATGCCCTGCCCCGGCCCAGCCCATAAAAGTTGTCAGCAAACCATTCAAAAAAATCAACAAAAGTGACAGAAGTAAGTGATTATTCTTAAGACTATAAATCAAAAACAAAATGACGGAAACATGCAAAATCATTCGCAGAACGAAATGTAATAAAGGAACTAAATTTGATCTTTGGTGAATGGTATTTCGAAAATCACTACTTACGGGGGGGATATTCCAATTGATTTTCATCCAAATTCACCTCCGAGCTTGGTATAAATCTTAACTATACAGGCTCAAGGTAAATTAGTACCGATGTCGATCAGGTCTGCTTTCAACCATTCTACAAATCCACTTTTTACGAATTTCGCCTCAGATATACAGTTGGATGGCGCGGCAATAAATCTTGAACTTTTGATAAAGAATACTCGTAATCGCCGAAAATTATTCACGGCGAATTGTATACACTTACAACATGGCATCAAACCCTACAGGCACCAACGTAAACACGAATTGCATCGAATCTATTGAGGAGCTTCAGAACACTTTACTTCATAAAAAATCTGGTGTTATTACGATAAAGCCGAGGGTGGTATTTCAATTAATCGAGAAGAATTATTCAGTATCACCTATCATTAAAATTCCAACACCATCAAGCATGATTGGAAGTGTTACGACTTTAGAAGCTTCATTGATATGTTCACTTTTGTTTTTAACAAAACCAAAAAAGATTTTTGAATTTGGAACCTTCTTTGGCTATACAACTTTGATTATGTTATCAAATACGAACCAGTCAACTAAAGTTTATACAATTGATCTACCAAGTGATAATCAAAAAATTGAAAACTCTAAAGATCAACCAAATTGGGAATTGATACGAACCGATGACCGTTACAATGATAATTATTTGACAAATTTAGTCCATGAAAGAGGAGAAAAGTACTTGCAAGAATCCAAACTCGACTCGCGACTATACTTAATCAAAGAAGATAGTACAAACTTTAAACCAGACGCATTTGATTTACTTGCCACAACCGACTTTATATTTTTAGATGGTGGCCACACTGACCCGGTAGTTCGAGCAGACACACACAATTCATTAAAAATGCTGTCAGAAAATGGAATCCTGATTTGGCACGACTACAACTCAACTATTCACAGAAAAGTAACTCAGGTCGTAAATGAACACGCACAAAAAAAAGTGGTGATACATATCCAAAATACAATGTTGGCAATAACAACATTGCATGAATTTGACTTTGTGTTTTCTGAAACTAATTAAACTCTCAACAACTTATACCTTGCCTCTGTCCTTAGACTAATATTCAATTATTCGATATGAAATCAAATTTTCTCGAATGCTGATTTGTTTCTTAGCAAGAGTCGATAACTGAAAATTCAATAGAAGTAGCAAAGTTATGGTAGTCACTAAAAGCAAAAACAAGGAGAAATATCCTGGTGGTGCCGCGGATATACTTTTCGTATAGATTGTTGTAAAGGCTAAAAGAAAAAGCATAATCGGAATTGAAACTTTTGTAAGAACCACATAAAAATTTTGATTTAGCAGTTTGAAGACACTTAGAAAACTTTTGATTAAAGAAACTATATTGTAATTGCTTTTTCGAACATTGTCTGTGAGATCAACGTCTTGATTGGCGTATAAAGTAGACACTTGGTAAAACCATCCCGCGCGTGTGGCATATTGACTACTTTGAGCGATATTTAAAATAGATTCAGCTCGGAAGAGTATTGTGGAAGAAAAAATGTGATCTTTTGGAGTTTTGTAAACATATTTTCCAATTCTTTGAATCAACGCACTGCCAATGTACCTTAAGTTATTCTCCTTTTTTTCTGAAGTATTTTTTCCAACAATAAAATCCAAATTGGAATCTCGGATTCCTCGAATTAAGTTCGTTAAGGATTTCTCTGCAATAAGTTTGTCATCATCTAGAGTTAAAATGAATCGCCCTTCGCAAAGTGAAATTCCGTATCGAGTGGATGTAAATTGTCCACATCTTCTTGAGAGTAAAATCAGTTTGATACGAGCCGATTTACGATATTTATCTAATTCTGCAATTAAATGTGTTCGATTTATTGGGTTGCTTGCATCGTCAATAAGTACTATTTCAGCATTTATTTTCCGAGCCTTAAAGATTGCACTTAAATGTTTCACGACTAAGATAGCGCCGCCTGAGTTATTGAGTGTGGGAACAACCACTGAAATTTCTTTTTCTGTACTTTTCACGATTTTATGCTAGCACTTTCGTCACTCTGAAATGAAACTTATTATTTTCTTTTCGTCAAGCTTGTGATTTCGTATTTCGGTTCATGAGGCGTGAGAAGGGACCTTTAGGTACCAAAATGCGGATTCAAAGGGTAATGAAAATTTGGCGAGAAGTGATAAAGTTCAAAGCATGCGAATTGGAATTTTGGGTGGTGGGATGAATTCCGCGGTGGGAAATGTCCACCGAACAGCGCTGCGAGTTGCAGGCGGCACAGAAATTGTAGGTGGAAAATTTAGTAGAGATTCGAAAGTTAATGCTGATTCGCATTATTGGTGGGCATGCTTAAACAAGGCACCTTATGCAAGTATTGAAGAAATGAAGGCAGCTTCCGAGGAATTCGATCTTGTATTGATATTAACCCCTCCCGATGAGCACTCAAATGCCATCATTGACTTCATGAAGCTTGGAAAAAAAATTATTACCGAGAAACCAACAGTATCTTCTCTCAAGGAAATAAAAAATATTGAAAACAATACGAATGAATTGGAAAAAAATCTTCGAACCACATACAACTATTCTGGCTACCCAATGGTCAGAGATTTAAAAGAAAAAATAGCAAATAGATTATTTGGCGACATCCTCAATATTCGGATTGAAATGTTTCAAGAAGGGTTTATTAAATTAGATAAGGAAGGTAAACCCTTTCAGCCTCAGCCTTGGCGCTTGAAAGATAATGAAATTCCAACAGTTTCCCTAGACCTCGGGACACATGTTCTACATCTTTTATATTTTTTGACTGGCGACTTACTTAATCAAGGCATGACTTTCTCAACTTCTGAAGGGCACTTCAACGTAATTGACCGAGTTGAAATTCTTGGGCGCACCTCCACTGGAATTTCAACTAATCTAGGTTGGGGAAAAACGTCACTGGGTTATCAGAATGGACTCAAAATTGAATTGTTTGGCAACCAAGGTTCTGCTATTTGGATTCAGAATTACCCAGAAGAATTGCGCCTAGCAGATTCTCGTGGCGAAGTCCGAATTTTAACTAGAGGAAATCCATCATGCGACATTGCGAATTTACCAAGGTATACGCGATTCAAAGGCGGACATCCAAGCGGATTTATTGAAGCATTTGCAAACGTATATGAAGACTTCATTAATTATGAAGCAGATAGTTCATTTTCACATGATCACTATGGATTTGATGTTTCAAAAAAGATATTTGAAAACTTAAACCGAATCCACGGCACCTGGGCTAAGAATTTCTAAGAGAAAAAATGCTAAAGTTATTTGATCTAGAATCTCAACGAAAGCGAGATTTGATACGAGAAAAAGAATTCTTAATTTGGTTGGATTGCGATAATTCATCACGATACATCTACGGAAGGAATAAATGGGGAGAGGAAATTAGTCAGAAATTCCCTAATTTAGGAACTTTTGAAGAAGGCAATCCTAAAAATATCTTTCAAACGAATCTAAAGAAACTAAATGCTTTATCTGTGCCTATGGGAGTGCTCCCGAGCTCGGCCCTGTACCGTGCTATGTCGATCTCTTCATCGGCTGTTGATGCCTTTACCTTCTTTCATTTCACTAAAGAATATTCACTAGCCCCAACGTTCATACAGGATATGCACGTAGAAACCAACTCCCATTTAGAATGGTATCTAAACCTATTAAATCGATTTGAAGACACCATCTCAAAAAATATATTTACTTCCATCATGAATTTTCGGTCAAGCTGGGACCTCAATCACCTCAAAGATTTACGCGATTTAAGAAAGCTTCAGTATTTAGAAACATTTCTGGAGTTAAATGAAAAGGATGTTTTCTACGATGTAGGCGCTTTCACCGGGGACTCATATCAATCATTAACGGAGTTTTTTGGTAATTTTGCAGAATCATATTTATTTGAACCCAGTGAACAAAATTTCAATGAAGCCAAGATTCGACTCACCTCGAATAAATCGGTGAAATTGTTCAACATAGGTTTAAGTGACAAAACCGAAGACCTTAACTTACTGGAAGATGGCTCAAGTTCAAAAACTATTCCAACAGGAGGGCAAAAATTTACCGCTGAGAAATTAGATAACTTGGACATAACCCCTCCAACCTTTATCAAGATAGATATCGAAGGTATGGAAGAAAAATTTATACTAGGAGCTGTGAAAACTCTTGAAAAGAATAGACCAAAAATCGCAATAGCCATTTACCATAACCCATTCCAATTGAGGAATGTTATTGAATTAATCGATGCAATAATGCCAAACTGCAAATTCTATCTGAGGCATTACACAGAAGGATTCACTGAAACCATTCTATATGTTATTCCTATTTAGCCTAGAGTGAGTTTCAAATGAATACTCTTATTCTGGGAGGCGGTCACTCCGAATTTCCAATAGTTAGATCTCTGTTGAGCCAAAAAGTGAATTTAACCACAGTAGGTACTAAGTGCTATTACAAAATTCCGCCAGAAATACACATCTTTGCAGATTATTCAAATCCAGAGGATGTGATTGAGATATGTAAAAAAAGAAACATCCAAAGAATCATTTCAGGCTGTAATGATTTTGCTGCCGTAAATGCAGCACTGGTTGCTGAAAAGCTTGACATAAAACACGATACATCATATAAAAATGCCCTTGAGATGCATAATAAAGATCTATGGGCTTCCACTTTCCAAGAGCTATTAATACCTTTACCAAAATTCGAAAGAATTGAGTACAAACAAAACAAGAAAATAAAATTGAATCAAAATTGGAACCCCCATGAACGCGTCATTGTAAAGCCAGTCGACATGACGGGGGGAAAGGGCATAATGCTAACCGACATTTCAATACTGGAGAATAACTTTGATTTTTCTCTGAACATAAGTCGGCAAAATAGATTCCTAGTGCAAGAATACTTTGAGGGGACACTTCATAGCGCCTTCACTATCTTTTCCCAAAACCGGTATGTGACGTATTTTGCTGACGAAGAGATAGATGAATTATTTGTTGTTAAAGCAGCAACCATGCCATCTCGTCTTAAAGAGACAATCAAAAATGAAATTAGACAAGTCATTCGAAAGTATTTGAATCATTTAAATCTAGAAAATGGAATTTTCCACATTCAATTTATCGTACAGGATGATGACTTTAAAATAATCGATATTTGCGCCAGACCACCAGGAGATCTATTTTATCTGCTACTTAAATATCAGTGTGATTTCGACTTTGCAAAATACTGGACAAATCCAAGTCAAACTTTGTTCCCAAAATGTGAAGAAAATAGAAGTAGCTATGTTGTTAGATATGTGTTGAATCTAGATTGTCGACTAGATCAAAAGTTCAAGGATGATGTAATTTCAGAATTTGATATAATTTATAAAGAAAATCCTCAGTCGGAAGCGAAATCATTAGGGAAGATTGTGTTTCTTCGCTTCAGCGATATTAGTGGACTAGAAGAATTTAAGAAAAGCTTAGTAAGTTGATTTTTTGTTCTAGTCAAACCCTAATGTAAGTCATTCCAGATTCTTTCCTTCATTATCTCCACCAATTCAGATTTTTCACGTACCAGTTTATCGTCTCCTTGATACCTTCTTGAAATTCTTTACGGACCACAAATCCAATATCTGAAATCTTTTTTGAACTTACGGAGTATCTAAAATCATGTCCTTTTCTGTCAGTAACATACGATTTCATCGATTCATCCACGTTCATTTCGTGAATAATCTTGCTGGCTAGCTCGCTATTGGATAAGTGAAAGCTTGTCCCTATGTTGTAGATTTCTCCCGCCTTACCTTTTTCCAGCACAACTTGAATTCCACGCGCATGATCTGATACGTGAATCCATTCCCGCACATTTCTTCCATTTCCATAGATTGGTAATTTTTCTTCATTTACAATTCTATTTATAAATAAAGGAATTATTTTTTCAGCATATTGAAATTTTCCATAATTATTGCAACATCTTGTGATACGAACATCCAACCCATGAGTGACAAAGTAACTTCGAGCAAGAAGATCTGAAGCCGCTTTGCTTGCTGCATAAGGTGAATTGGGTAACAGAGGGTATGTTTCATCTGCGGAACCTTCAACTAATGAGCCATAAACCTCATCGGTTGAAACATGAATTACTGTTTTGATTTTGGTCTTTCGACTTGCTTCGAGAACATTGAATGTACCTAGAACATTTGTTTGTATGAAAGCGGTGGCATCATCGATTGAGCGATCTACGTGAGATTCTGCCGCAAAGTGAATTACGAAATCATGGCCCCTCATGGAATTTTCAAGCCACGAAAGGTGGCAAACATCGCCTTTGATGACTTTCAAACGAGGATCAGATAGAAATTTCTCATAATTTTTTGGATTTGCTGCGTAGGTAAACTTATCGAAAATGGTCACACCGGTGAGTTCGGGAACGTTCTCAAACAGATATTCCACGAAATTTGAGCCTATAAAACCAGCTCCGCCAGTAACAAAATATCGCATTTTATAAGCCTAGTACAAATTTCAGCCTCCAAACAGTAGCCTTAATACATGCCATTTGCCCCTACTCTTTTGAAGACAGCGAAATTGTCTTAATGAAAGGCATTGTTCTCGCTGGAGGACTTGGCACCCGCCTCAATCCGTTAACAAAAATAACCAGCAAGCAACTGCTACCAGTTTATGACAAGCCATTAATTTTTTACCCGTTATCAACGCTCATGCTGGCTGGTATCAAAAACACATTGATAATCGCGTCCCCAAGTCAAATAAACAGATTCGAAGAGCTACTTGGCGATGGTCATCAATTTGGATTAGAACTTGAGTACAAAATACAAAATGAACCTAAAGGTATTGCAGAGAGCCTAGTACTTGCCCAGAATTTCTTATCTGGTTCAAAGTCTTCATTAATTCTTGGAGATAATCTTTTTCATGGACCTGGCCTTGGTCGGCGATTGGAAAATTTCAATAATGTTGAAGGTGCGCAAATTTTTGGTTACCACGTTCAAGATCCAAGTCCATACGGTGTGGCAACAGTTGACCAAGATAATTCTGTAGTTTCATTGAGCGAAAAACCGAAAAACTCTGAATCGAAGATTGCAATACCTGGACTGTATTTTTTCGATGAAACTGTGTCTGAAAGAGCAAAAAGCTTAAAACCAAGTGCTCGAGGTGAATTGGAAATTTTAGATTTACTCAGAGCTTATTTACAAGATGATTTGTTGAAACTCGAAATGTTGCCACGGGGCACTGCCTGGTTTGATTCAGGAACTTTTGATGATCTTCTCGAAGCAGGAACTTATGTAAAGTTGATGCAAGAGCGCACCGGTGAACGAGTGGGCGATCCAATCGAGATTGCTAAATTTCGTGGATGGATAAAATGATTCCGTTTAACAAACCATATGTACCAGAAGTGTCTAAAAAATATGTTTTGGAAGCCTTAGAAAGTGATCATCAACAAGGCGATGGACCTTTCACGAAACGGGCATCAAAAATGGTTTCAGATCTCGTTGGCGGTGGCCATGTACTGCTCACGCCTTCATGTACACACGCACTTGAAATGGCTAGCATGCTTGGAAACTTTGGTCCAGGTGATGAAGTGATTCTTCCTTCATATACATTCACTTCTGCCGCAACCGCTGTTACTAAATTTGGCGCCACACCCGTTTTTGTTGACATTGATCCCGTCACAAAAAGCATTGATGCAAATCAAGCTTCTGATGCAGTTACGGACAAAACTGTTGCAATTTCTTGGGTCAATTATGCTGGGGTAGCACCCGATATTGAAGCGCTACAAGATATTTCAAAAGCGCACAACTTATTGCTGATTGAGGATAATGCCCACGGGTTGGGAGGTTTATACAAAGGCAAACCACTTGGAAGTTTCGGAGATTTTGCCTCTCAAAGTTTTCACGCTACGAAAAATATTCAATGTGGCGAAGGTGGTGCTTTAGTAGTAAACAATTCCAAATTTCTAGAACGTGCCGAAATTATTCGAGAAAAAGGAACTGACCGATCTAAATTCATTCGCGGTGAAGTGCAAAAATATGAATGGGTCGATCAAGGAAGTTCTTACTTACTTGCCGAACCTCTTGCAGCGATATTGCTAGGGCAGTTGGAGAATTTCCAAGAAATTCAAGAGAACAGACTAAATTCATGGAATCTGTATTCAAACCTTTTCTCCACTTCTAATATCTATAAAAAAATGGAGATACCTACGGCATCTTCAAATATTGCACATATGTTTTACATTGAAATTTATTCGGAAAACACACAACTGCATGAAAACGTACTAAAGAATAAAAATATAAAAATTCAAAGTCACTATAGGCCACTCTGTCAATCACCTGCAGGTAAAAAATATGGAATTACTAAAATGACCAATTCAAATTCAATTAAATTTTCACAACAAATACAAAGAATGCCACTATTTCATGGCATTTCAAAAAAACAGGTAGAAATGGTTTTACAGAAATTACAAAAAAACTAATTGAGATATCCAACAACAACGTATTGTTTATCAAATTCCTTTACAAGTTGCCGTGGAATTTTGAATGGCAAGAGTTCAAAACCACAGGGATTGATGTAAATCTTGGAGATTTGTTCTAAATCTTCACTCTGATTGAAAGAGACAATTAATGAACTAGTTCCTCGGGCCCAATTCACTTGATCACAATCGGGTTTCAAAGCCGTTCTGGATATCAAACTGTAAGCGTAGAGTTGGGAACTCACGAGGGGAACTTTATTGCCGGGAGTCAGCCAAATTCTGAATTCGGGCTGTTTAGCGTTACTTAATGCCAGGAGTATTTTTCTGTCAGAACTGATCGTTTCATAATACTTTCTTGGATTAGAGTCCTGCATTCCGCCTTCAGATTGTCCATACTCGGTAGAATTTCTGAGGAAACTAAATGAAATCAAAACTAAACTAATCAAGATCAGCTGAAAAGAAACATATCTATTTGATTTATTGAATAAAATCAAATTCAAAACCAAGAAACAAAATGACACAAGAAACAATGATAAAAAGACTGTTTTTGATACATCCCGAACAAAATCCTGGAAAAAATCTTGTTTGGAACCTACTAATATAAAGAAAAAAACAATCAAACCAACAAATTGAGTTAAATTCTTCTTGCCAAGATTTTGGAAGTTCAAACCGAAAATGATTAAAGCAAGAACTTCAACCAAATACAAAGAAGAAGCCCCCCAAGAATAACCGATGGGATTTAAGTAAAACAAAGTTGGAATGAAATAAACAAAAATCACCGAAGTTGCAAAAATGCTCAACTGAGGCACTAAACTACTGGTTAATTTTTTTCTATGTGTAAAGTTATAGAGTGATATAAGTATGGAAATCAGTATCAAAGATATCCAGTAGAATGCAACTGGTTCAAAAATGCCACGCGTCCAAAAATCGAAAAATCCCCCACCATTCCATGGATTCTTATTTGTTGCAATGTCTAATCCAAAACTGAGTTGACTAAAAATAAGATTACTGCTGTCGTTTGATATCATCTTATAAACAATTTGAAAAAAGAGAGATATAACTAGAAAACCTGAAAAGCACCAAATCACAAGTTGCTTAAATTGAAGCCAAAGTGGTTTAGAAAATCCAAATGTCATTAATGCGGCAACGGATAGAATTATTGCGTGAGTTAAGTAAGCATTGGCTAGTAAACCTAAAAGAACACCAGCTATAATGCTTTTATGTTGAAAACTTTTTTTCGTTATATTCTTTTGGAATAAGATAAGTTGCATTGCAAAATAGAGAAAACCTAGTCCAAGCCCGACAGTTGCGCCCATGGTGTAACTCATCCCAATGGCGCCAAGCAAAGCACGATCGGCGACAAAAACTAAATATACAAAGATTGCCAGTTGCAAGTTGCCTATTAATAAGCAAATTCTCCAAATAAAAAAGAAAATCACTAAAGACCAAAAAATTCCTACCCCAAGTGTCCCAAAATATGGTCCGAGCAAGGTTTGAAATATAAATTGAGGAAGAATTACAACATATCTTTGTAGGTAGTACGTGCGAGCGAAATCATTTGAATATGAAAGTTGCAGATTGTCTCCTGCACCCCAATATATCCAAGGATCAATTGTGTTTTCGTTTGTTGTGAACCAGTTAGGGTAGAACAAATACAAAGTTAACTGAATTATCAGGAAAATAAGCCCAGGTATAATGAGTTTTTTCAATTTCTTTTCAATTTCTGCAAGGTTTTTCACTTCATAATCTTCTTACTTATTCGTTTAAAAATACCCAGCCTCTTTTGTTGACTATCAGTTTGAGCCCTTATTAGTTCATGTTGGATTTCAGTAACAGGAATAGAGCTAATCAATTTTTCTGCATGATATTGGAGCAATTCAAAAGCACAATCCGGTAATCCATAAACATCGTATAAAGCAGCTAATTTGATTAAGCTTTTTGTTTCATTAAGTTCTAATGAATCACGCATAAAAACTGAATCTGCCCAAAGCACTTGCCCAGAAATTGTCTGTGCTGGAAAGTTGTGAACGTACGGTGCTGGGAGTGCTTTTCGACTATATTTGAAGGTTTCTATATCAAATAAATGCAAACCAAGTTCTTTAGCTTTTATTGAAATATTTGTGAATGTGTTTCCAAACTTGTCATCATTCCCATGAAACTGCGATTCGATATCAAGAGCTAAAATCGAATTCGAGGCGTTGGTATTAGAAAATGCTAAAAGAAGGGGGTAATCATCTCCATCAACATCAATTTTGAGTAAGTCTACGTTTTCAAAACCTGACTCGCGAATCAATTCATCCATAGAGTATTTCTTGTCAGAATAAACTACATCTTGGCCCGAATTGAAGTTCTCTTTCACAAGATCAAATCCGTTATTCATATCATGGAATGCTGAAGATCGATTAAAGAAATATTGCGTACCTTCATCAGCGCTAAAATTTCCCCCAGGTGAACTTACAAAACCTGAGACGTATTTAGAGTTTAAATGATTTTCTAATGCTAATTTCTTGATTTCAGATTCCAGCGGATCAATACCAAAATAATTGATTTGAGAGCCCAATCTATCCCACTGATGAGGCCTAAAGCCGGAACAGCCAATGTCTATTGCGTTGAGAGATATGTCGGTGTCCTTCAAAATTTTTTCCCAATTAATCATTAATCCCCCAAATACAATGTACAATAATCATAACGTGGAACGTTAGAATGTAGGATAAATTGAGAAAAAGCCACAATGTCATTACTTGCCAATAGTCTTCTGATGTTAACAAAGGTAAAAATACACTCACTTCAAAAGATAGTTACCTTATGATTTCGGTGATTCTCTACGGTAGAAATGATAATCATGGTTACAACTTGCATAGACGCGTTGCCTTAAGCCTCAATTGCATCGCCGAAGTGCTTGATGATCCTGAAGACGAAATTGTATTTGTTGATTGGAACTCACCAGGGAGACTTCCCACTTTGATTGAAGATATATCGGATACATTAACGGACAAATGTAAAAGTTTGCTAAAGATAATAAAGGTTTCAGAACAGACTCACAATAAATATGCACCTAAAGATTTAAAAAGACCAACAATTGAACCGTATGCACGAAATGTTGGAATCCGAGCAAGTAATGCAAATAATAAATGGCTTTTATCTACAAACACAGACATGATTTTTTCTTTACCGAATGGAAAAATGTCAACTTTATTAGAAAATCTTCAATCGGGTTATTACATGGCATTTAGATACGAAATTCCAGAGTTTTTGTGGAGTACTGAGCCGCGCAACAGGCCAACAGAGTTCATCTCGAAATTTAACCAGTGGTCAGAGCAATCCACTTTGAAAAGACAGATTTTGCTTGAACGTGCGGATCATGCGCTACCAGATGCACCTGGAGACTTTCAATTAGCGCCACGAGAAACTTGGTTGAGGATTAATGGATTTCCAGAGAGCATGCTCTATGGTTGGCACGTTGACAGCGCAGTGAACAAATTGCTAATTCAAGAACTTGGTTTTCCCAAAATCTTGGATGATGATCAAATTATAACAGCTCATTGTAATCATCTTCGAAACTTAACGCACTTTCACGAACCAGCAAGTAAGCAAAATAATTTTGATGAAAATACAGAAATTCCTAAATCACAGGCCAACTGGGGTTTATCTGAAGAAAAACTGATTCCGATTTTGTTGACTGAAAACAAAAATATGATTGATGGATGGGTTCAAGATATTGCTGCTAACCGACACCTAAACCGTATTACTTCAAGGGATTTAATTCAAAATTTGAAGTATCCAGTAGATCTTGCTGAATTATTTTTAATGGACGTCCTCGTCGGGCTGGAAAAGAATTCTAAAGTTTTATATTTTGGAATCAATATCGACTTTGCAGACAAACTGAAAGTTTCATGTGAACATTTTGGTTTAAATTTTGACGCTAAATTGTTACGTTTTGATAGCGAGGTTTTCACTTGGAACTCGAGTGAAATTCGCGAGTCGGCCTTAATTATTCTTGATCTAGGCTTAAGTGATTTACGATTTGAGGGAAGCAATACTGAAAATCAAAAAATTGCAATAGGCAGGATGATTGGCGAGTTATCTGTTTTGGCTAACTTAATTCGAGAATTTCACAGTGGTTGTTTGGTTGCTGCAGTTGGTCCTCTTGTGTGGTCTGCGCGAATTCTATTCACTTCGGAATTTGCGTCACCACTATTTAACAATTATGGTTTAGTGCTCACAGGACCGGTAAGAGAAAAAAGTTTATTGAAAAATACTTCTGCCCTCAGTTTATGGATGCTTAGATCTTCCGTTTCTGGAGAATATGGCATCCCTGGCAGTCCGCTCAAAGGAATAATTGGAAAAATCTCTCGCAAGATTCCAAAATCAATTAAGCTCATTTTACGGCCACTTATATACTGGCTTCTTCGATCAACTGGAGCACTGAGATAGGTTGCAGATGAACATAGGAGTAATTGGTTTAGGAAAATTGGGCTTACCGCTTGCTGCTTTATTTGCCAATTCTGGACACAATGTTAAAGGATTTGATCAATCACCAACTTTGCGCGATTCACTTACGTCAGGAACCTTCACTTCAAATGAGCCCGGATTGACTGAGTTGCTCGGTCAAGTCAAAGATAAATTCTTTGTAACTAACTCTATATATGATGCTGTCATTAACGCAGAGGCATTGTTTATAATTGTTCCAACTCCCAGCATGGCGTCAGGTCATTTCACAAACGAGCATATTTTAGAGGCAGTCAGATCAATGGGGCCAGCCTTGACAAAAAATCCCAACAAAATTGCAATTGATATCGTCAGCACCGTAATGCCTGGATCTTGTGAGGGACAGATTAGGGAAGAGATTGAGAAAAATTCTGGAGAAAAAATCGGACCAAGAATTGGTCTTTGCTATAACCCAGAGTTTATTGCACTTGGCTCCGTCTTAAAAGATATGCAGTACCCAGACATGCATTTACTTGGAGAGTCTCACAAGTGGGCGGGCGATACTATTCAAGAAATCCTTACTTCCTCAGTGCTGAAAGAAGTTCCGTGTCAGCGAATGAACTTGAGAGAAGCGGAACTTGTAAAGATAGCAATTAATAATTTTGTGACAATGAAAATCTCATATGCTAATTTATTATACCAAGCTGCAGAAAAACTTAAAGGAATTGATATAGATAGAGTCACAAATGCGATTGGTCTAGATTCTCGAATTGGCAATAAATACTTAAAGGGTGCGGCACCTTACGGTGGACCATGCTTTCCTAGAGATACACGAGCACTCGCTGCACTTTATAGTGACTTAGACGTTAGCCAAGCTTTGCCTATTGCCACTGAACAGGTCAACACCGCTCATGTTGAATTCATCAAAAATCATGTGGTTAAAAATATTGAAGAATCAAAAAAAGTGGGTGTAGTCGGCATTTCGTATAAGCCAGGGACGCCGGTCATCGAGGAGAGTCCCGGTGTTGCGATTGTAAATGCATTAATAGATCAAGGTCTTGACGTGACCACTTGGGATGATGAGGGGGCACTTGTCAGTGCAGCCAGCTCAACACAAGCAAAAGCCGAAACTTCTCTTGAGATGTTATTAGAAAATGTTGATTTCGTGATTGTTACAAGACCGCTGGATAATGCCGCGCAAATTCTAAGAAAGATAAGTGACTGCGGAAAACCATGGCTTGATCTTTGGCGACAAAAATATTAATGATGACGAGTGTTTCAGTATCTGCAGTAATACCGAGTACGGGAAGAGTTTCACTCAACAAAGCGATAGATTCAGCGCTTGCACAAACCTATCCGCTTAAGGAAATCATAGTAATCTTAAATGGCGAAGATGATTTTCACGCCCTGATTCAAAGCTTTCCGTCGGATAATCGCATAATAATCATCGAGCAAGAATATGCGGGGGTTTCAGGTGCAAGAAATGCTGGAATAAATGCAGCAACGAGTGACTTTATAGCATTTTTGGATGATGATGATTTTTGGTATCCAAATAAAACTGAAATCCAACTGCATAAGAATTTAGTACAGCACGCGGACATACTAAGTTGTCGGGCGAAGTTTGAAGGTAGAACAACTAAAATTAAACCTAAATTTTTGATAGATAATCAGGATTTGCTTTCTAAAATCTATAGCCAGAAACTTCCATTTTCTCGGAATTATGGAATTCCTACTCCTTCGGCACTAGTGCGAACTCAACTTGCAAAAAAATTCCCCTTTGATGAGAATTTGTCAGAACGAGAAGACCTCTGGTTTTTCCACACTCTCTTAAAAAATGGGGCAAAAATATGCCAGATTTCAGATGTTCTATTGACAGTCAATTCTCGCAAGTTATCTGGTGATAGAAATGTGACGCTAGATAGCGATTTAGAATGGTTTTCTAAGCTTGAATCCGTTAAGACTAATCTTGGTTGGACGTTCCTGTTTAGCGTTGGTATGCGAAATAGGATCGCAGCGGGAAAACCTATTTCCGCAATAAAACTATTTTTCTTGGCACTAAAAAAACAGTTCTAGTTTTTATACTTCTTTTGTGCTTCATCATTGATCCAGGCATATGTTTTTGTTAGACCTTGTTCTAGTGACATGTTGTAGTCCCATCCCAGTACTTTTCGAATTAAACTATTTGATGAGTTACGACCGCGAACCCCAGTCGGAGCGTCGAGTTTATGTTTTCTCGTCACTTTTTTGTTACTAATTTTCGACAGAATTTCAATCATCTGATTGATTGTCACCATCTCCTCAGATCCGATGTTAATAGGCTCTGAAAAGTTTGATTCCATCAACCTCCTGGTTGCCTCAATGCACTCGTCGATGAAGAGAAAAGAACGAGTTTGCAACCCGTCACCCCAAACCTCAATCTCGCCACCTTCGTTTGGGAGCATCGCGATTTTTCGTGCTATCGCAGCAGGTGCTTTTTCACGTCCACCATCCCAAGTTCCTTCAGGTCCATAGATGTTGTGGTATCTGGCAATAGCTACCGGAATCTTATAATTCCGATTGAATGAAAGAAAAAGTCTTTCACTAAAGAGTTTCTCCCATCCATATTCGCTATCAGGATTCGCTGGGTACGCACTTGACTCTTCGCAATTTGGATTATCAGGGTCCATTTGATTGTGCTCCGGGTACATGCAAGCAGAACCAGAATAAAAAATTTTAGTTTTATTGATTTTGTTTTGTTCATTTATTTCACGCTGTGAATCTAGTACATTCAAATTAATGGTGGCTGAATTATGCATAATGTCCGCATCGTGATCACCGGTAAAAACAAACCCAGCCCCACCCATGTCAGCCGCAAATTGATAAATTTCATCAAATGCTAAGTCGGGAGCGTCAAGAGCCAAAACTTGATGAACTAATACAGGATTTCTCAAGTCGCCAATAATGAAGTCATCAGCTGCCGAAGCCGAGAATTCTGGGCTTTTTAGGTCGACCCCGCGCACCCAGTAGCCCTCGCTTTTAAGTCTCTTAACCATGTGGCTACCAATAAATCCACCGGCACCAAGAACTAAAGCTTTTTTCATAGATTCTCCAAGTAGCGATCTGTAATTAACTTAAAATTCGATTCAGATGGGCAGTATATACAAGGAAAACTGTACTGGAAGTAGGCTTAACGTATGAAGTTGCGCGTAGCACTGGCACAGATCAACCCAACAGTTGGTGATCTTGCTGGCAATGCTGCCCTTATTTCGAAATACACAGATCAGGCGATTGCAGCATCTGCCGATGTCGTTGTTTTTCCAGAGATGGTTTTAACTGGCTATCCAGTTGAGGATCTTGCGATGCGCGCATCCTTTAGACGTGCAAGCAAAG
>Ga0315903_10002764_pt1 | contig 25107 bp, 22 predicted proteins | sample LakEriMetagenome_7_FD_203524 | JGI IMG/M metagenome (GOLD analysis project Ga0315903, IMG submission 203524) | Freshwater fungal communities from buoy surface, Lake Erie, Ohio, United States - Buoy 2 MA119 | ecosystem: Environmental > Aquatic > Freshwater > Lake | place: USA: Lake Erie, Ohio... | reverse complement strand
TGCAAGGACAAGGTGCATCTCCAAATAGCAGTGGTGCATTTGCTCCGATTCGTACACAACTTCAAGAACAAGTCGAATCGCAATATCCAGTTAATTATAAATCAATGCCAGAATATTACGATATTTTAAAAAAATTAGCAAATGATATGCAATTAGATAAGGTTACTTTTTCTGGAAGAGGTGGATACTATGAACTTCCTGAATATATGTATAAAGGAGAAAACTACGATATTGATGAATTACCAAAACAATCTAATCCTAATAGTTTAACTTCTTTTCTTGGACGTTTTGACCCGTTTAAACAAGAAGTACCATTAACAGAAAAAGAGCGTATGAATGCCCCTGTTAAATATGGTCCAGAGAGATTTGCACCAAATGAATTTGGACAAACTCTTGTAGGTTTAGGAAAAATTAAAGATTTCCGTAAAGCAAGGCAGAGTGGTGAAGATATTTATAAAGATAAGGATATTAATTTTAATTATCCTACATCTGAAGATCCAAGGATGGTTAATTCTGCATACTTAGGAGTTAATCCTCAAACTCTTGACGAAATGATTAATGCTCCCGGTACAGGTGCAATTCGTTTTAAAGCAGTTCAAGATCAACTTAAAAAAGCAAAACAACGTCAAGATATTCTTAACTCTGTTAAAGATCAAGTTGAAGACGATGAAGTTGAAGAATTATTAAAAAATAAATAAGGAAAAATTATGAAAGATTTATTAGTATTATTAAGAGCAATGCAAATTTATACACAGAATGCACATCATTTAGTAAAGGGTGTTGTATTCCACCAAGATCATGAATTTTTTGGGGAGGTCTATGAGGCTGTTGGTGACGATTTTGATGACGTTGCTGAACGTATTGTTGGTTTATTTGGTGAAGAGCCATTAGCATTAGGCGAGCTTATGCAAGGTGTAATGATGAAGTTACAAGGCGCACCTAGCGTTGGTGTAAAAGAAAATAAAGTATTCTATCAACATCTTTTAGGAATGGAAAAAGAGCTTTGCCACTTGGTTGATATGATTTGCCAAGCTAATCCCTCTTATGGCACTGAACAACTTGTTACAGAGATTTGTAATAAGTCTGAAATGCGCCAATATAAAATTAAACAGCGTCTTAAATAATTATGGCATTCGAGAAGATTAAAAAGAAACTTATTAAAAGACAGGATGGGTCCTATAGTCAAAGAGGATTGTGGGACAACATCCGTGCCAACAAAGGCTCCGGAAAAAAACCAACAAAGGAAATGTTGAAGCAAGAACGTATTATTAAAAAGAGTGAAAAATAATATGGATATTAGAAAGTTAATGAATAATAGAAATATTAACGAAGAGCTTTCCCTTCAAGAACCGGGATTATCTCATAATGTTAGAGAATTTGGTCCATATCAAGTTCGTACTAATATTCAAAGACTTAATGATGGTTATGGATCAATGGGTAATAAACTTGTTCATTCAGTAGATTTACCTGAAAATCAACAACCAGATCAATTAATGGCAAATAGAATAGCTAAAGAACTAGCCATTGATCCTAATATTGTTTTAGGTATTAAACCCGGAGAGTCTTGGATGAAAGGAAATACACAAGAAACAATGGGCAACCCAAACATGGATGAAGAAAAATTTAAACGCATCAATAGTATGTTTAAAAAATAAATAGGAAACAAACAATGCCATTTAATCAATTAAAAAAAATGATGGGTATGCCGGATAGACCAGAGGATGTTCCTATGGATCAACTCTATGCTAATCCTATTGGAGATATTGACCCTAATAAACCACCACAACTTCATGGAATGAAAGAGGGTGGTGTTATGGCTCCCGCTATTGACCCATTAGATTTTATTGCCCCTACTGGAGCAGCTAAATCTTTAGGATTTCTTGGTAGAGAGTTAGGCGCAATTGCTCCACAAATGGCTGAGAAAAAGATTGCTCAAAAGTTAGCACAAAAAGCAGCAAATAAAAATCCTCTAGGTCTTCCTGATGAAATGAGTCTTCTTGACCGTATTAAAATTGCTAAACAAAATAGCGGTAATATTAAACAAGTGCCAACGTTTGAACAACAAGCTAACGCTGAACAACTTGAAAAGTGGAAGTCTCAAGGAAAAAACTTTTTCCAAAAAGCTAAAGATAAAGCAACAGATGCATTATTTGAAGAAGTCAAGAAAAAACTTGAACAAAACAAACAAAAACCATAATTTATATACTAATATTTGATTTTTTTTAACATATACATTAGAGCACCCTATTTACCAATAATATCCCTACCTTGGTGCTGAGATGGGATAAACTAATTATACCGCATGAGCGATTAAGAGGTTAGAATGTCTGAATTTGATAATGTTCCTGCAGGTGGTGAAGTAGCACCTGCTCCCGAAGCTGTAGTAGAAAATAGTGAAGCTGGTCTTGAAAGTGGTGGAGAAGGCCAAGTAGTTGAAACTCCTGAACAAAAAGCAGAAGCTAAACGAATCAAAGCCCTTAAACTTAAAATCCACGGAGAGGAAGTAACTGAAGAACTTCCTTTCGAGATTGATGATAACCCCGAGGCTGTACAGTACTTGACTAAACAGCTTCAGCTTTCTAAAGCCGCTCAACGTGCTATGCAAGAGAAGAGCAGCTTTGAAAAGCAAGTGCAGCATTTCTTTCAAGGGTTGAAAGGTAATACTCGTGCAGCATTGCAAGACTTAGGTATTGATCCTAGAGAGTTTGCAGCTCAAGTGATTGAAGATGAAATTCGTAAATCACAAATGTCTCCTGAGCAATTAAAGCAGATGGAGCTTGAACAAGAGCTTACCAGACTCAAAGAAGAATCTAAGCAACGTGAAGAAGATTTTAATCGTCGTGAGTACGAGCGTGTAAAACAAATTGAGCTTGAAAAACTCGACACGCAAATGTCACAAGCATTAAGTGCCTCTGATCTTCCTAAAAATCCTGCCATTGTTCGCAGAATTACGGAATATATGATTATGGGTGCACAAAACGGTGTTGACCTCAACCCACAAGATGTTATCCCTCTTGTACGCCGTGAGATGTTTACAGACTTACAAGATATTATTAACGCTTTACCGGAAGATCAGGCCGAAGAGTTTATTGGTAAAGAGGTTTTAACAAGGTTTAGGAAGAAGAACTTAGCTAAAGCGAAAGCACCGGGAATGACTCCCGCAACGGCTAAGGCGGCAATCAAAGATGCAGCAGGTAAAACAGCTGTTGAAAAACCGTCTGACAAAGTTGAATTTAGGAAGTTCTTCGGATTCTAAAATTTAAATCATATCAACAGACGCATTGCTACCCAACTTGGATGCTTTGCCACCTGACGGTGTGAAAAACAAACAGGCAATTAACCGCTCGAAAGAGCAATAACAAAAACAAACAATAGGAGGTTATTATGGCAGGTACGCCGAATAACGTGTTCTCAACTCCGGATAATACAATTGGTAATCTTAACGGGTTATTCAAGCAAACTTATGCGGATAAAATGAAGGAACTTATTCCAGATCAGGTTAAACTCTTGAATATGGTTAAGTTCATGGAAAAGTCAAAGCAACCCGGTGATCTCTATCACCAACCAGTAGTTCTTGGATTAGAGCATGGTATCACCTTCGGAGCACCCGGAGATGACGCTTTCGCCCTTAACGCAAGCATCGCTTCTGCGATCAAAGATGCACAAGTTCGTGGTTCTCCAGCCGTGTTACGTTCTGTAATCGGTTACTCTGCAGCTTCTCGTGCTGCTCAGGGTGGAGCACAAGCGTTCATGGATGCAACTAAGTTCGTAGTCGGAAATATGCTCCGTTCTATGGCTAAGAAGCTCGAAATCGAAATGTTCTATGGTTACATGGGATATGGAACTGTAGCGTCTATCGACGGTACTAACACCATCATCACCATTCAAACTAAGGAATGGGCACCCGGTATTTGGGCAGGTTCTGAAAATATGCCTGTTCAAATTCGTAACGCGGCTGGCGGTACTATCCGTGGCGGTGCTAACATCTTGTCTGTTGATTTCGATGCTCGTACCATCACTCTCGATGCCGCTGTCACAGGTGTTGTTAACGGAGATATTATTTGGCACGGAGGTTCTACCTCTTCTGCTTACCAAAAAGAGTTTTTCGGATTACACTACATCCTCACTAACTCTGGAACTATCTTCAACATCAACGCAGCAACCTACAACCTCTTCAAAGCTAACAGCTATGATGCACAAGGTGGCGCGTTGTCGTTCGCTAAGTTGAATCAAGCAGCTGCTCGTTCTGTTGAAAAAGGTCTTGAAACCAAGATCACTGCACTCGTCAATCCTCGTGGATGGGCGAATATGCTCAACGACCAAGCATCTCTTCGTAAGTACGATGGTTCTTACGAGAAGAAGAAGCTCGAAAACGGAACTCAAGCTCTCACTTTCTACTCTCAGAACGGTGAGATCGAAATCATTCCTTCTACCTATGTTAAGGAAGGATATGCTTACTTGATTTCTATTGATGACTTCGCTCGTGTTGGTTCTACCGACATTACCTTCAAGCGTCCCGGAGCAGAAGGAAACTTCTTCCGTGATCTCGACGGTTCTGCAGGATACGAACTTCGTTGCATGACCGACCAAGCACTCTTCTGTGCTGCTATCGGTCGTCAGACGATCATCACTAACATCGTGAATCAGCAGTAATTAATTGAGTTGGGGGAGGGGCTTTGCTCCTCCCCTAATTCTAAATTTTTAATATGGACATCATCAACAAGTTTTTACTAACCAACGCTAAAAGTAAAGTCAAGTCATATACGACCACAGCGTTTGTGTTAGGAAATGTTGTTATAAATTTAAAACTTCTTCTTGCTGGTGTCCAAATCAAAGATTATAAAATGTCAGATTTTACTGGCGTAGATTACGCTGCAGCTATGGGTGCGCTCGGTGCAGTTTACGTTGGGAATAAAACTATAACTAAACCAAACACCACAGAGGATAAAAATGCCTAATATTCAAATAGGTGACCAGATTATTAAATTTCCTAATAGTGGTGCTGATGCAAACTGGGCACCAGCTATTGTTCAATTCGCAGAAGCAGTAGGAACACAGTTGTTGCTTGTTGGAAATCCCGGAGATAAAACCTCTAGGGTTGACCCACTTCCTTCCAATGGATTTCCTAATTGGAATATTCCTAACGCACAATTTACAGGAACTGCTGTTAGAAAATTTATTTTCTCGTATGCTATTATGAGAAAAAATCAAGCAACTCCTACACCATTTTCCGTAGCAGAACAAGGTGTAGTAGAGGGTATTTACAATAGCGCAACTTCATCTTGGGAAATTACCCATAACTTTACCGGAACAAGACAACCAAGCGGTGAGGCTTATCACCTTTTTAATATGTCTGGCGCACAGCTTCGTTTAAGTGCAGTGGCTATCGCTGAACCGACTGGTGGAGATTACGGAACAATTTCTTGGTCTGCAAAAACCGAATTAGTGAGTAACTTATAATGGCTAATGGATATAAAAATTTTGTAAAAGGTATTAGTTTAGTACCAAACACAACACAGAACAACACTCAAATTGGTGATGTTGAATTTGTCAATGACAAACTTCAAATCCATAATGCTGCCATTGGACAAGACGCTGTTGTCACCGAAAACACTCCTCAAACCCTTACCAATAAGAACCTTCAAGATTTAACTTTTAAAATTGTTGGCAATGCTGATGCCACCAAAAAGATTGGTTGGGCTGTTACTGCTGCTACTACTGGCAAGACTTTAACCATTGCATCTGCTCATACCGACAACCGTACTCTCACTCTTCCTGATGCTACCGACACATTAGTGGCAAGAAATACCACAGATACTCTTACCAATAAAACACTCACTGCTCCGCAGATTGATACTGCTTACGGAGTAGGTGTTGCTGATCTTAACATTGGTTCCAATCTTTCCATGAACAGTGGAAAGAATATTAAATTAAATAACAATTCACAAACTGTAACTGTTGGCGCAAGCTCTACTGCTACTGCTAGTTACCCCGTTACAATGCCTGATGCTGCACCTCTTGCTAATACGGCATTAGTCTGGGACGGTACTAAGTTTAAGTGGGGTGCTGCTGGTGGCGCAGATGCATCAGGTGCTAATGATGATATTTTAGCAACAACATTCCGTGCTCGTATTCTTGATAGTTTTGATGATACTTTAGGCACGTCTTCTTCTACTATCAATCCATCAGTTACTGCAACCACAGCAGTACAAGATTCTGTAAATCAACTTTATTCTATGCAGTATAGTGTTACTACTATTAGTAATGCTAATACCACCTCTCCTACTTTAGCTGCAACCCCGGGATTTTTAGCTATTGGTGATACTATCATCCTCGGTCAAGAAATTCGCACTGTAACACAGGTGTCTCCATCATTAGAAATTGATGCCGGATTTACCACGCCTTCTGGTTCTTGTACCGTTTCAGAAACCGTATTAACTAAAGAACTTTACGGTCAAGCATTTGATGGAGCATCTATTTCAAGTGCTTTCGGTGCAGCTCCTTTTTCTGAATACCTTATTGATTACCAAGACGCTGATTCTCCTGCAACATTTTATACACCAAACGTAACCCCTGTTGTTGCATATTCTGTATCTCAAGATGGTATTTCTTGGTCTGCTCCTGCGGTTCGTCCACAAAATCAAACAGAACAAATTACATCGGGGGCTTTTGCTGCTCCCGGCACTACCTTATACGTTCGTTTGTTTGCCAATAAAAACACAGGGTCTGGCACTGTAAATCTTTTTGAATATCGTGCTTATATGCAGAAGTCTCCTACTGTGGCTTCTGGTACTCTCAATCAAGCATACACAAAACTTGCTATTCCTCTAAGTGGTTCGCAACAAAATTGTAGTCTTTCTGTTGTTGGTGGAAAAACTAGGGTAACTCTTACTACTTGGGTGTATTCTAATGGTGTAAACCCCGGCTCTGCTTATGGCGCATTAGATGTTTACATTAACGGACAAATCATCCCTCGTTTTGTTGATCCTACAACAACGTCAGGAGCATATTACACAGAATTTAGTAATAGTATTATTGATCTTGATTCAGATTATTCTACTACTCCTTACGCCATTCAAATTATCCAGCGTCAACCAATGGCTAATTTTACTAGCTCCACTGGTTCCAGTTCTTCTGCAGTAGGGTCTGGATTAAAGAACTATCTTACTACTTACAAGGGTAATGCTGGTAATGGTGACTTTGAAACTGGTGACACTACTGGTTGGTCATTATTTAACACTACTCTTACTGGAGTAACTCCTACAGGTGCTATCGCTTCTGGTGCCGGATCAATTAATACTTTTCAAGCTACTACCGCCACACCACTAGCCGCTAATTACTCACTTCTTGTTGGTGCTTCTGGTTCATTAGGCTTAGGTCAAGGGTTTATCTCTAATGCGTTTACCATTGATCTTGAAGACCGAGCTAAAGTATTAACATTTAGTTTTGCATATCAAGCAATAAGCGGAACGATGAACTTCTCAGGTACTTCTGCAAATACTTGGGCTGTTTATTTATACGATGGAGCAAATTGGATACAACCTGCAGGTGTTTATAACCTTGTTCAATCAAGTGGTGTAGGACTTGCAACAGGTACATTTCAAACTACATCTACTGCCACTACATATCGTATTGCTGTTGTCTGTATTAATACTGCCACTAACATTAGCATGGAGTTTGACAGCTTCTTTGTTGGTCCTCAGATTAGCGTTACTGCTCCTGCAATGAGTGATTGGGTAAGTTATGTTCCAAATTTTGCAGGATTTACTTCTTTTACTTCATCAGACTTTCAATATCGTAGAGTAGGTTCAAACATTGAAGTTAGAGGTAGATTTGTATCAAGTTCTATTGGATCTGGATCTCAATTAAGAATACATCTTCCGTTTAATTTAACTTCAAGTATTTCTTCGCTTCAGATGGTAGGAAGTTTTCAATCTGGAGATCTCGGAGCGGTAGCTCAGGGCGTAGGCGTTAGTTGTTCTGTATTGGCTGAACCGTCGTTAAATTATTTAACATTTTCAACTCGAAATAATTCTCAAAGCGGATTAACAGCACTTAATGGAAACAATGTTATAGTAGCTGGAGTAATATATTCGTTATTCGCATCAGTTCCAATTACGGGCTGGTCCTCCAACACTGTCGCAAGTGCTGATACTGATACGAGAATTGTTGATTTTGCTGGTTCACAGGTATCACAAGCAGTAACAGCTAACGTCACTAATATTTCATTTACTACTGTAAAAGATACGCATGGAGCATGGAGTACTAATCAGTACACAGTACCAGTGTCAGGGGATTATCTGGTTTCAGGATCTTTTATTTCAAATGCGGCAGGAGCTGGGGATGTCTACAAAACTGGAACAAGGGTAGCGTATCTAGGAGGAGCAGTGCCGGGTGCTGGAGCCTCAGGTGGGGGATCTGTTCTAGTTACAAATTGTGTAGCAGGGGACAACATTACAATAAGGTTTACGCAAAATGCTACCATCACAGCGGGTTATCTCAGCATCTATAGACTATCCGGCCCTGCTATAGTACAAGCTAGTGAGACGGTGGTAGCAAGCTATTACAATAGTCTTGCAACTTTTGCTGCATCCCCTACAGTGCCGATTAATTTTAATACAGCAGAATTCGATAGCCATAATGCGGTAACTACTTCTACTACTGCTTGGAAATTTACTGCGCCAATTAGCGGAACATACGATGTTGCTACTTATGTATATGGACAAAATCCAGGAACTTCAGTGACATTTTATTTATATAAAAATCAAGCAAGCGTAGGTACAGCAACAAAAGTTATTACTTATCAAAATAGCGGAACTAATAGTTCAGGTTCATGTTTAATAAAATTAAATGCCGGAGATTTCATTGATATGCGACCAAGCGTAGCAAGAACCATTACCGGAGGAGCATTAAACACAGATAACTGTTCTTATATACAAATTAAAAGAGTGGGTAACTAATCATGCCATTAACTAAAGTCGCATCATCAATGCTTGCAAGTGGAGCTTCCGGTAGCGGAGGTTCTACAGGTAAAAACTATATTTCATCCTATAATGGAAATCCTTGTAATGGGGATTTTGAAACTGGAAGTATTTCAGGATGGAGCGTATTCTCTGTAAGCAGCATTACAAACGGATTGCCTAGTGGCGTACCAACCACAATTGCCGCAGGAGGAAGTAATCCCGATATTACGCTTGTTAGTCCCGGATCTCAGCTTGCAGGACAATATTCGCTACAAGCGTCATTTCCAACTACTTCTGCAAATAAAGGATTTATTACTGAAGTATTTACAATTGATACACAAGATAGAGCGCAAGTATTAACTTTTGGGTTTCATTATCAATTAACTTCTTCCGCATCTAATGTAAATTTTTCTGGCACATCGTCTAATACATTCATTGTATCTGTATATGCAGTTAACGGATCTAACGCTGGTTGGATACAACCTGCTGGTGTGTATAGCATGACGCAGTCTTCCGGTGCTGGTTTTGCTACTGGAACATTTCAAACGTATTCAGATACTACACAGTATCGTTTTGCAATACTTTGTTTTAATAACCCTACAACAACATCAGCCACTGTTAAATTTGACGACTTTTCCGTTGGTCCTACTGTAGTGGTAAATGGAACTCCCGTAACTGACTGGCAGACTTACACACCAACTATTGTAGGTATGACAGTTTCCGGCACTTCTTATTGTCAATGGAGAAGAGTGGGCGATTCTATTCAAATTGAAGCAAGATTTTCAAATAGTGCAGTATCCGCTTCTCCTCTTAGCGTATCTCTTCCGTTTAACTACGCTATTGATACTAATAAAATATCTGTAAATGGAGTAGTAGGCCATGCTTCTGTGCAAGTCGGAGTTGGTTCCGTATTTAGACTCAATGTTCTTGGAACAGGAGGAGGGACTACTCTTACTTTTGGTACAAATTTGTCTAATGGTAATGGTAATGCTTTATTAGCCGCCACTGACAATCTTAGCTTTTTCGCTCAAGTTCCAATTACAGGGTTTTCATCCAATGTTCAGGTTTCAAATGACACTGATACGAGGGTGGTCGCTGCAATTTTAGGACCAAGCAGTAGTGTTTCGGTTACAAGTGGTGCAACAAACGTAATCTATACTGGAATACCTGTAGTGCTAGATACTCACGGAGCATTTAGTTCTGGTACTACTTATACGGTTCCTGTATCAGGTGCTTATAGAATATCAGCTAGAGCGGCTTTTAACGCTACTGCGTCAGCAGGGCAATCACAAGCTATTGTTAGATTATTTAAAAATGGAACAAATTTTAAAACAATAGGACATAGAGATGTGCTTGCAGCGGAAGCATCTGGAGTAACTTCATACATCAATGGGTCTACTATTGTAAATTTGATCGCAGGAGAAACTCTTACATTTAGCCCATTTCAAGATTCAGGAGTTACAAGATCTTCTTGTCAATTAGTAGATCTTTCAATTAACCGACTCTCCGGCCCATCAGTCGTCGCAGCTACTGAGACAGTGGCGTGTCGATACACAAACGTAGCAGGTACTTCAATTGGTACAAGTTCTGCAACAATACCCTTTGCTACAAAATCTTATGATACTCACAATGCTTTTAACGGAACTACTTTTACAGTTCCGGTGAGTGGAAAATATTTGATTACAGCAAAAATAGGGGCGGTCGTTGCATCTAGTGCCATAAGTTTGGAAATACAAAAAGCTGGGGTTCGAGTTTCATTTATGCGAAGTCCAGGCACTACAAACGATACAATGGTCAATATTTCTGACCAACTTGATCTAGTTGCTGGAGATCTTATAACTTTCGCTGGAAATATTGCTAACGCTAGCACCTTAATAACTAACGTTGGATTTAATCACATAAGTATTGTGAGAGTGGGTAACTAATGAAAAAAGTAATTATTAAAAACCTAGCAGGAGTTCAAACCAACGGCGCAGAAATGGAAGATCCAACCGCATGGATTGCGGAATGTGTTGCATCTAATGTTTGGGGTCTTCCTGAACGCCCCGAACTCGATGCTGAAGGCAATCCTACAGGCAACATTCTCCCAGCAGAGTATACCGTAGAGATCACAGACATCTCCACAGAACACGCCCTTGCTGAGTGTATCTCTAAGCGTAAGTCTGAGTACCCTTCTGCTGAAGAATTTCTTAACGCATTTTTTGATGGAGGAGAAGTTGCTCTTGCAGAGCTTCAAGCTAAACGGTTGCTCGTGAAAGCTAAATATCCGAAACCATCTGAAGGAGAAGAATAATGGCTTTAATTGCTGGTGTACAATATAGCGGAACTGCTGCAGGAACAATTCTTCCTTGTGGTAATGGGGTGGTTATTAGCACTATGACTACCACGGGAAATCCTACCACTGTAACCACCACTACTCCTCACGGTTTAGCCTCGGGAGATTCTATTGTAATTTCTGGAACAGCTACAACTCCTACAGCAACATTGGGAGTTTTTACTGTTGCATCAGTAGTGAGTGCCACTCAATTTACAGTGGCAGTAAACGTAACTGGTGGAACTCTTACTGGTGTTGTTTCAAAAATACCAGCAAGAATGTTGTTGTGTGATGGATCGAGTTATTCAAGAACAACTTATTCTGCATTATTTGCCGCTATTGGAACATCATTTGGTTCAGTGGATGGCAATAGTTTTAACGTGCCAGATTTTAGAGGAAGATTTCTTCGTGGTGTAGATGGGTCAGCATCAAGAGATCCAGATAGAACTGCTCGTACAGCCATGAATACGGGAGGTAATACGGGGAATTTGGTGGGTTCAGTGCAGACGGATGAAATTAGATCACATACACACACATATACTCCTCCAGTGTTTAGTCATGATGAAGATCAAAACGGCGCAGGATTAAATAGTTTTATTGCTGGTGCAGCAATTAACACAAGTGCTGCTGGTGGTAACGAAACTCGCCCATTGAATGCTTACGTCAATTATTGTATTGCTTTTTAAGGAACTAATATGCCATTAACAAGAAAACTAGCATCAAAATCGCTCATCAAACAAAATACAAACCAAGATGTAATTGGTACTGGTGTAACAAATCTTGTTAGAGATGCGTTCACTGGCACTGGTTCTCAAACTGTATTTACTCTTACCACTGCTCCATTGTCTGCAGCAAACACGCAAGTATTCATCTCTGGTGTATATCAGAATAAAAACACTTATACGGTAGTAGGCACTACGCTTACCTTTAGCACCGCTCCTCCTAATAGTACGCTTATTGAAGTAATTAGCGGAACAAACTATTCTATTGGTGTTCCGGGAGATGGAACTGTTACCACTGCTAAAATAAATAGTACAGGAGCAACAAGCGGTTCATTACTTATTGCAAATGGTTCTGGTGGAGTAAGTTTTACAAATTTAACTCCAACTATCCAAAGATTTACTTCTGGCTCCGGTACTTATAATACTCCTGCAAATGTTAAATATATTAAAGTAAGAATGGTAGGAGGAGGGGGCGGTGGACAAGGATCTGTAACTTCAGCGTGGGCCGCTGCTGGTGGAAATGGTTCAAGTACTACATTTGGTGCAATACTTACTGCCCCTGGAGGGTCTGGAGGAAACATCAATATTGCAAATGGAGGCTCTGCTCCAACTATTAGTTTACCTGCAATTACAATTGCTTCTTTTGCCGGAATGAACGGATTTAGCGGTCAAGCAAAAGCTGCTGGTGTTGATTTATCTTCTGGGGCTGGTGGAGCAACTCCTTTTAGTGGAGCAGGAGCAGCAGCTGTTGGTGGTATAGTTGGTTTTTCTGCAATAGCAAATTCCGGTTCTGGCGGTAGTGGTGCTGGTATGCCAGTGGGTAGTGCAGGAAGTATGGGACAAGGTGGAGGAGCCGGATCTTATATTGAAGCATTAATTCAAAATCCATCTCTCACTTATTCTTATTCTATTGGAACAGGTGGAGCTGGAGGGGCGGCAGGATCAGGCGGTAGTGCTGGTGGGGCTGGTGGTGACGGAATTATCATTGTCGAAGAGTATTATCAATAAAATGCTATACGAAGATTTTTTAAAATATAGAGATGGGGATGGATGGAATGTTCTTGATACTGACAGAGGGATAGGTATTCCATGTCAGAATGGTGCTCTATTTACTTTTGAATATCTCATTTGTTTATTAAATGATGAAAGTGTTCCCCAAGAGTTAAAAGAGTCTGAAGTTAAAAGAATTAAATATGTATTTTACAATTTGGAAAGACTGTATGGATATACATATAGAGCCTCGTGGTCTGATGAATTTGATTCAATGGACAATACAGTTGCATGGCTTGCGTTTTCAGCTTTATTTGATAATGGTGAGTTTGCAAACAGGATGCTTTTGGTTGGTCAGAATGTGTGCGCTGAAGGTGTTGATGAAACGCAAGATGCTGAAAAGAATAAGAAATTTTTTCCATTTGCAAAGTTATTAAATTTTGGTACAATTAAAAACTACTGGAATAATCAGAATCCTGAATTATTCTGTTTTCAAGGTTGGTTTGGAAGAAGTCCTGCTATGTTAGGGCTTCTTAGAATGACTGCTAATAAATGGTGTAATCCGTTCTTATGGTTGTCGGTGCTTGTAGGTCAGTTTGTTACGGCTTTTAAAGACCCTACGGATACAGATGCAAGAAAGCTGCCCTATGTCTGTTGGCAATACCTAAGAACTCGTTCTAAATTTTGGGAATTAATGTATAAGTTGTGGTGTTTCATCCTTCTTAAATATTACCCTAATGGAATGAAAGATGTATATGACATTTATTATCTGGATAAAAACCATCCAATCATTAAGTACTCTAAACAATTCGTCTAACTATTTATAATTAAAAGGAAAAATATATGCCAAATTCAACTAAACAAATTTCAGATCGTGATTCTGGACAAGCTATCCGTTTGTCTTTTGTAGATAGTCTTTCTTCTTTGAGCATGAGCGATTGGGTATCTGCTAAGGTTGGTCGTAAATTGACCTATACCATTAGCACTACGACAGTAGCAAATGATACTATCACTATTGATTACTTGGAAGGTGCTGTCTCCCTTGCTACAGTAAAGAGTATCTATACCGATGGCACTCGTACTGTTCTCATTTCGCAAGAAAGATTAACGTAGTTTCTATATAAACTTCCCTTAAAAATCAACATTATATAATATGGCAAAGAATGAAAAAATAACATTATATGATGTTCCTCAACTTCAAAAAAGGATTTATGAAGAAGATAATGATGCGATGAGGGTGAGTATCGTCAAAGGTTTGGAAAATTTAGTCCCACAGGTACAGACAGTTGAAGTTCCCACCATAATCAAAGAGATTGTGACGGAAAAGATACCAGTTCTTATACCACAATTAGAAGTAATACAGGTTCCTACTATCGTAAAGGAATATGAAAAAATTGAGGTTCCTGTTGTTATTGAAAAAATAGTATATAAGGATATATCAATCTGGATGAAGGCTTGTATAGTAGCTCAAGCTATCATTCTCACAATTTTGCTACTTAAAAAATAAGGAAAATAAAAAATGGCATACTTATATTTAAAAGTTGACGCTTCTAAAATGAGCGTTGCTGACATGAACGTTGTTAGCGGTAATTTAGCTCAAGTCTCTGTAACTAGCACCTCTGGTGCAAGTACTACTTTGACTGTTAACGCCCTTGCGCACGGTTTATTGGCAGGAGATGTTGCGGTTCTTAATGGACTTCGTACTTCTGCAGGTGTTGCAGTAGCGTATGTTGATCCTATAAGCTCTCTTACTGTTCCAGTAGAAGGTCCGTACACTGTTGCAACTGCAGCTACTAACTCTTTTACTATTACCATCCCTGCTGTATTAAGCACAGGTCAAGCTGCTTCCGGACAAGTAATGAAGAATCCAAACTCTTTTCCTAGTGCATTGAATCCTGTTGTTAATTTGCTTAATGGTATTCAGGCAGGAACTGTGGACGGTGTTATCACTATTGCTAGTTCTGATGTGAACGCTTCTGCTATTCCTTCTACTAACGGATCTTTCAACTACGTTAACCTCAAATAAGGATAAACTAAAATGAAACCTGATTTCAAAAAATTACTTGAATCCAAGAAGAAAAAAGGCGATGTTCTTTCTCCTCTTGAAGCAAAAGCTAGAATGTCAGCTTTAGGTGATCTTAAAGAAGACATGATGGGAAGTGAACTTGATAAGTTAAAAGGACTTAAAAAAGTAACCATTGCTTCTAATAGCCCTAAAGGACTTGAAAAAGGCATCAACATGGCTAAAGAGATTGTGGGCAATAAAATGCTTGACAAATCTGAATACGGCAGTGAAGAAATGCCAGAAGATGAAATGATGGGCGAAGAATCCGCTGAACACGAAGCTGCTGAATCTCCAGAAATGGAATCTGCTGAAGAAAGTGAAGAAGCTGGTGATGAAGAAATGTCCAAAGATGAACTCTTAGCTGAGATCGAACGCTTAAAGGCAAAACTCGACAAAGCAAAGGCATAAGGTGATTTATGGCTAATGTAAAGCCGTATAAAACTACCGATGACCTTGTTGAATCAGTTAAGCTAAGAATTATTTTTCCAATCAGTCAATCTACATTAACATACGATAACATTGTTACTATGATTAATGAAGAAATGCTATTGGGTGCAGTGCCAGATATTATGTCTGAGCATGAAGAATACTTTAATTTCACTAAATCATTTCCCTTAATTCAAAATATTGGAAGATATGAGATTCCTTCTCGTGCTTTGGGAATGACTCTTAGGGATTTAAAGTACTCGGATAATTCTGGTATCTTTACTGATATGACTCGTATTTCGCCGGAGGATAAGGCTTTCTTTCAAAGCTCTTATTCTGCGGCTCAAGTTATTGGTAAATACTATCTTGAAGGAAATGATATTGTCATTTCTTCTTCTATTCCTACCAACACTGGTTGGTTAATGTTTACATTTCCATTAAGACCAAATATGCTTGTCAGAAATGACAGAGCGTGTTTTATTACTGGATTTACTAAAACCATTAACTTTGTAAATCAGCCTGTTGCTGGAAATACGTTCTTAATTCAGTACGGCTCGCAAACAGCATCACCTGTTTCTCTTAACCTTACCGCTGTAGTCTCCAGTCCAACTTCAGGACAATTTCTTATTGGTGCAACACTTGAAGATACTGCAGATAATTTTGTCGCAGCTTTAAACTCGTTAGCTTTATCTAATGGGCTTGATAGCGGAAAATTAACAAGTAGTTCAGTGCTTGGTCTTGTAACTGTTAATTATAATAAATTAGACACAAACTTCACCACTACAAATCCTAGTGCTATGGTTGTGGATATGGCTTTAACTAACATTATTTTTAATCAGCTACCAACCACCTATACAAATCCTGAAACACTGGAAGTTGATGATAATTTCTTTACTGTCGGTACTTATGTTGATTTCTTGCAAACTAATCCGGGGAATCGCACATACGCTTACGACGTACAAATTAAATCTATCAGCGGAACTACTGCAGCATTTAACACTTCTGATTTACAAATCATGAGTGGGAATGGTGGGCCAAACGCTCTCCCTTTGACATTCATTAATTTAAAAGTTGGTGATTATATTGCCCAAGTTAACGAATGTATTATTCCACAAATTCCTGTGGAATTACATACAGCATTAGCTGAACGTGCTGCTGCTCGTATTCTTTCTGCGTTGGGAGATACTGAAGGGTATGCAAGGTCTGCTGCTCGTATTCAAGAAATGAATCAAAAGAAAGAACAACTTATTGGCTCTAGGGTTGAAGGCTCTGTTTCAAAAGTATTCAATCGCTATTCATTAATACGTCTTGGTAAGAATAGTGCCAGAAGAAGGTATTGGTAATGTCATCTGTTGCAAATTTAAGCGCATTAGGATTAAATTACAGTCCAAACCATTTGTCATTACCCGAAGGGTCAATGATGACAGCGACGAATGTTATTATTCGTCGAGATAATGTAATTGAATCTAGGCGTGGATTTAAAAATCAAAGTCAACAGTTTAGCAACAGCGTTAACCAGCTTGCAACTTATCGTGGCAGGATTCTAGCTCATAGTAACAATAGATTATATTATGATACTGGAGTTACTGATAGTAGCAATAAATATATTTATAATCAATTTAGCGGAATATTTCAAGAAGTTGTAGCTGGTTTGAGAATTAAATATATTCAAGCCATTAACAACTTTTATTTCACAACTTCTACCGGAATTAAAAAAATTTCTGCCAATAGTGCGTCTGACTTTACCACAGCGGCAGGTTATATTAGAGAATCTGGGGCTGCTAAGGCGTTAGATTTTACTGCCGATTTGGATTTAGAGCAGGGACAACTAAGCGGATTTATGCCGCCTGATACCGCAGTGGCATATCGTCATGTATGGGCATACAAAGATGCTAACGACAATTTAATTATTGGCGCACCTTCTGATCGAAACGTTGTTTATAATTTTCTTTCTGAAATTATTTCCTTAGATTTTAACACACTTCTTAACGCCACAGATAATTTAAGACAATCAATTGCTGGATATACTTCTATTATTGGTAACGCAGCACCTTCTGCGTTTTCATTCTCTGATACCTACAAGCTCTCTGTAAACAGTTCCGCTGACATTCAAAAATCTGCAATCTTGGCTTATGCTACAGCATTAGATACTCAAACAACTATTGCACAACAAACCGCTGCCCCTACCAATGGATTACAGATTAATCAATTTAGTATTACATCTTCTATTGCAAGAGTTACATTTGTTGGAACCTCTGCAGGAGATTATTTCAAAATTGGAGATGTAATTGCTATTAGTGGTGCTACCCCTACTAATAGTGCCAAACTTAATAACACTACAGCAAATCCCTATTGGACAATTTCTAATGTTGATAGTGGCGGTACTTTTATTGAGTTTTCTGTATCTGGTATTGCTGATTTCGTTGCTGAAACTGCTACTAATGCGGTAATGAAACCATATACCTATCGCAGATTAATTTCCACTAGCCCTCAAAATCTTAATGCTCTTGTTATTAGTTCCCCTGCTACTCACGCACAATTACAAACTCTTGAAAATGCCGTTAGTGCAATTTTAGATAGTTTTCAAAATGCTTTAAATGGCATTATTTCTGCAAATTTAAAAGATGCGTATTTAACAAATTTAAATATCACACAGGCTGCAAACGTAGAACTAACTATCTCTATTCCAGAAGCGGCTAGAACTGATACAAACTATTTTGTTCAAGTATATAGAACCAGAAACTTTACTGCGTCAGGCACTCAAAGTTTAGGTGGCACTGCCATTCAGTCAGTAGAACCTGATGATGAAATGCGTTTGTGCTTTGAATATTATCCAGAACCAGTAGAGCGAACTGCAGGGTCTTTTACTTTTATTGACCAATATCCTGAAGATTTGTTATTGACTAATGCAAATCTTTACACCAATCCTACTACCGGAGAAGGTATTGCTCAATCAAATGAACAACCTCCTATTGCTAAAGACATTAACACTTTTAAGGGTTATACATTTTTTGCTAATACTAAAACCCGTCAAAGACTTACACCGTTTCAATTAATTGGTACTTCTAATATTGTTGATGGTGATAAAATTACCATTGGTGATATTAGCAGTTCAAGCACTTATACCTTTGTTGAAGGTGTATCACAAGTAACACCTTTAACTTTTAACAGTACAACATCTTCAGATTATTTAGGTAAGTATTTTCTTATTGATTCAGTAAAAAATTCTTACTATGTCTGGTATCGCTATAACAACGCTGGTACAGACCCTGCTATTACCAATCGCACTGGTATTCGTGTTGATCTTATTGGCACTCTTACTACTTCTATTGTTGCAACCAAAACTGCTGCAGCTTTAAATTTGAATCCTTATGATTTTTATGTGGAGCCAACTACTTATACCTTTAACGCAGCATCTGGTCTTGTTGCAAGTGCTGGTGCTGTATATTCAAATAATGGTTATGAGTACACTGTAATCAGTGCGTCTTCCACTCAAATTGTTGCCACTGGTACAGGAGCACCATCCGCTACAGGTTCATTAATTCGAGTTAGCGGTACTGGTAATGACACAAACACCTATACATCTGTTACAAATCCTTCTATTACCGTAACAAACATTGATCAAGGGTCTTGTACAAATGCTTCTATTGGAACCATGGGTGCAGCATTAACTATTGGCACGATTACTCCCGGAAAAGGAGAAGACGCTGCAAATAGAAAGGTTTTACTATCTACCTTAATTTCGAGAGCACAAGCTATTGATGAAACTGCCCGTTCATTGGTGCGTGTCATTAATAAGAATAGTGCAAGTGTTGTTAATGCTTATTATATCTCAAGCTCTAATACTTCTCCGGGCTTGATGAATCTTGAATCTAAAATTATTTCAGACACAGCTTTCTATGTAATGGCTGATGCTATTGGATTAGGTACTTCTTTTAATCCTGATATAAGTCCTATAAATGTTGTTAACAATATTACTACGGCAGTTCCGAGCGGTTCTACAACTACTCTTACAACAGCAACCAACCATGGATTAGTAAACGGCGATTTAATTGTTATCTCTGGAACAAGTGCTGTTTCTTCTGGAACATACGCTGACGGTGTATTCTATATTACAAGACTAAATAATACACAATTTACCATTCCTATTGTTGCATCAGGAACTTTTACCGCAGGAAATGCTTGGTCAAAGGCTGTAGATGTAAACGTTTCAACTAATGAAGAAAGAGCAAATAGGATATATTACAGTAAAGTGAATCAACCTGAAGCTGTACCTTTATTAAATAGCTTAGACATTGGTTCTAAAAATAGACAAATTCTTCGTATTTTCCCTCTCCGAGATAGTTTGTTTGTATTTAAAGAAGACGGACTGTACAGAATTTCAGGTGAAAGTGCTCCGTTTGTTAGTTCATTGTTTGATAGTTCTTGCATTTTAACTGCTGCAGATAGCGTTTCCATTGCAAATAACATTATCTATGGTTGGACAACAAAGGGTATTAGTACAATTACAGAGGCAGGTGTCTCTGAAGTAAGTCGCCCTATTGATACTATTATCTTAAAATTAAGTTCTGACAACTATCCGAATTTTAGACGTGTTACATGGGGCGTGGGTTATGATAGTGATAACTCATACACTGTTTATACAAATTCTGAAGTTGACGATGCTTATGCTACTATCGGCTTTAGGTATTCCAATCTTACAAACACTTGGACAAACTTTGATTTATCTACCCGTTGCGGTGTACTATTCGCAGATCAAGATAGACTATATCTTGGAGATGCGGTAGACGATTCAGTATTAGTTGAAAGAAAAACTTTTACTAGAGAAGACTATGCTGATAAAGAATTTATTGTAACAGTTCCTACCAATGCTTTATCTCAACAAAATTACCGAATGGATCTAAGCGATGTTAGCGATATTGTTCCGGGTGATGTTGTTGCGCAAAATCAATTTGTTAGCATTGAAGTATTTAATAATCTTCTTTCTCAATTAGATTTGGATAAAGATGTTGGTATAACACCTATCTCAAATATCACCGCAGGAGCGGCAGGGGCAACGGTTACTGTTACAACTTCTGTCGCTCACGGATTAAGTCCCGGCGATTCTATCTATATTAAATCGGGTTGGATTATCGGTAACTCTGCATTTGAAGGAACACTGGTTATTAGTAATGTTAGTTCTTTTAATTTTGATATTGTAGCTCCTGCTGCGGTTACTGCTGGTAGTGTTGGAACATTTAAAAGACAATACGAATTGAAATTAACTCAGATTGCTGGGTGTAATATGCATCAAGCACTTACCAATTTAACGAGTTTTATGAATTCAGATCCTGTATTAACTAGTACATATTCTGATATTACGCAAAATTCGTCTGGTGATATTACTGCTGTAAGCACCGCTATTCCTCCTACTTTAACCACAACATCTCAAACACTTGTTGAAGATCGTATTGTTACCATTACAGGAACTTCTGGCACTACTCCTACAATTTCTGGTAATTACACAGTGTTAAACCCAACAACAAGCTCATTTGAAATTGATGTTGACATTATTACTGGAAATCCTTCTATTGCTCCGGGTGTATTAACATTTACTACTTCACCAAATATTAATAATCAATATGATTTACAAGCGTGTTTTAATGCTATTGTAAATAGATTGAATGAAGCTGGCTCTGGTACATTTTTTAAAACCTATGCGTTGGCTAATAGTGCGTCTTTGTTTGAAGCTGTAGTAGTGTCTGTAAATTATCCTTTAAATTATGTTATCTTAAATTTAGGATTACAATGGTTGGTGGGTGATCTTACTGTTTACAAAGCTATCCCTCTTGAGTGGCAATATGCACCTATTACATTTGGTGATCCTCTCTCTTTAAAGCAAATTAGAGAGGCAACTATTATGCTCGAAAACAGGGCATATACAAAACTAACAACTTCTTTTAGTAGCGACTTAAAACCGGAATTCACTGATATTGTTTTTGAAGGACAAGGTAATGGTATTTTTGGTCACTACAGCAATCCTGGATTTGGTTTTGGGTTTTTCGGTGGAGCTAGTAATTCTGCCCCTCTTAGAACTTTAATTCCTTTTCAAAATCAACGCTGTCGATTTATTAACATGGAAGTTAACCATAGAACGGCAAGAGAAAAACTTGTTGTATTTGGTATTACTTTAACTGGAAATGTCGGACAGAGCACAAGGGCATACAGATAATGAAATTACCATCGTATAGACGTATCTATAAAACCGATTATAAGGAAGAATTTCAACCTTTAGTAGAATCTCTAGCCGTTACCATTAATAATGCGTTTGACACGATTTACAACGCTTTAAACGGCAATTTAACCCTAAAGGAGAACATTGCTTCAACTATCTCAGAGTTTACTGTCACTGTTGATAGCAGTGGTACTCCAGTGCAAGATACCCAATTTAGATTGTCAAGTAATCAAAAGAATGTGGAAGGGCTTATTGTCATTAATGCCTATGGTACAAATAGTACAAATGTGACACCCTATAGTGGCGTATTTGTTGCATATACAAAGAATGACGAGTATGTTAGCATCAATAGGGTATTGGGCATTGATAGCGGAACACAATATACCATTAAAGTTTTGGTAATTGGTTAAATTTATATATAAAATTATATCTTATATTAACATTAAAATTATAGGACGGAATAATCATGTTTGAAAATAATCCTAATAACAGTGCTTTAAGGCAAGGAGCATTAACCCCCGGTGGTGAAGCTCTTGGTAAAAAACAAAAAGGCACTGGTTTTACTAACATTAATAAAGTATTGCAAGCCAATAGAGGAGCCGGGGTTGCCATGGGGCAACAACTGGCCAAAAACATTGGTCAACAGACCCAAGCGGTTCAAAGTCAATTACAACAAGGCGTTAACCAATTCAATCAAAGCATTGGTAGTGAGCAGGGCCGTATTGCTAATACCTTGCAACAAACAAGAAATTATATTCAAAACCCTATTGGTCAAGCTCCTGTAAGTGTTGCCGCTAATCAGCCAGTAGGAGGACAAGCCGTTACTGGTGATGGACAGCAGGGTGCGGTTGCCCCTGTAGATGGTAATCAACCTGCAGCAGTTGCGCCACAAGTTGATGTAACTACTGGGGAAAATGTTCCTAGTCAGGCCGTTGCTCAAGCTAATACATTATATAATGAGGCTTACGGCGGTTTAAGGGGACTAGAGAACGAAGAAAATCTCTCTAGGATGGCTAGACAGCTTCAAGAAAACGCCGGATTAGCTCGTAATGTGCGGGGTCAGGGAATGTTGCTCCGTAATATGATAGCTCGTCCCGGACAGTATAGCATGGCTCAGGCAGCTCTTGATAAGGCATTATTAGGCCAATCAAAAGAAGCACAACGAGAAATTTTCGGTGCTACTAGGGATGTTGGTTCTACTGTTGGACAGTTTAGCAATGTTGCCGCATCTGCTGATGCTCGTGTTGCAGCGTTAGAAGAATCTTTAAATAAAGCCCGTGGCGATATTGACGCTGAAGCGTCCGAGCGTATTGGTGCTATTGGCAAAGAAGTAGAGTCAGGCACAGCGCAATACAAGGCCGATGTTAATAGATTGTTAGACCTTATGCGTGGATACGAAATTGATCCTACCACTGGTCAGCAAAAGCGTGATGAAAATAATAACCTTGTTAATCTTCAAGGTCGTGAAGGAGATCAGGAGCTTATTGATCGTGCCGAAGAACTTGGCATGAATCTTGAAACAGCATACGGTCTTAATGATGCTGATAGAGAAAAGTATATTAAGTCTCTTACCGAGAATCTTGGTGCGTTCTCTCCAGAAGGAAGAATGTATACAGGACAACAAAAAGAGATGCTAAAGAATCTTGCTGACTTTAGAGCAAGGGCAGCGGATAGTGATGTTGCTAAAGGTATTGAAGCGACTGCCCAAGCATGGAATCCTGACATCATTAACGAAGCACCTCTTCGTCAGCAAATGCAAGCTGATGCAGATGCAAGACAAAAGTTATATCAAGATTACTTAGATGTGTTCCGTAGTGGAGATGAGTTGTTCTGGCGTTCTGGTGGTTCTCCAGAATCAAGAGAGGCATTAAACAGAATGTTTACCTCTCAGAATCTTGACGATTGGGGTACAGCTTATAGCATTAGAGATAAAGATATTGCTAGTAAGTTTAATGAGATTGCTGGAAAATATAACCGAGTACCTATTTACGGACAGGGTAGAGGATTTAACCAGTTCCTAAGATTCCACCCAGATGCTGATGAATATGAAAATCAAAGAGATGCAGGTTATAAATACAATCCAGATCAAATTAAAAAAAGTTACGCTGACGCTGTAGTTAGAAGAGATGAAACCATAGCCAGAATTGATAAGCAATTAGCCGAAATGACACCGCTAGAAGCTAATCAAGAAGTTAATGTACCAAATTTTGGCGGTGGTACGACTAGAATGACTAGAGCAGAACAGTTAGATATGCAAAAACGAATGGCGATTTCCGGAGCTGAGGCTGTTAAAAATAGTCCAGAATATCGTGATGCAATGATTCGTGACGAGATGATGGATTTCTTACAACAAGATATTGGTCAAAAATCAGGTCGCTTCCAGAGCGTTAAAGACGTATTAAAGAAAAAATACTTCCCTACACAAATGGCAACAGAAGGTAGAGAAGGTGGGGCAAATTCTTCTGGCCCTAGAACTATTCAACAGGTATAGGTGAGTTATGGGATACGATGTAAGTAGAGGATTAAGCGGAGCAGGGGCAGGAGCTTCTATTGGTACTGCAATTGCTCCCGGAATTGGAACGGCAATTGGTGGCGGTATTGGTCTTCTCACTGGGTTCCTTGGCGGTGGAGATGACGGTAGCGAACTTTATCGCCAAGCCGCTGCGCAATATGACAACATTGTTCCTCCTGAGTTTAGGCGTGACATTGAAATGCTTGAGCTTCAACAGGGTGGTCGATTAACCCCTGAGCAGCTTGAACGTCTTCCTCAAGAAATGCAGGAAGCGTATCTCCGTAAAGGCGATGCAGAAACCAAACAAAAGCAAGCTGTGCAGCTTGATGCAATGAAGGAATATGCTGAAACTGGATATAGCCCCCAACAGGCTTTAGAGCTTGCGAAGGTTCGTAATCAAGTTAACGCCGATATTAAATCTCGTCTTGCTGACATTAAACAAAAAGGTCAGTATTACGGTGGGCTTACTGGTGGTCAATCTTTAGCTGCTGAACTCCAAGCAGGTCAAGACGCTGATACTCGTGCTGCAATGGAATCTTTACAAATTGCATCCGATGCTGCTAGATCAAAAGAAGCAATGCTACAAAACTACTATCAAAATCTTTCAGGATTTCGTGGTCAAGAAGAAAATAGAGAAGCCGCTAACGTTGAAGCGCAAAATCTTAGACAAAGATTTGATATTGAAAATAGTAGAGCAAATCAATTGTTTAATGCCCAACAACGTGCTGCTGCCCAATTAGATTTCTTAAATAGATCAAGAACCGTTGCTGATACAAATACCCAACAGAAAAATGCTTGGAATAAGTTTTTAAATTACGAATTACCTCAGAATGAATTTGAAAATAAAATGAAACTTGCTGGTGGTAAAGCTGCTGCTCTTGCTGGGCAAGCTCAAGCTCAA
>Ga0315903_10002763_pt1 | contig 25109 bp, 12 predicted proteins | sample LakEriMetagenome_7_FD_203524 | JGI IMG/M metagenome (GOLD analysis project Ga0315903, IMG submission 203524) | Freshwater fungal communities from buoy surface, Lake Erie, Ohio, United States - Buoy 2 MA119 | ecosystem: Environmental > Aquatic > Freshwater > Lake | place: USA: Lake Erie, Ohio... | reverse complement strand
AGGGTCAGATATTCGACAATGATATCGGCCTTGAGTCAAAGATTAACTTCAAGAATACTGCATTGAACTCATACGATTCGGGTAGGGTTACGGCCTTGCTTATGGATGAGGCTGGTAAGTGGCCTAAAGAAGTACCAGTAAACCAGTACTGGCCTATTGTTAGGAAGACTATGATGAGGGGTGCAATCAAGGTAGGTTTCTGTCTGATACCATCTACAGCTAACGATGCCAAGAGTGGTGGTGAGCCGTACAAGAGTCTGTTCGATGGTAGCAATCACTTTGAAGACCCATACACAGCTACTGGTCTGTACAGGTACTTCTGTCCTGCTTACGATGGGTACGAAGGATTTATAGATGAGTACGGAATGTCTATAATAGAAACACCTACAGAAGAGCAGAAGAAGTACATACTCTCAAGGTATGGGATGAAGATAGAAACTGGTGCTAAAGAGTATTTGCTCAATCAGAGAAAACTAATCAAGGATAAGAAGGCACTATCTGAGGAGATTAGGATGAACCCATTTGATGAGAATGAGGCTTTCATGATTGACCAGAAGAAGTGCTACTTTAACTCAGAAAAGATATACAACCAGATAGACTTCCTAAAAGAAGAGAAGGTAAAGCTTAGGAGAATTAGGCTATTCTGGAAGTCTACAACTTCAGTAGACTGGGCTGATGACCCAGAAGGACCTTGGCTGGTATATAAGTTTCCCGATAAGGAAATGCAGAACAAGATAAACGAAAAGGATGGCATAAGAACTCCAGCTAATTCACACAGGTTTGTTTCTGGTATTGACCCGTTCAAGTCATCTGTAATATCTGGCAAGGGTTCTATGGGTGTTTGCTATGTGTTTGAAAGGCTAGACCCATCAGACCCAAACAATACGTGTATGCCTATAGCTGAGTATATAGACAGGCCAAGGCTTAAGTCACTATTCCATGATGAGATGCTGAAGGCTGCTGTTCTTTGGGGGTACAAGGCTTGCTATGAGAATGACGTTGGTGATGACTTTGTTGACTACTTCAGTAACAAAGGGTTCAAGGGATATCTCATGAAAACGCCAGAATCAGCTATAGATAAAAACAGGAAGAGGTCTGTGACTAAGTACGGTGTAACATCAGGTGATGGGTTTGCGCTAGCCAGACAGCTGGATACTTGCATATCATATATAGAGAACCACTGTGAGAAGATATACTTTCCGGACCTATTGGAGGAGCTCTTGCAGTATGACCATGAAAATAGGACCCCGTTTGATAGGAGTGTTGCGTTCATGATATCCTTACTTTCTGGAGTAGCCGTAGAATCGGCAAAAGTGGAGAGGGAGTCATACGCCATACCCATACGGACCTTTAGTATTAGGCTATAAAAGTATTTTGTACTTTTGCTAACATGGAGAATAAGAACATTTTAAATTTCCACCTCTCAAACTCAAAGTTAAAGAGAGACGAAAAGGAAGGTATTAAGGTATCTAGATTTATAGAGAAGGCTTTCAACAGTGGATACTTTAATCGAAGAAACAAGAAGTTTGAGAAGAACAGGATGTTTTCCAGAGGAAGGCAGCCTATGTCTGAATTTCTTGACCTCCTAAACGTAGATGGGAAAGAAGCTTTCGTAAACCTTGACATGAAGGCTCCTGCTATTGCGCCTAAGTTCATGCAAGTTATCCTTGGAGGTTTTATGAAACGTCAAGAGGTTGCTAAAGCATCAGCTATAGACCCAATATCTGTAGACAGAAAAAAGTACGATAAGGATGAGGCTGAGTTTAGGATGAACTTTGGTGACGAAGTTAGAAACATTGAGGAGCAGTCTGGCGTTAAGTTGATGGCTGATGGTAAGTTTACCCCAGAAGATTATGAAGAACTGGAATTATATTTCGGATTAGAGTATCAATTACCTGAAGAGATACTGTTTGAGAAGGGTATTTCATACGTAACACACGAGAACGGATGGGATGTTATCAAAAGAAAGATTCTTGAAGACTTGATTGAAACAGGTGTGGCAGCAACAAAAACATCTGTTGCTCCTAATGGTAAGGTTAATATCAGAAGAGTAATACCAGAAAATCTAATTTACTCATTTTCTGAGTACGATGATTTTAGGGATGTATCATTTGTTGGTGAGGTTGTTTCTATGAAAATAGTTGACATAAGGAACAACTACCCAGACATGGACGAGAAGAAGATATTTGATTTGTCTAGGAAAGCAAAGCAGTTTAACGGTAACGTTAAGTGGGATGAGAGGTATCGTTTCTCTATAGACAGACCATATGATGATTGGACTGTTGATGTGATAGACTTTGAGATTAAGACAATTGATACAATGATTTACCAAGCTAAAATTAATAAGTTTGGTAACCTAATAGTTGAGAGAAAAGAGAAGGAGCCTCAAAGACTTGGAGACAACAAGGAGTTGATTAAGAAAGACATGTACGTTATATACAGGGGCGTATATGTCATGGGCACAGATATGATGCTTGAATGGGGCCCAGCAAAGAACATGATTAAGCCATCTGTAGCTAAAGAGGTTGCTGATGTGTATTTCAGCTACTCACTCTACATGTATGAGAATCTTGACCTGTTGAACATGGCTCTTCCTGAAAGGATGGAAACATCAATCAGGCAGATGACACTCGCTCACCTCAAGATTCAACAGCTTGTAGCAAAGCTTCGTCCATCTGGTTTGATTATCGATATTGACTCACTCACTGATATCAGTCTTGGTCAAGGTAAGAATATTACTCCGCTTGAGATTCAAAAAATATACGACCAAACTGGTAATATATACTACAGGAGGAAGACAGAAGATGGTGATGGAATGAATGGCATTCCTATTGCAGAAGCTCCAAACAGCTCAAGCATAGGACAAATTCAAGAACTCATTACTGTATACAATCACTACCTTGAGAGACTTAGGGATGAGATTGGTGTTAATGAGTATAGAGAAGGTGCAACTGTAAATCCAAAGATTGGCCTAGGCGTACAGCAGGCTCAGATTGCAGCATCAAACAATGCTACAGACTTTATATACGATGCATTCCTTTCTATTTACCAGCAGACCGCACTCAAGATAGCTTTGTTGCTGTACGATTCAGTAATATACGGTGGTCAGCAGTATAAGGACTATCTAACTCCAGAGAAGGTTAGTGGAAGAGTATTTGATGTAAGAATAGACATACTTCCAGATGACAGAGAAAGGCAGTTTGTTGAGTCAATGATTCAGACTGCGCTATCTGCAGGAATGATAGACTTCGAGGATGCGTTCCGTGTTAGAAGCATCAAAAACACCAAGCTTGCTGAAATGTATCTGTCAAAGGCTAAGAAGAGAAAGGAGAAGTCTGACATGGAGAAAGCTCAGATGAACTCTCAAATGAATGCTCAATCACAGCAGCAGTCTATAGCAGCTAAAGCCCAAGCAGATGCACAACTGGAGCAGATGCAATCACAAGGAAAGCTTCTAGCTGTTCAGACTGAGATGAAGATGAAGCAAGACTTGGCAGAGCAAGAGTTTGTTCAGATGGTTATGATGAAGTCATACGAACTTGGTAAGCCTTTAAGCCCAGAGTTGCAGAGTATAGTTTCTGCTTACTACCAGAAAAAACAAATGGAGCAAGCAGCTATAGAGCAACAGGCTATGATGGAGCAACAACAAGCTGCTGAGGCAGAGCAAGGTATGATGGAAGAACAACAATAATATATATCTTTGCATAAATCAAAAACCATGTCAGAAGAAACATTTAATCCGTTTGATAGTACTAGCTACGTTGCAGAGTCACAAGCCTCTCAACCAGAAGTACAGCAAACGCAACCAGAACCAGTGGCGGCTGAACCAGAGCAGGTAACTACTCCTGAGCCAACGCCAACTACTGAGCAAACAACTGTAGATACTCCAAAAGTTGAGACAACTACCAGTGATGTTCAGCAACCAGAAGTAAAACCGTTTGAGTGGAAGGATGACCTTTCTAAAACGATTTACGAGAAGCTTGTTAATAAGGATGTATCAGATTTAGCTGATATACTTTATGAGCAAAAAGTTCTTTCTAGTTTGGATTCTATGGATGATTCGGATATCATCAAGCTAAGTATGGCTTATGAATATCCAGACCTCACTCCAGAAGAAATAGAAGAGGAATTTAACTCTAAGTTCAAGGTTGAAACAGAACTTGACGAGGATTTATACACTCAAGAAGAATTGGTGGCTAAGAGGAAAGAGATAGAGAAACAGCAGAAGGCCATCAACAGAGAGATGAAGAAGTTGGTTAGAGAAGCCAAGAACTCACTCTCTGAAATGAAACAGGACATTGACTTCCCAGATATTCTTAGTCAGATTCAAAACACTAATCAGGTGTCTCCGGACGATGTAATTAGTCAGTATCTGACAAAGCAACAACAGGAACAACAAGCAGCCTATCAACAGTCCAGACAAGTGTTCGAGTCGAGCATACAGGATGGTCTGAAGAACTTCGAAGGTTTTTCTGTCAATTACAAAGACGAGGATGTCTCATTTGACGGAAGGTATAACCTAACAAACGAAGACAAGGCTGAACTTCAAGGCGTGTTGCAAAACTTCGACCTTGATTCCTTCTACGGTAATCGTTACTTCAAGGATGGAAAGTACGATACCAAGCAGTTGGCAGAGGATGTCTATTTCTTGCAGAACAGGGATAAGATTGTTAATGCTATGGTGACACAGGCTGTGTCTAAGGCAAAGGCAGATATCCTAAAGGGCATGAAAAACATAGACTACAGCAATCAACCTAGACCTTCGTCTAGTGCTAACAGAAGCGACTTTGATGAGATGGTAAGTTATATGTATAAACTTTAAAAAACAATTAAAATAATTTAAAATGCCAGTATTACAACCCGGTGGAGTATCAAGCTCCTATGTAGGTAGGCAGTTTGTATCCGACCTGTCTATTCTGAAGCCACAGTACTATCCTCAATTTATTGAGAAGTATGGCTCTCAAAACTATGCTCAATTGCTTGAAGCTTTGGGCATGAAAGCAACCGTTCCTTCTAAGAAGTTCGGTCACTTCGAATCTCGTGGTAAACTTCATGACAACGTAAAAGTTGCTTCTTTCACTGGTGGCGCTTCTGCTGGAGCTACTGCTACAATTGAAGTTGATTCAACTTCTGTAAGTGGTACTAAGAGTCCTGTTCGTCAAAATGAAGTTGTAGAAAACGCAAAAAACGGTAAGCAATATAAAATTACTTCCGTTACAGATTACAACACATTTGTAATGACTCCACTGGACCACACAGAATTGATTAATGCAACACTTCTTGCTAATGATTTCTTGATTTTCCGTGGTATCTCTGAGGCTGGTGAGGCATCTACTAAGTCTGACTCATTGACTGGTCTTATTGAAGAGAAGAAATTCTACACCACTGAGATTCGTGAAGACTTCACTATCTCTGACCGCGCTAAGATTGAAGAGTTGTGGTTCGAAGTAAATGGTCAACCTTACTACACCTACAAAGGTTTGGATGAGGCTGTTCGCCGTTTCATGAACAACAAAGAATTCAAGATGATGTTCGGTAAGCCTCTTACCAACGCTACTGATTCTTTGAACCAAGGTTCTACTGGTTTGATTCCTCAAGTTGAAGCAGGTGGTCAAGTGTATAGCGCTTGGGACCCAGCCAACAACTTTGCTATTTCTGACTTCCATGCTCTTAGCCGTCTGGCTGACTTCAACGGTGGTGCTCAAGAGTATCACTTCTTGATGGATGCCTACATGCGTTCTAAGGTTGATGATGGTCTGTTTGCTACATACACTGCTGGTGCTATCCAATGGGCTTCTGTTGGTGGTTCTAGCGAAGTAGCTGTAAAGTATGGCTTCGATTCTTTGAAAGTTGATGGAATCACCTATCACCTGAAGAAGTATCTTCCATTCAACGCTGAAGCTGTTTATGGAGTTGCTCCTGCTACAGAATACTACAAGAACTTCGGTCTCCTTATCCCAATGAAGGATGGTCGTGACGCTCAAAGCGGCGACAAAATCCCTTCTCTCCGCATTGTTTACAATGAGGTTGACCCCGGGAAAGAAATCAAAGTTTGGGAAACTGGTGCTCTTGCTAAGGTTCCAACTTCCGATAAGATGGAGCTGAATGTTCACCACATGTCTTACTGCGGTATTCAAACATTCGCTGTAAACCAGTTCTTGATTGCTAAGTAGTAGATACTTTTAAAATAAGGAGCCCTCTCACGATTGTGAGGGGGTTTCTTTTTTTTAGTATATTTGCTGAAACCAAAAAATTAAACCATGGCAAAAGCAGCACGTAAAACATTAGACGAAAACGGCAATATTATAGAACTATCTGGGAGTGTACCAGTTGGGGATGGTGTTAGCGTTTTAAATACAATACAAGAGCCAGTAAAAAAGGTAGAAAGAGAGATTAAGGAATACATTTTCCAATTAGTTAATAAAGTATATCATTCAGCTCCGAATAGGCCACCATATCCAGAAAATGTCTTCATTAGAAATACTGATGTAATATATGATGAGGAGACTGGAACTGAGAGGAATATCAGATACTTGGAGGGTGTTAGCACAATATTTGAAGATGAGCAGGAACATCTGTCTGATACCAAGAAAAAGCAGAAGCCTGAAATTAGGTTTGTAAGAGGTATTCTTAGGGTTCCAGCAAACAAAACATCTCTTGTTAAGTTCTTGATGAGTAGCAATATGTACAATGCTAAGAAAAAAAGGATGGACCATGTTCTCCCACTGTACACCTTATTAAACTTTGAAGAGCAAGAACAACAAGCTGTAAATGCTGCAGAAGTTAGAATGAATGCAATGAAGATGGCAATGGACGCTCCTGTAGAAATTATGATTCCACATGCTCAGTTTTTGGGAATTAGGCTAAAGAATCAGTACAGTGAAGACAGGTCTGATAAGGGAGTTAGGGTTGACTATCTTGATTTTGCAGATAAAAACCCAGATACCTTCATAAAAACATACAATAACCCACTTGTTAAAGTTCAGTATACACTTAAAAAGGCTATTAATATTGGTATGATAGACTTGATGACATCAAGGGGTCAGGCTATCTGGGGAGACACTAAGAAGTTTATCGCTCAGATTCCTGATAAGCAAGACCCAGTAAAGTTTCTTTCTGAGTTCTGTCTTACCGAAAAAGGAAAAGATTTTTACCAACAGCTCAAAACAATAGCTGACTAACTAGCTTCGTGTTTCTTATGGTTTGATTGGTTATTCCCCTAGTTTCTACTGGGGGAATTTGTTTTATATTTGCAATATGAACATTAATGAAGTTTATAAGCTTGTGTCCTACTTGGTTGACAAGTATCAAGGTACATACCTGTCTCCAGATGACTTTAACATGGTCATCAACATGGCACAAAACCAATACTTGTCATTTCTAACAGATGATACAGGAACTCCAAACAGGAACCCAAAGAATCCTGTTGGTATGTCCGTATCTGCAATTGTAGCTGATACCCTTTCTGGTTTTCTTACAGAATCAACAGTAGCAGTAGCTTCTCAGTTAGGAGCAAAGCCAGCAGACCTATATAAGACTGTAGCTATAAGAACAACAGATGATGATTACGCAGTAAGGTTTGTGGCTTCTGATAGAGTAGCTTCTTACGTTGGGAATGCTATTGATGCACCCAGTACAACAGAGCCTATATACTACGAACTTGGCTCTAACTACAAGGTATATCCAAACACTGTAACCTCAATAAAGGTATCTTATATAAGAACTCCACAAACTCTTAAATGGGCATATAGTGGTAATCTAGTATATGATGCAGCCAATAGTGTTCCAGCTGCAAACGCTAACCTTGAATGGGGTGATACAGATGTGTATGAAATCATATATAGGGCTGTGGGTATTATAGGAATAAACTTGAAGGATGGAGATTTGATGAGAGCATCGCAGTTAGTTAAAAACGACGGTCTATGACAAGGAAAGTACTTATAGAACAAATAAGGAGGCTGTATTATGGCGGTACTCCAAGCGATGACTCTAATCTTACAGAGAAGGAGGTTAATCATTACATCAATCAAGCAATAGCATACATTGCTAAAGTCAACTACACAGACTCTATAAAGATTGATGGTATTGAGACTGTTAGTGATGCATTTTATACTACATTCAAAAATCTTCTTGTAGCAAAGGATAACGACACTGGTTACTACTATGCAACATTGCCACAACCACCAATTGGTCTTGCTAGGGGGTATGGAATATCTTCAGTTACTTTCCCTATAAATACAGGTTTGGCAAAAGCACCTACAGCTGTATCTCCTAGAGAGGTTGACTACATTGAGCAGATTAAGCTTCCTCCAAGTAAGATATTTTACTGGGCAGAGGGAAATAAGCTTTGGATGAAGAGTTACACAAACCTAATAGGAAAGTATGCAATTGTGAGAATGATTAGTGCTGAGAACTCAGACATGACTGCAGAGTTGAATGTTCCTTCTGAATATATTTCTGATATGATTAACTGGATTATGAATCAGTTAAGAGTTAGAAAGCAAATGCCAGAGGATACAACAAATGATGGTATAGATACTAAATAAAGAATATGGCAAAAGACACCGCGCAATGGCTTGGACTCGCAGAAATAATCTATCAATACATAGACCAAGCTAAACTTACATCAGCTGAGTTTAGGAGGCTGTGGACTATTGGAGTTAGGGGTGTTGAGGAAGTTGGCCTTGATGTACACATGACACCTAAGACGGTAAAGCTTATGGTTAATGCAAACAAAACCGTAAACCTACCTGCAGATTACATAGCATTCTCAAAGGTTGGTGTATTTAATCCAGATGGTGAAGTTGCAACACTAAGAAGAAATCCCAACCTAACAGCTTACAAGATAGACCAAAACGATAGGTTAACTAGTAATACTGATAATACTGAACTTGAATCTTTTAGGCTTCAAGATTTAGCTTATATTAACTACTATGATGGAGCTAGGTATGTAAACATATTTGGAGCTGGCTCAATGCTAAACTCTGCTGGTGAGTTTGATATATCTGAAGATGAGGGTATACTTTACTTAAATAATGATTTTTCGTACACATATGTTGTAATGGAGTACCTTTCATCACCTGCTGATGATGTGGACTATAAGATTCCTTTTCAAGTAAAAGAGGCTGTACTTGCGTATATTGCTTGGAAGGATATCGAAATGCTTCCTTCTGGAAGGAGAGTGACAATGGGAGACAAACAGCTTAGGAGAAAAGAGTACTACAATCAGAAAAGATTAGCAAGGCTTAGAGTAAACCCTGTAACTCCTTGGGATGCCAATGAAGTTATCAGGATGGGTCAAAAACTTGTAGCAAAAGCATAAAATGAAGATAGAAAGAAAAATGTTCTCTGGAGTGATGAATTTGGATGACCCAAATGAGTCAATACCCGGCACGCATCATCGTGAGGCGTACAATGTATTGTTCAAGGGTAACCCCGGAGACATGAGGATTGAAAACATTAAAGGCAACCGGGCTGTAACAAATTTAGGTCTTCAGGCTGGTAATAATGTTTGCATTGGTTCATACTATGATGAACTCAAGCAGAGGGTATTTTACTTCGTATTTAACTCAATGGGATACGATGCGATATTTGTGTACAACACAATAACAAGGAGTATAAGTACTCTTTTGATGTCTAAGGTAGACTCTCTGTCTACGGAGGCACTGTTTAACTTTAGCCCAGATTACCCTATCGCATCAGTAAATATATTGTATAGGACAGAAGAAGATGGTGACATCTTGTATTGGACAGATAGAACAAACCGTCCAATGAAGTTAAATATAAAAGAAGCAGAAGCTGTCAACAAAACATACAATGGCAACTGGAAACAGAAGTATCTGACTGTTGCTAGGCCAATGCCTCTTGTTTCTGCTATATGTAAGTACGAGAGTGATGCTACAACTACAATCAATAACTTGAGAAGCAAGCTGTATCAGTTTAGGTACAGATGGGTTTACAGGGACTTTACAAAGTCTGTATGGAGTCCTTGGAGCAGGTTATTTGCACCAGACGATATCGATACTTTGTCAACTGAGATTGACCCAACAAAAAACAACAGAATATCTATAAAGTATCAAACAGGTGATGATGATGTCATAAAGGTTGAGATAGCTGCTAGGCAAAGCATAGACAGCGTGTTCTCTGACCCATTTTTAGTAGAGACTGTTGATAAGACTGGAGTTCCAGATAATAGCGAGTACGATTATAAGTTTTACAACACTGAAGCGTATCCATATATAGACGTAACTGAGTCTAATCAGTTGTTTGACTATGTTCCTCTGAAAGCTAACGCACAGGAGCTGTTAAATGGTAACGTTGTTATTTATGGTGGTATTACTGAAGGTAGAACAGCTAATATCACTCCAAATGTAAGTAAGACTGTAAGCTTAGTTCAAAATACTAGCAATGCTACTGCATTTACAATGTCTTCTTACAATAGGTATACATTTACCTATTATCCAACATATAATGTTACAGGTGGGAATCATTACATTATTTTTAGTGGTAATCCTCAAGTTGGAGACGTCTATAATTTTACTCTTTCATTTAGAAGAGATGTTGGAGCTGGTGTTGAAACTGCAACTGCTAATATTTCTTTAACTGTTGCTGCAGGAAGAAACTCTCAGCAATATGTTGAGGATGATTTATATACTGTTGTTACAGGTAATGCAACGCTACAAAGTTATAACCTTGCTGCCTACGTTAACAAGTTACAGCTTGTTGAGCCCGGTGAATTTAATGGTAAGAGAGGACTTAAGATTGGCGGTAATTCTACATCTAAAGCTTGGATTCTTGATTCATATAACTATTCTTATACATATGCAGGTGGTGGAGTTCTTCCTGTAGACCCAACTGGTGTAAACACAGCTTGCTACAAGCATAAGTCAAGGTACACATTTGGTATGTGCTACTTTGACGAGTATGGCGTTACAAATGGTGTTATAACATCTGATGCTTTTAGGGTAATTACTCCTGAGATTGAATCAGTTAACCTTTCAAATACTCAGCTAACTATACCACTAGTTGAGTTTTCTGTCAATCACCAAGCTCCAACTTGGGCTAAATACTTCTCATTTGTAAGAACAAAGAACCTTACAACGTCAGAATTTAAAACAATAGTTACAACAACAACTGGACTTGATGCAACCAATAAGTATGCCTATTTGGATATAACGGAGTATCAAACAAATAAGAATGGATATCCTGCTTACTCTTTTACAAAGGGTGACAGGGTTAGGATTATTGGACGCAAGGGTCAGGCAGATATTGTATCAGATTCTGTATCAAATGACTACCCTATTCTTGCGTTGATGACAAGCGCTGAAATTCAGAACACAACAGGAATGACAACTCCAGTTACTGTTCCTACTGATAAGATATGGCTTAGAATACAGTACGACAGTGCTACAATGTCATCATTCAACTTTGGTAATGCATCATACTATAACTACTATATTGAGGTGTATACACCTTCAATAAACACATCTGATGAAAGTCAGGTATTCTATGAGTTTGGAGAGATATATCCTGTCATAGAAGATGGATTAAATAGATACCATACTGGTATGACTCAAAATCAAACTGCGTCATTACCTGCTATTTATAAGTTTGTAAGGGGTGATTCATATAACAGACAGCGTGGTTCTGTTGTTGTTGCTGATAATAACTGGATTATAGACATGTCAATGTCTGATAAGTATAGTTCAAAAGTAGACGGCAATGGTAGGCCATTCGTTATTGATGAGTACGCAAAAGAGGCGTACTATCCAACACTTGTCAGGTACTCACTTGAGTATCAATCTGGAACATCCATAAATCAAACAAATAGGTTTTACGCTGCAAACTTTGATGAGTACGACAGAGAGAGAGGTGACATCCAAAGACTAAAAACCAGAGGTCGTCAACTTAGGGTATTCCAGAACAGGGCTTGTGGAGTTGTACCTGTGTTACAGTCTGTTGTTCAGACAGCTGATGGAAACAGTGTGCTGTCTCAAAGTGCTGAAATAATTAACAAAATACAGTACTACCTCGGAGATTATGGTATAGGAAATCAGTTCTGCTCACTGTCTTCTTCTGCTAATGCAGACTACTTTACAGACCCAGTAAGGGGAGCACAGATTAGGCTATCTGGAGATGGGCTTACTCCTATAAGCGAGTTGTACAAGGCTCACTTCTACCTGAATCCTTTGATTACCAAGTACAACAAGGTTAGGGGTAATATAAGTGCATATGGTAAGGCTAAGATTCTATCTATCTACGACCAGTTTAATGAGGAGGTGGTTACCGTGATGCAGGAAAGCGTTGCTGGAGATGACAAGAGTGACCCGTATACGTTTGGATTTAATGAGTTTAGGAACGCATACACATCGTTCTACGACTACAGCCCAGAGTGGATAATCTGTGCTGAGAATCTGATTATTTCTTGGAGATATGGTGTACTTTACACACACGATAGCTCAACGTACTGCAACTTCTACGGAACACAGTACAAGCCAAACGTTACACTTATTTTCAACCAATTTGAGACCATCAAGAAGAGGTACAATACCATAACAATGCTAGCCAGCACTCCTTGGGTTCCAGATTCAAATGGAGACATATTGACAAATCTAGGACAAGCATCAAGCCTACAAACTACAGACTTTATAGCAAAGGATGACAAGCTTCATGCTTCTTTTAAAAGGGACTCCATCAGTACTGGTGGGCTGTACAATGGTAACGTACTGAAGGGCAACTGGGCTAAACTTAAACTAAAGCCTATAAGTGGTAATTCATTCGTAAATTTGTATTATATAGAACTTGGGATTTTAGAACCTTTTTATAATAGATAGATATGGCACCTCAAGCAATTGCTGGAATAGCTAACATTGGACTCTCTGCACTCCCCTTATTTTTTGGGGAGAACAATATTTTTAGTGGTAAGGCTAGGCAGGCTAACAGAGAACTGGAGAAAAACTTTAGAACATCTCAGTCCATGCAGCTACCGGGAGAGTACACAGAGGCTATGCAGAACATTAGGTCTCAAGCCAATGCAGGTATGCCTTCAGCGGCCTTGGGATTGTATCAGCAACAAGCTGGAAGACAACAAGCTGCACAGTTGGGCGCTTTAGGTTCTAGGAGGTCTGCTCTTGCAGGTATAGGAAATATAGCACAGGCTGGTCAAGACGCAGCGCTTAATCTTGCAGCTATGCAGGGTCAAGCATTGCAAACTGGGCAGCAAAAACTTAATAGCGCTTTGATGCAGATGGGTGGATTGCAGTACCAAGAACAGCTTAGAAAGCAACAAGAGGCTGCTGATTACTGGGGAGGAAGAAAGGCAGAATCTAATGCTGCTATTAGTGGAGCTTTATCTGCTGTTGGGCAAGCAGCTGGTTCAGCACTTGCTGCTGGAGCTTTTGATAAGGTTGGTGGTGCTGAAGGAGGAATGAATCCAAGACAAGCTGCAAGATATGCTCAAAATTTAGGAACTTCAAGAGGCCAGTTCGCTGGATTGATGTCCGGATTTAGTCCTCAAATCAACTTTAATGCACCAGCTGTAAAATCTCCGTCTCCACTAAGAGGAATGCAACCAAACACATATCAAGGATTTTAACATGGCAACATATAGACCATCATTTGTAGACGTTTCTGGACTTACTCAAGGTATAAACCGTGGGTTAGAAATGGCTGCACAACGTAAGAGGCAAGAAGATGCTATGGCAGAAGCCAGAGTAGATGATTTCATGAAAATGTACCAGCCCGGTAAACTTCGTGAGATAGATATACCTGACTTTACAAAAGCATATAACGACTATAAGCAAACCGCATTAGCCTATTCTAGACTTAATCGTGGGGGTGGTAAACCGGAAGACTTATCAGTTGCAAAATCTAACATGGATAAGGCTCTTACTGGATTGAACACAGTATACAGCTCATCTGTTGGCGCTGCAAATAAACTTTCTGAATTTGGTGACGCAATAAAGATAGCACGACAGAAAGGTCTGTCTGTACCAGATGAGATGAATCAGTATGCAAATGCGCTGTCATCATCTCCAATATCAAGTTTAGATGTAAACAAAATTCCTTCAGCATATTCCTATAAGTTGCTGTCTGAAGATGTAGACTACACTAAGTTGTATAAAGACTTAGATGTATTGGGGGCAAAGAAATCTCCTAGGATAGATTATATAGTGAATAAAAATCCTATGTATACGTTTAGTGGTAAACCAATATATTCTAGGGAAAAGATTACGACAGAATCACTTGACCCAATGAGTGTAGCTGCAAAGTTGCCAATTCTTTTGGCAGACCCAACATATAACGGACTAAAGATACAGATGGATAAACAGTTTAGTCAGTTCAAATCAGCTGACCAGCAAACAAAGAAAGATGTTTTTGATGGACTTCGTGAATATTTCCCTAACATTGAAAGCGAATCAGATATAACCCCTTACATGCTGTTTTCAACAAGACTTTCATCAACAGGTGTAACAAAAAGAGAAGAAGACAAGAGCTTCATTGACATGCAGGTTGATGAGATAAAGATGAGGAATGCAAACTTGGAAAAGGAAAAAGATAGGACTGTACAAAGACAAAACAAGGAAGATAAAATGGATATTAATCAGCCCGGTCATCCTTACAATGTAATTGAAGGTGTAAGGTCTAGCACATCTGGTTCTGGTGTACCAATTAATGTTACGAAAGAGTTTAAGAGGTACAATCTTCCTAGCGCATCTCTTGGTGGTAAAGAAATTCCACAAGAAGTTATGTACTATCCAGACAGAGATATATTTACAGTAAAGACACTTACTGGCGATATGGGAGAGATAACTCCAGAAGCATTGGAAAGCCAATTGGTTGAAGCTTCTGGCGAGTACAAGGCAAGGAGAGTACAAGCTAAAAAGTCAAGTAGTATTCCCGGACAATCTGGTGACCCATTAGGTATATTCCAAGGTAAATAATCGTTAAATTTGCTGTTATAAACAGCTGATAATGCCAGATAAAATATCTCCATCCCAGTTTGCTGAAAAAATCAAGGCTAAGTATCCAGAATATAACTCCTATGAAGATTCAAAACTGGTAGATGCTATTTTAAAAAAATATCCAGAATATGGAGAGCAAATAGATTTTAATCTTAGCAAACCATTGCCATCTCGTGCTCCAATGGCAAGTACAGGTTTACCAACATTCCAAGAGCAACAGGCCACTCTACAGCAGGTTCAGTCTAAGTATGATAAAGCTGTTCAAGACGATAGGAATAAAGCTGGAAAACTAGCAGCTACTGTATACAATGGACTTGTTGGTTCATTAGAATCACTTGCAGGATTTGGAGCAGAAGCTTTTTCTGAACTGGCTCAAAGAATACCAACACCAGCAACTGATTTTGGAGGCAATAAATTAGTTGGTGGAGGAATTTATGAGTTAACTCCAGAGGAGCAAAAACAAGCTAGGGTCGAACTTAAAAAGAGTGTAAAAGCTGGAGGTGATGTTCTTAGGTCTGGGTATGTGACAAGAGAAGAGGAAAAGCAACTACAAGGCAAGTTTGATATAACTAATGGTTTAGGTCTTGATGATTTTGCAGGTCTTACAGCTATGTCTGGTAGGATTGCTGGGGACTTAGGTCTTGGTGCTCTTACTGGAGGTACTTCATTTGTTATGCAAGGATACAGCGATGCTGTTGATGATTACGATGAAGCTGCAAAGAGTATGGGTTTACCAGAAAATACAAATGCTAGAGCTCTTTATGGAATTGCAGGAGGGACAATCAACGGACTTCTTGAGAAGTATGCTATAGATAAACTTGTAGGAGATGGTCCTGTGTTCAGGGCTATACAGAAGAAGGCAATAGCAAACGTTCTAAAGAATACATCAACAATGACTGGTAAAGCAGCTATTGATGGTATTGAGAAGTTTGCAAAGGAGGAGGTTAAGCAACTTACATCAAATCTAAAGTCAAAAGGTTTAAGAGCTGGATACAGGGCTCTTGTTGAGGGTGGAACAGAGGGATTGCAGGCAGCACTTGAAGATGGTGCAAAGTTTGCAAGTAACTGGGCTCAAGGACAAGAAGTGTTTAACGAGCAGGAAATTAAAGATAGTTTCGCAAAAAACATATTTAACTCAGCAGCAGCAGGAGCTGTTTTTGGTCCTGTAATTGGTTTTGGTATTGATAAGAAATTTGGAAGAAATATCAACACAGAGGTTCTTAATGACATTGCAAATGCAAGGACTCCAGAAGAACTTGAAAAGATTAACCAAGACCTTGAGGAAGTATTCAACAAGAATAACTTTAGTGAGGAAGAGAGAAAGATTGTGATGGACAATGCTAGGAGGTATGCTGAGGTAAAGCAAACTCTACCTGCTGATACTCCTGCTGATGTTCAAAAGCTAGCAATACCTAAGATAGAGAGCAGAATAAAGCTTGACGATGAGATTCAAGCAAAGAAAGCTGAACTTGAAACTGTTGATGAATCTGTAAAGCCGTCATACGAGCAGGATATAGCTCTTCTACAAGATAAAAGGGCACAGATAAATGACCAAATAAGGGAGGCTATTACTGGTCAAAATTTCCAGTACACCGAAGAGAACGGTAAGTTTTTCAAGCAGTTTCCAGATGGTCAGAAAGAAGAAATATCAAAGAATAGATACGATTTAGAACAAATAAAACTAGAAGACGATGCCACTACAAAAGGCCAAGGGCCAATCCAAGAAGGCGGTACAGCAGGCGATATCAGCCAACGTGCGGGAACTCAAGAAAGAGGGGCACAAAAAGCGCCCACTAAAACAGATTCTCGCTATCGCAATATCAGCAGCGAAGAAGCGGTAGGAATCCCTAAATTCTTAGGTTCAACAGTTGTCTATAAACTGCCGAACAGGAAGATAACAGGAACACTCATTCAAGAAGGTCAAACACTTTCCGTAGAAGATGAAAACGGAGATGTTGTAGCAGAACTTGGAAACATAGATGAATTATCTAATATGTCTCCAGAACAAATGAATCTGACTGTTATTGAGCCAAACGTTGAAACGACAGAAAAAGGGTTTACCGTTGATGGGAAGGAGTTGCTCAATGAGAACGAAAACCCATTTGATGCAGTAAGTGTAGATAAGAATGATAACGTGATGAACGTAGTACTAACTACGGCTGGCGGTAAGAGGCGTAAGTTTAGAGGTCGTGTTGCTCAGAAATTAGCAGACCAGATAAGCCAGAAGGAAGACCAAAGGCTACAGCAAGAATTTGCTTTGCCTACGCCAAAAGCGCCAAAGGTTATAACCACTCAGCCAGCTATAGCAAAAGTTACAGAAGACAATATTGGAGAATTGGATGCAGTTCAAGGAACTAAACTACAGAAAAAAGTACTCAATGATGTCAAGAATGTAGTTAATGCTATTGGAGCAGCTGTGAGGAATGCAACAGGATTTCCTGTATCAGTTAATGTTCACAACAAGCAGTCTTTTAGAGATGCTGTAATAGAGGCTGGAGGTACAGAAGAAAATGCTTCATCTAGGGGATTCTACATGGGTTCAGATGGAAGCATACACTTAAACATGGATGCTATTGCATCTGACACAATGCTTCACGAAGGGTTTCATCCTATGCTGGATGCTCTTACAAAATATAACCCAAGTGTTGTAAATGATTTGTTTGCACAACTTGAGAGCATACCAGAGGCTGCACCAATTATTGAAAAAGCAAGAAGGAGTTATAAAGGAGATATTCTTCAAAAGGAAGAGGCAATAACAGACTTTGTGGCTGGAGTAGCTGACGGTAGAATAGTTCTAAACCCAAGCAACTTTGAGAGGATAAAGAATTTTATCCTTGACATGCTTAACAAGATAGGCATTGGTGGTGGAGGTTCCAAGCTGATGAATGTTAAGAACGAACAGGACTTGGTAAAGCTTGCAAAGTTTGTTACAGAGAAGTTTACAACTGGTGAGGCTATTACACTTCAAGAACTGGATAAAGTTGTAGGTGCAAAGAGTGGATATCAAGACAAAAACGGTAACGATATACCTGAAGAAAATATTAAGTTTTCCGTAAACAATGACTTCAGCGATGTAAAAACTAAGACAACTTTTTCATACTTAAAGAATGATAAGAAGTTTGAAAAGCTAAAGTCAGATGGGTTCATAACTGAGACCAAAAGACTTGATGACTTTGTTGGTAAGAAGATGATGCTGCATTCCCCAGACAATGCATTTACAGGCATAATACTTAAGAATGGAGAGATACTTATAGAAGGTAAGGGTGGAGTGTTCTACCCAATCAGATTCCATGAGGATGGATACTTTTGGGCCAGCACATCAACAGCTGCCAAGTCAATGGCCAACAGGTTGAATCAGATGCTGAAGGATAATGACGGTAAGATATACATGGCGCTCGTTTCATCTCCTTCTGACAAGCTTCTTTCAAGCACTACGGCAGCGAATGGCGTAATGGAGTTTTTTGCTTCAACAGCACTTGATAAAGCTATGGGTCTTAGTCAACAGTCCGTGTCTGATGCTCTTGTAAAAGCTGCTTCATCTAAAGCATTGAAGAAAATAAAAAAGAAAGACAAAGATGATAATGATATTATAGGACCTGACGGGAAGCCAGTGTATGTAACAAAGACAGTTGGCTTAAACATGAAAGTTCCTAAGTCAAAAATAGTAGATGGGATAAGAAGTAATACGTCTCTAAAAGAGATTAAAGATATAATATCCGGTAAACTATCTGCTGACAATTCAACATTTGAGGATAGGAAGCTGTTTTCAATGTCTTTAATAAAAAACATTATTAATGTAGTAAAAGGTACAAAGTCAGAGCAGGTGCTTGGTCAATTCTTTGACAAGGGTATACTAAATACTTCGTTTAAACAACAGGGTAAGATTGAGAAAAAGTATAACCTAAGCAGTGCAAATGTTAGGCAGTCTATATCTGAAATGCTTTCAGAGCCAATGCTTAAGGGTTCAAGTTCTGGGCAGGTTTATGCGGTGCTTGAAATAGAAGGAAACGTAAAGCCAGTTGAGTCAGACAAGCATGAGTCATACCCAATGGCAATAGCAAGTGATGCAAACAAAAACACTGTGTTGCACATACTTCAAGAAAGAGAGGACTGGAGTGATAGATTTGCAGACCCAGAAACAGGTAGCAAGGTAGAAAAAGATAGGATGCTTAATGTGTTTCCTACATCTGGAGTGTCAAACGAAGCACTTGTTTTGCTTCCAAAGCAACAAGGGCCCAAGTTTCAAAAAGTAGAAGCTGAAGACATCGTCAACGGGTTTTATTCTCCTATTGTGAAGAGGATAGATGAGTTTAAGCAACCAAAGGCTTCTGTACAGAAATGGAAGGAAATTGTTGGTATTAAATCTGATGAGGCTGTCTTCTCTGGGTTATCAAACTGGTTGAGTACTATGAAGCCAGACAGTCAATTATCCAAGGAAGAGGTAAGGAAATTCATGAAGGATAACAGTATTGAAATAAAAGAACTGATTGGCTCTGAAGAAGAAGATAGCCTTCCGGATTCTGATATGAGGGGTAGTATAACTGCATTGCAAATACCCGGTGGAAAGAACTATAAGGAGATATTGATTACATTACCAGAAAAATATGAATATCCAGAAATTGATTTTACTATAGAGAATAGAAATAATCTTCTTCTTGACAAGAAAAACTATTCAGTATCTGAAGAGACGGATAGATATTTTGTTGTTAATGGACCAAGGGGTTCAAGTATGCCTATATATAAAGAGTATAATATAAAAACAGCTGAAGATGCAATAAATGCTGCTGTTGAAGACAATGATTACGTTAAATACAGCGAAAATATTACATGGGATTTTATAGATAAAAATGGAAAATATTTTCATAGTGAATATGCTCCTACGAAAGAAGATGCAATTAGGCAATACATGGATTGGAACAAAAGAGAAAAATATCAATTTCGTTCTAGTCATTTTGATGAGCCAAACATCATTACTCACCTACGGATGAATACTCGTACCGATGAAGATGGTAAAAAGGTATTGTTCCTTGAGGAGGTGCAGTCAGATTGGGGTCAGAAGGGAAAGAGGGAAGGGTTTATGGGTAATGTAAAGGTTAGTGACATTGAAATTTTAAGTGAAACACCTACATGGTATGATAGAGAGAATGGTGCTATGAGATATGAGGTTAAGATTAAGGTTAAAGGATTTGATGAAATTGATTCAGGAGTTTATTACCCTGATTTAGAATCAATTGAACAATATAAAGAGAGGATTGTAAAAGGGTATAATGAATTTGTTGGAATCCCATCAGCCCCATACGTAACCAACACCAATGCTTGGGTAAAGCTTGGACTAAAGGTTGCATTGAAGGAAGCTGTCAAGCAGGGAGCGGATAGAATCGCTTGGACTACAGGAAAGCAACAGAATGCTAGGTATGACCTTAGAAAACAGGTAGACTCTATAATATGGGAAAAAGATGCTGACGGAACTTACGCTGTAACAGCAGAGAAAGATGGTAGAACCATATCTAGTCAACAGGGATTAACACCAAATAAACTAGAAGAGGCAATAGGTAAGGACGCTGCTGAAAAGATTGTTAATAGTAATAGTGACAATGGAGTTCTTGAAGGTAACGACTTGGCAGTTGGGGGAAAAGGCATGAATGCATTCTATGGTGATGCTAAGAACCCCGGTATTGTTGCTAATGTAGCTAAGGCTTTGGTTAAGGAATTGACGGGGAAGGAGGGTGCAATAATAGCTTCTGAAATAAAATATTATGGAGGTGGAAGTAATCCTATTAATTTTATCGAAGAATTTTCATCGTATAACGAACAAGAATATGAATTTTTAAGTGGAAGTTTCAGTCAAGGGTTTAAGAATGTATCTAAGGATGAAGCAATTATTAAATTTAATGAAGGTAAAAAGGTTTATGCTGTAAAAAATAATTCTATTCAACCTGCCATTGACATCACCCCCGAACTCAGTAACTCTGTTCAAGAGGGTATGCCTAAGTTCCAAAAGTCTCCTACAAAGACAGTAAAGCAACCAGTAAAAAGGTTCTTGAAAGACCAGTTTATTGTAGGAGGTATACTTGGTAAAGAGGTGATGGCACTAAAGGAGGAAATGGGTGGTGAGCTTTCAGACGAAATGACTAAGGCTGAGAATATTTCTAAAAAAGCAAGTGCTCTAATTAAGAAGTACTCTTCCGTAGTTACAAGCAAAGACATAGAAGACTTCTTGACTAGCAAGCCAAATGCTAACAGGCAGATTCCAATGGACTTGGCTGCTACACTTGCAGAAATGAGGGCACACGTAGACAACCTTACAGAAAGGCTTATAAACTTAGGTGTTGTAGATGACCCAGATGAGGTAGCTAAGTACAGAGAAAACAAGGGCAAGTACCTTCTTCGTTCCTATGAAATATTCAACGCACAACCTACAGCTATGGAGAAGCTGTTGTTGGGTAAGTCAAAGACTAGGATAGACATAGACAATGTTAAGAAGAAGCTCAAGAACGTAGACCAAGCAAAGGTTGACAATGCTCTTAGATTCCTTGAGAGAGAGATATCCAAGGGAGACCCAACACTTACTCCAGAGCAGGTAAAAGAACAGGCGATTATTGAGGCTAACAAAATACTTTCAGACACTGAGAGTAAGTTCGCTCCAAAGAAGTACATAGGCTCTACCAATGTAAAGTCTCTTGAAGAGAGGCTTGATATTGCACCAGAGATTAGGGCACTGATGGGCGAGTACACAGACCCAATATATAACTACTACGCTTCTATATTCAAGCTTGCAGCCTTGACATCAAACAGGAAGTTCTTAAATGATATGAAGGAGCAGGGAATGGGTAAGTTCCTGTTTAAGGATGCAACAAAGGATGCCAGTGTTCAGATAGCCTCCGAAGGCTCTGAAGCACTTAAGCCACTTGCTGGGCTGTACACATTCCCAGAAATCAAGGAAGCTCTTGAGAAGCAAGAGAAGCTACAAGCGAGCATTATATCCAAGATGTTGGGTAGGTTTAGGATGTTGAAGACCGTGTATAACCCCGGTACTCACGTAAAGAATATCATCGGTAACGCAGGTTTCTTTATATCCAATGGACACTGGACATATATGGATAAGGTGTGGGACTTAATGAGAAGCAGTCCAAAGGAGCGTGAAGAGTTAATGAGCATATTAAGACAGCAGGGTGTCCTAAACAGCTCTGTAGGTCTTGGTGAACTTAACTCATACTTTGATAGGTACGATAATGTAGAAGACTTCCTTGCAGCTATCCAAAAACAAGCAAATGATAAAAGCGTTAAGGGTTGGACAAAAGAACAGGTAAACACAGTTAAAAGAACAGCTAAGGACGTAAACACAGCTATCAAGAAAGCATACCAGCTTGAGGATGACGTATTCAAGATAATGGCCTTTGTAAATGAATCAAACAGGTACGCAAACGCTTTGTTTAGTAAAGAGTATTCTAAATTAAACAATGACGAAAAGGCTGAGATAAACAAGATAGCATCTGAAAATGTAAAGAATACGTACCCTACATTCAGTAGAGCACCTAAGTTTGTGAAGGGTCTTAGTAAGTACCTTCTGTTAGGTAACTTCTTGACATTCCCAGTTGAATCTGTGCGTATATCTTACAACACTTTAAAGCTTGCCAAGGACGAGATTAACAGTGGTAATCCAAAGCTTAAGGCTATCGGTATGACTAGGATGGCTGGAACACTTGCATACAATGCACTTTTCTCAACTCTGATGTACTACACATCAATGGCAGGAGTTGGACTTGGCGGTATGCTTGGGGCTATGTTTGATGATGAGGAAGAGAAAGAAGCTAGAAAAGCTATAAACCTATTGAGAGAGCCATTCACAAACAACAGTGACATTATTCCTACTAAGTTCTCTAATGGTCAACTTGTTTATACGGACATTGGCTCACTGGACTCATACAGCTACCAGAAGAAAGTTTGGAATGCATTCTGGGATAACATAAACGATGAGGAAGGATTCAAGAAGGCCATATATGCGTCTACCAAGCAATTGGTTGACCCGTACATGACATTTGACTTTACCTTCCAAGCATTTAAGGACCTGTATGATAATAACGAGGAGGCTACTGGACGACAGGTATACAACCCAGAGGCTAAATACGATGACAAGGTTGTGGATGTAGGCAAGTTCTTGGTAAGAAAGTTCGGACCGGGCATAATTAATTCAGCTATGAAGTCATATGCATTCTATGAAGAAGGTGATGCAGAAAAGCTTAAAAATGAAATCATTTCACAGGGTGTACGTACCTATACAATAGACACAGAAAGAAGGTTTGCTAGAAACATCTATGCTCAAAGGTCTGAAGGAAACAAGATGGTGGACGTTGGATTCAAGGAAAGACTTGATGATGCTGAAAGGATTTATATGGATGTTAAAAACAATAAGGCAGCAAGTCAGCAGGAAAAAGATGCAGCATATGCTGAGGCAGTAGAGGCTTATAAAAACATATTGAATGATGTAAGCAGGTACTACCAAGCTACGCTTCGTTCTGGTGTTCCTAATGAAAAACTTTTAGTGTTGTTAGCTAAGGCAAGACTTGGAGACCAAAGGGGAAGGCCAGAGATATACAGCATAATGAAAGGTGTTGCAGACTTGCCTGACCAAACATATATAAGAAAGTAGGGGTTTTTGGGTATATTTGCATAAATAGAATACCATGCCTTTTATAGCAGCATTTACCGTTACTCAAGGCGCTGACTGTTCTCAGTTCTCAGTAAATGACACATCTGATTACAGCGTTGAGACTACGGCTACATTCACAGCCAGAAAGCTAACCATACAGAAGTCTGATGGTAGCTACCTAAAGGTTGGAAACACAACCTATAATGAATACGTTTGGCCATTCGCAGCAGGTAATACGCTCACGCTTAGTGGTGTAGACCAGTACGATAAGGCTTACATAGACGTAGACTATTCGTTTCAGATAACATTGGCTCTGACTCCAGCATCTGCACAGCCCGGCAGTGTTTACACTAAAACAAACATAGCTGTTCTGGTTTGCTACACGATGAGTGGATTCTATACTTTTGCTTACAAGATGGCACTGAACCCTTCTCTAGAAAAAGACTATAAGTTCGTAAAGGACGTGATGAGGCTGTACATAGAGCAGGAGTCGGCTAAGAAATCAGGATTGGACGGTGACTTCCAGTCCTCACAATCATGCTTAGACAGAGCAAAATACATCATTGACAACCTAACAGTCGGTTACTAATATGGGATATACTCTACTACAAATAGGTGAGATTCTTTCTAAGGCTGACAAAACCATGTACAAGATAGGCTCTGTTGCCTACGATGACATGTTTTCTGAGCTTGATGAGAAGCTAGATTACGAGAGGGATATAATTTTCATCTATAAGAAGGCGGTAGAGTACGCGGATGACTACTACGTAGGAACCACAAAACTAGACACTGTAGTTGAGAGACTAGCATCCAAGGTGGCTATATACGACTACGGAATGCTGAGTCCTATATACACTGATGCTACAGTTATTGTAAACACAATTCCAAGCGGAGCTGTGCTGAATGACTTGGCAGATGTAACCATAACTAACCTACAGAACAACCAGATTCTCAAGTATAATGCTGCACTTGGTCAATGGGTAAATACAGGTACAAATGCAGCTATAAGAACTTCACAGTCGTTTACGGCTACACTAAACCAAACTGTATTTACAACTACTAGTCCATTTGAGGCAGCATTCTTGGATGTATTCTTGAATGGTGTTAGGTTAAACAGTTCAAACTATACCACATTTGGTGAGTATCAGATAACACTCCTTGATGGGTGTTTTGCTGATGACATACTTGATGTAATCATATACGACCCTGTAACAGATATCCTTGATATTGCTGGGTATGTACCATACACTGGCGCTGATGCTAACGTAGACCTTGGAGAGTACGAGATAAAGGCTGGGCAGTTTACGTTTGATACTACACCAACAGGAACAGCTGCTGTAGGAACTACAAGGTGGAATGATACAATAGGTAGCAGTGAGACAACATTGAAGGGCGGTAGCGTAGTGCTAAAGAATGGTGTTGACTTGGTTGCAAGAGTGGTCAATAAGGTTACACCTAACACTACCTTGACTAAAGCTTCATACCAAGCTGTTAGG
>Ga0315903_10002762_pt1 | contig 25150 bp, 37 predicted proteins | sample LakEriMetagenome_7_FD_203524 | JGI IMG/M metagenome (GOLD analysis project Ga0315903, IMG submission 203524) | Freshwater fungal communities from buoy surface, Lake Erie, Ohio, United States - Buoy 2 MA119 | ecosystem: Environmental > Aquatic > Freshwater > Lake | place: USA: Lake Erie, Ohio... | reverse complement strand
AGAAGGACTACAGCCGTGAGCGTGAAGGCCCAAAGATGGAGTCCAAGGCTGAAGTGTGGGAAATTTGGTGCGAACGTACTAATAAGGTTTATTGGCTGCAAATTGATAACGATAATCCAATTATCGACGAATCAGAGCCGCCAATTAAGTTCGAGAAGTTTTACCCTTGTACTGTTATCAGACAAACCCAAGATCCTAACAGTATTATCCCTGTTTCTGACTACACTCATTGCAGAGACCAGATATTAGAGATTGAGCGCCTTACAACTCGTATCCATGCTCTTACTCAGGCTATCAGACCTAACTTCATTTACGATGCCTCCGTAGGCGATACAGTTGAGCAGTTATTCCAGGACGACCTAAAGGGCATCGGTGTCACTAATTGGCAATCACAGCGTAGCAGGGGCGGTTTGAGTAGCTCTTTAGAGTTTTTGCCAGTTGATAACTTTGTAAACGTACTAAAAGAGCTTCAGGGCAATCGTCAAAACGCTTTACAGCAGCTTTATGAAACCCTTAAGGTATCTGACCTGCTCCGTGGTACATCAGAGCAGTATAAGTCAGCCACCGCCAACAGATTAGAGAATCAGTGGTCGTCACTTGGCTTAATCGTACGGCAAAACCAGTTCACTAAATTTATGTCAGATGCAATTATGCATCTTGGCACGATTATTGCCGAGCTATTTGATGAGCAGCGCATCCTAGACATTGCTGATGCTGATGCGCTAATTGAGCCAACTATCTTTATACCGCAACCGCCGCCTCCTCCTCCAGCGCCTGAAGGTATGCCACCTGAGATGGCCCCACCTCCGATGATGCCGCCTCAGCCGGATAAGATGATGCTAGTCGAGGAGATGAAGCAGCAGATTATCGGCATATTAAGAGACGCTAACGCTAGAAACTACCGCATCGAGATAGCTTCTGACTCTATGGTGGCTATAGACCAGCAACAGCAGCAGCAAGAAGGTCAAATGCTCATGCAGACAGCAGGGCAGTTCTTTGACCAGATGCGTGGCCTAGTTGAGCAATACCCGCCACTAGCTGAGTTTAGCTTATCGCTATTCCAAAACATGATTAAGCGATTCAAGGGAGGCAAGGAGCTGGATGGTATATTCACGAAGGCTTTTAAACAGATTGAAGAGATTGCTAAGGCTAAAGAAGAAGCAGCTAAACAGCCGCCTCCACCAGATCCGGTTATGCAAGAGGTTCAGGGCCGTTTGCAGATTGCTCAGATTGAAAGCCAGACTCGCTTGCAACAAGCTCAAATGGAAGCTCAAGACCGTGCTGTAAAGAATCAGATAGAGATTCAAAACCAACAGTTAAAGATGCAGAGCGACCAGCTTGAGGCCCAGCTAAAGGTTCAGGACCAGCAGTTTAGAGAGTTTATTGAGCAGCAGAAGCTTGGCCTAGCACAGCAAGAGATCCAGGTTAAGACTCAAGCCGTTCAGGTTGATATGCTTAAAGTTCAGTCATCGGCACAGACCGAGGCAGACAAAGCACTTATTAAGCAAGAAAGCTCACAGATGCAGCACATTCTTGAGATACAAAAGCTTGAGCTTGAGCAGATGCGAATTAGGTTATCTGAGTCAGAAAAGCTTATGGAAGAGCGTAGACTAGCTAGTGAGCAGTCATTAGAGCGTATCCGCTTGCAGATGGACCAGGTGGCACAGCCTAAGATAATGAGCATGGGCGGTATGACAGGTCGAAAAAAGTCAGGCAAGATAATTACTGATGATAACGGCAATCCAACAGCTATTGAGATAACAGAGCAACCAGAAGTTAAGGTTCAACGAATAACATTAGATGAAGAAGGCAATCCTTCAGGGATTGAGTTAGAATAATGGCAAATGCAATCTATCCAAAAGCTAAAGAGAAGTTCCTTGATGCTCTTATCGACATGCCGACAGACACTATCAAAATAGCTTTAATTGATACCGGCACTTATACCTATAGCAGCACTGATGAGTTCTGGTCGGCAGCTAGTGCGGCGTTAATCGGTACGGCTGCAACATTAGCTTCAAAGACCATTACTAACGGCGTGTTTGATGCTGATAATGTTACTTTTACTTCGATAACAGGCGCATCAGTAGAAGCATTGATCATCTACAAAGACACAGGTTCCGCAGCTACTTCACCGCTAATTATGTATATTGATGTAGCAGCAAGTGGACTGCCTGTAACGCCAAATGGTAACAATATCGACGTTCAGTTTAACGCTTCAGGAATCTTTGCTTTATAGGATAAATCATGGCCGATAACGTAGGATACACACCTGGAACTGGCGCAACTATAGCCGCTGATGATCTAAGCGGAATTCTCTATCAGCGTGTTAAAATCTCAGAAGGCGCTGATGGTTCTGCTACTGATGTATCCGCTGCTAATCCAATGCCTAGCTCAGTGCCTGGCGCAGTATCAGCAACAATACTTAGCTTAACTACAGCAGCTACAGGTACAAATTACACAGCGTTTAGTTCGCAGACGTGCCAATCGCTAGACATAGTAAACACATCGTCTGTTGCTATAGAATACCGTCGTGGTGGTGCAGGTAATACAATGACTATTCTTAGCGGCTCTTCTAGGCTAGTTGTAGGCATTACTAACGCTAACGAAGTTTCAGTAAGAAGAGTTGATACAAGCAATACGCAGATAACTATACCTGCTGAGGCGATTGTAATATGACAGGCACTCTTACCAGGCTACCTGGCGGTGGTCAGCGCATTATTTATGAGTACACCGCTGGTGCTACTTGGACTAAACAGGCTGGACTACAACGAGTTCAAGTAATTTGCATTGGTGGTGGCGGTGGTGGCGGTAGCGGTCGTCGTGGCGCTACTAGTACAATTCGTGGCGGTGGCGGCGGCGGCGGTGGTGGTGCTATTGCAATTCGTCTTATTGATGCCGTTGATTTAGGCGCTTCTGTTACCATTACCGTAGGCGCAGGTGGAACTGGCGGTACTGCTATTACCACAGATACCACAAGCGGAAATACAGGAGGAGCTGGAACGTCTTCATCTTTTGGAAGCCAAGTTATTGCGGCAGGTGGAAGCGGTGGGCCTGGTGGTACGGCTGGCTCAACAAATGGAGGTGCTGGAGGAACTACTGCTGCAAGTACACCACCTGTTTATCCGTCTGCGGGTGGAGCAACAGGAGGAAATGTCTCGGGTACTTCAGCGGCTGCTGGAACCGCAAACTCCATGCGTGAAAGTAACGTAGGCGGTGGCGGTGGTGGTGGTCTAATAAACACAGCAGGAACAAGCGTGGCTGGCGGCGCAGCAGGTCGAGCATATCAGCTTAACAATGTTTTGAGTGCGCTTGTAGCAGGAGGACTAGCTAACGGCGGTGCTGGAAGTAATGGAAGCGATAACGTCGCATTGCAGCTTCTTGATTACAATAACGTAACTTCCTTGCTTATTAACGGTGTTGGCACTTCTGGAGCTGGCGGTGGCGGTGGAAATAATACAGCTACTATCGGCGGTGGAAATGGAGGTAACGGAGGCAATGCAGGTGCTGGCGGTGGCGGCGGCGGTGGCTCAACTAACGGTATAAGTAGTGGCGCAGGTGGAGATGGTGGTAATGGCTTGGTAATTGTAGTGGAGTACTACTAACGTGACTTACTACGCCGTGATCTATCAGAACAAATGTGTGGCTAAGATCGTTATTGATCCAAACGTGCCGTATTACTGCCCCTTTGTTTACGACGAGTTGGTAGAAGATCCTTTGAACGAGATTCCAGTTCATAATGGTGATGAGCCAGTTTATCCCCCTGGAGGCGAAGGAGATGGCGCATGACGTTAGTCACGTTACTTACCAATCAAGGAACACCTAGCGGTCAAACCATAACGCTTAATCGACTTGAGTCGACAGCGCAGACCTTTAATCCTACCGTAGTTCTTCAATCGTCATTTGTTATTAGTCTAAACAGGTTAGAATCTACTGCTCAAACCTTTAATCCGACAGTAGTTCGCCAAGCATCATCTGTTATTGCATTAGACAGGCTAGAGTCTACTGCGCAGATATTTCTACCTATCGTTATTCAGGCAGGTGGTACTCAAACCATAACGCTTGATCTGTTAGGCTCCACAGCACAGATATTCCTGCCAACTATAACTCTTCAAGGCGCTGTTACTGATACCTCTGACATATTAACAAGAGGGCTACGAAAACTACGGCGGCAAGAGGAAGAACTAGCCGCACAAATACTTAAAAAGAAGCGTAAACCTGAATACAAAGAAACTAAACAAACTAACTGGAAAGAGCTACTTTTAAGGCAGATTAACGGTGCTGAAACCGTAGAAGAGCTAGACGCAATAGAAATACCTACAGAAGATCCAGAAATAACCGCTAAGGTTTTAGCTTTAGTAGAGCGTCGCAAAGAAGCTAAGCGATTAGAACTTGAAGTTGCCGAAAAAGAGGCGCAGGTTAAGATCTTAGAGTTAAGGGCATTAGCTGAGCAGCAAGAGGCTGAATACGTTCAACGGCTAACTGAACAAAGAACAGCTTTATTAGCCGCTAAACGGCTTCAGGAAGAAGTATTAGCCCGACATGCCCTAGCAGTTGAACAGGCAATAAGAATTGAACAGGAAGCGTTTTTAGCCCAATACAAGGCAGACCAAGAGGCCGCAGAGTTTACCAGAAAACGTAACAATCGTATAAAGCGCTTAAAAGCTTTAATGTGGTTAGCTAAGTTAGACTTATGAAAAAATACAAACTGTATCAATGGTGTCCAGTTAAGCAGAAAGTAGTACCTATTGAGCAAGTTCAGCGGCGAGTTCAAACAAATGCCAAGGATTTGTTTATTCAAGATGAAATGGAGCCAACACGGAATCCATTAAACCCAAAAGAAATCTATACAAGTAAATCAAAGCTCAGAGCTGCTTACCGAGCAGCTGGAGCGGTTGAGGTTGGTGACGCTTACGATAAAGGATACATCCCAGACCGCGAGTCTGGCGCATCCGAACGTGTGGCAATCAACAAAATAAAGGCTAATATGATTGATAGGTATAGAAATGGAAGATAATAACGTACAAGATACTCAAGTTACAGTAGAGCGTGAGCCAGCAGCGTTATCAATTAGGGATACCCTAAGACAGCAGTTTAAAGAGACAGAAAGCAAAGAAGAAACAAGAGAAAGCGCAGCCCCAAGCCAAGAAACGACACAAGAGGCTACATCTGCTCAAACACCAGCGTCGGAACCAGCGCCAATACCGCTTGCCCCTCCTGCTGATATGAATGCCGCTGAAAAAGATGCTTTTTTGAATCCTACTCCGGCAAATGCTCATGTTCTTCAATCCTATCTTAATAGACGTGCTTATGAGACTCGTTCTGATTATAGCCGAAAGATGCAGGAGGTTGAAAAGCTAAAACAACAGACTTCTGGGCTATACGACACAATCAAGCAATACGAAGACGACTATGCTAGGCAGGGTATCTCAATAGCTGACGTTACTAGGCGAGCAGTTGCCTGGGATAAAGCTATGAAGACCGACCCAGTAGGAACCGCTTTAGACTGGCTAAACTCCTATGGCATCGATATTAACCAGCTTACTAATCAGCAAGCCGAGCAACCACAGCCCCAATATCTGACCAGAGAAGAAGCCGAAAAGATAGCCGAAGAGCGAATTCAGAGTATTCAAACTGAACAACAAAAAAGTGCAGTTGATTATTACAACCAGCAAGTAGTAAACTCATTTATGAGTAACAAGCCGTTATTCCGTGATCCAGAGACAGCAGCCCAACTTGAGGCTGAAATGGCTCCGGTTGTTCAGGCACTAACGTCAACAGGGCGGTATTCCTCCCCTGAGCAGGTGCTAGAGACAGCGTATAATTACGTAGTAAACGGCAATCCGACTTTCTCCGGTCTTGTTTCTAAAATGACCGCAAAGCCGGTAATACAGCAACAGCAGCAGGTGGTCGAAAAGGCCAAGAAAGCTGCCAAATCAATATCTGGCACCGCAGGTAGCGGAACTCCCAGGGTACAATCAAACAACTTACGGGATAACCTGCGTAGACGCTTTAGCGGCGAGTAAAGCCACAAAGCCATCTAGGTTATCCCAAAACATAAAGGATAACTTAAATGGCTAACTTACAAGAAGCAATCGTAAGTACCCTTTGGGATCAGTCAGAGGAGATCGCCGATCTCGTGCTTCATCACAACGTGGTGACATCTGTACTTGAGGACAAAGGACTTATTCGCAAGGTTACGGGAGGATTCGAGTTCCGTAAGCCTGTAATGTATAACGACGCAGCAGTGGGCGGTTTCTATCAGGGCTATCAGTCTTTTGACCTAAGCTCGATTGACGACCTTACAGCGTTCCAGTTCGGCGTTAAGCAGTGCTATGAGCCTGTGGCAATGAACGGACGTGAGTATCGTGCTAACACTGGCGAGGCTCAGCTCCTAGACTTGGCCGAGGCTAAGATGGATGCTGCAATCAAGCGCCTAAAGAATACGTTCTCGACATCACTTCGTGGTGACGGAACAGCATTCGGCGGTCTTGAGTTCGACGGTATTAAGAAGGCAGTTTCGACTTCACCTTCATCTGGTACCTACGGAAAGATTGACCGTGGAACAAACACTTGGGCTCGTAACTACGCCACAAACGTAACACTTACAGCCGCAAACGTTCAGGAGACTATCACTGATGTTATCAGCCGCCTAACCCGTGGTAATGAGGCACCAGACCTTGGTCTTATGGACAGAACTGCGTGGAAGTTCCTACATAGCTCACTCACAGCAATTCAGCGTATTCAGCTTCCTACAAAGAAGGCTGTAGCTGGATTCCGTGCTCTTAGCTATGACGGATGCGACTTCGTATTCGACGGTGGATTCAATTCTAGCGTTCTAGAAACCAACTCATGCCGGTTGCTCAATACTGACTACTGGACATTTGACATGGTTCGAGGCGCTGACTTCAAGCCACTAACCCCATCGATGGATCGCCCAATTGATCAGGATGCTTTCTTTACGGTTATTATCGTTGAAGGAAACCTCTGCTGCTCAGCTCCGGCTCTCCAGGGTGTTATTTACGCTTAATAAGGAGGACTAGAGTATGTCACAAGTAGGATCATTCGGAGTTAATTACAAAATAACCTTTGAGAACCCAGCTACTTCATCCAGCGGATTGCCTTTACCGGTACCGCTAATGACTGTTGGCTCGCTTCTAGAAGGTGAGTTTGTATTCGTACAGGCTGACGGAGCTATCGATCAATACGGATTCGTAAAGATTGAGGCTGACGGCCAGGCTGCTATGCTTACAACTACCAACGCAGGTTCGCAGGGACTTCTTGTTGGCGTAGCTCAGGTAGCTGCTGCTGACAATGAGTACCTTTGGGTATGGGTTGGTGGACTAAACGGTGGCGGATCGGGCAAGGGAATAAAGGGCAAACTGGCTGCTTCATACGCTGCTAAGGCTAACTTGTTTACAACTGCAACCGCTGGTGTAGCTGATGATGCTTCTACAACTAAGATTTCTTACGTTGTAGGACTCACAACTAACACAGGTGCCGCTGCTGTAGAGTTGTTCTCTGTAGGACACTTAAAGGTAAACTAACCTAATGGGGGCTAGAAATAGCCCCCTAATTGTGAGGATTTATGCCAAACGTTCCTAATTTAATTGGTTTGGGTATGCCACCTGAGCATGCTGTAGAGGTGTCCAATGGTACATTTGATACTGTTACAAGCACTAATGCAGTTGTTGCAACGGCTGGTGGTATCCGTACAAAAATGGCTATCAATCAGGTAGGCGATACAACTCCAACGGCTTCAGAGCTTGCAACCTCTTTTGGAGGCAATGCTGCTGCTGTAGGTGCTGGTTTTGTAGGTATTGTAAAAGATAACGACACAGATACTAACTGCTTTGTAGTTGTATCAAACGGAACTTCTTACTTTTACCTAAAGTTTACTAAGGCTTCATAGCTTAACGGGGGAGCAATCCCCCTTTATTTTAAAGGTATTATGACGGCATACGCAGGGAATCCAACAACAACAACTCCAACAATAGCCACCGCTACTAGCACTACAGTTTTAGCAGCTAATGGAGTTAGAAAGTTTCTAGTTATTCAAAACAACTCAGCCGCTAATATAGCCATCGGGCTAGAAGGCCAAACGCTAACAGGCATAACAGCAACCAGCACAAACAAGTGCTATGTATTGCCAAGCACAGCAGGTAGCAACGTATTAAGGTTTACAGAGGGATTTATCCCTGGCAGCGCAATAACGGCCTACCAGACATCGGGAAGCCCTATCAATACCTTGGTGGTTATAGAAGGCTAGTGTTATAAGTAGGTAGGCAATAATGCCTATTTACGGAGATTGGATACATGGCACAAATTGATTGGCAAAGTATCATATCGGGTCAGCCGTCACAGAAGAAACGGTATGCCGGTGCTAATGTGCGGTTTTTCAACGCATATAGTGAGAATGAAGAGAAGTCTTTAGCAGCAGGAAGACCTATTTTTGACGAGATACCTTCTATCAGTGTTCAGTGGCCTGGTGGCGACGAGACTGTTAGACGTATTGAGCCGCAGGATATTCAGGAATACCCAGAGCTTTACGCTAGGTTTAGGGCTGGATCTGAGCCTGTAACTGAAGGTACCCCTCTTGCAGAGTGGCCAATGATGACCGGCTCCGCTATGCGCGAGCTGCAATATCTTGGATTCAAGACAGTTGAGCAGATGGCTAATGCTACCGAAGAGGCTAAGCGCAAACTAGGGCCATTGTCCAAGTTCGCTAAGATGGCTCAAGAGTGGCTAGCTGCTGCTAAGTCGGACCAGAATGACGTAGCTAAATTGCGTGTCATGCTGGAGAAAGAGCGTGAGAAGCGCATAGCTTTAGAAGAGAAGTTAGAACTTATGTTCCAACGAGTCGAAGCTAACGAGGGCACAGATTTGCGCTCTTACAGAAAGGAGGTGATCCCGTCAACCGAGGCCGAGGGCTTTGAGGATGAAATAGAAGAGGAGAAACCTAGACTAAGGGGGCGACCTAGAAAAGTATGAGCATAGCCACGGTAATACGAAATGTAGCAGATGAGGCAGGGTACACCGTTGAGTCAAATATATTGACCTCCAACGAAACTACTACAAAGCAGTTACTTGCCATTGCTAATCGTATTAACCGTGACATATTTGAGGCTTTCCCATGGCCTAAATGCTATGCACAAGGACGCATAACAACGGTGGCTGGTCAGGCAACTTACGCCTTGCCAGCCGCTTTTTCGATGTACCAATATGAAACCTTCTGGAATCAATCAACCAGATGGAGGGTGCTAGGTCCGATATCAGAGCAGGATTATGCACAGATTGAAGGTTACGGCGTATTACCTACCGTATACCAGCGCTTTCAAATTAGAGGACTAGGCAATAACGAATTACTAATTAGCCCCACACCTGGAACAAGTGGTCAGGTAATGGTGTTTGAATACATAGCTGATAGAAGCGTAGTACCTAAAACTTGGACTGCTAGTACATCTTTTACAGCTAATGCTTACTGTATTTATAACGGCAATTACTATCAAACTACCGCAGGAGGCACTACAGGGGCCACAGCACCAACGCATACAAGCGGAAGTGTGTCAGATGGTGGTGTGACATGGACCTATTATAACGGGCCTTACAGCACGTTTCTAGCCGATACAGATACGAGTATATTTCAAGAGAAGTTACTTGAGCAGGGCATACTAGAACGCTTTGCACAGATACACGGGCTAGAAGGTGTTAGGCCGGTATTTGATACTCAGCTAGTTGAAGAGTTTGGTAGGACTAAAGGCGGCAAGGTTATATACGCCGGTGCGCTAAATAGACCTACTCAGTTTGGTAGAAACAACGTGGTTACTTTTGGGACTTGGATATAATGGCAGTCAATCAACAACAGCAGCAAGGTGGCGATCCTGAGATAACTTACCGAGATCCTCGTGCTTACATAGCCTATTTAAGAACCAAGCGCCTTAATGCTATGCAGATTGATGACCTCGTGCGCCGTCGTTTTGGTGCTGGAGAAACTCCCGAAGAGCGAGCAAATCGAGAAGCTAAGGAAAAACAAACTAGTGGCCTAGCTCAAGCTGGAGGCGTAGTCGGTGGAGCTTTAGTTACCAACGAAGCTTTAGGTGGATTTAAAAATGTCAGGGGATTGTTTGATTCCAAACCTGATGCTCCAACATCTTTTACAGCAGAGCCAGTAGGCGCAGCAGCAACAGCTACCCCAGCATCACAAGCTGCTTTAAATGCCCCAGGTCAGGCAGCTTCTTCTATGCCACAAGTAATCAGCACTGAAGGCGCTATGTCAACGGTGCAAACACCAGTAGGGCCACAACAAGTGCCTACAGAATCACTTAACGACTCTACCTTTTGGAGTAATATAGATTACGGTCAAGTAGCTCAAGGCGGCTTGGGATTAGCTCAAATGTATATGGGCTATCGATCTTTTAAAGATGGAGATAAAATTGGTGGTGGTTTAGGCATGGCATCAGGGGCAGCTAACGTGGCTGCTTCTGGATTAGCTGGAGCCGGAGCACAATCAGCCGTTCAGAGCGGAGCCGGTGCTTATGCGATTCCTGGCTTAAATATTGCTATGGGCGCATACGGTGCGTACAAAACAGCAGAAATGACTGGTGAAATGGCCGCTGGTAAACAACGAGATGTTGGAGCCGCGCAAAGTGGTGCGATGGCAGGAGCCGCTATTGGTTCATTGGGCGGCCCTATTGGAACGGCAGTAGGTGCTGCTATTGGAGCTTTGGCTGGTTATGCTGGATCTAAATTTGCTGGAAGCTCAAAAAAGAAACCACAAGCATTGCGTGATAACATCCGTGGTGTTTTACAGAAAAACAATATTCTTGATGAAAACTATCAAGGTACTTTAGCGGATGGCAGCAAGTACGATTTTGGTAAAGATGGATCAACTCTTAAATGGTCTAACATAAACAAAATAGCAGAAGCGCAGCCAACAGCATGGAATGCAGCAGTTCCAGCAGCAGATGCTTTAGCTGCTTCATATGGATTTGTAGGGCAAAAAGCTTCAGACCTTGCAGCGTGGTACGCAAAAGGTGCCGTAAGTAACGCAGGGAATGATGGTAATATAGCACTGCAAAACATGCAGCACTTTGCTAAGCAGCAGGGCATTACCCTTGATGGAGTTAGAGGCAAGCTAGATGAAGCATTAAAAGATCAGCGCATTACTCAGGACAAATACAACTACTACCTTAATGGAGCGCAGCAGCTTTTAGGAGCAGCAGGGCCAGGGGCAGGAACAGCTCCCGCAGTAGTACAACGAGCAGAAAAAGGTAAAGTTGCTAGGCAAAGTCCTGGTCTATACCGCGATGATCAAGGGAAGTTAGTTGCTGGTAATTCAATGCGAACAGCTTTGGAAAACGCTTACAATAAGAAAAAAGAGGATAAAAAAGATGGCAAAGGGAAGTAAACTAGCAGGTGCATTAACTAGAGGGCCACGAGAGAAGGTGGGTGAGCGTCTTAGCCCTGGAGTATACCGAGGCGATAAAGGAGGCTTAGTAAACAGAAGCGGAGCCGTTATGCAAAGGCCGCAGAATCCACAGCCTCAAATGCCACCACCTGAAGCTTTTAACAATCTCCCAGGATATAGGGGCATGGAAGGACAAGGGCAAGGAGCTCCATGGCAAAATATAATGGGCAAAGGACCAGCTATGGACCCAGGTTACAATCAGGGTGGAGTGGGGGCTATCAATGAAGCTGCTAGACTAGCCGGTATGTATGCAGTGAATGGCGGGCAAAATGCGCCAGCTAGCGTAGCAGCAAACTTGGCTGGGATGTACGGGAAAACTCCTAACGATATTCAATCTGGTATGTATACGGTGCCTAATATGCCGCAGATGCCGCAAGCATCAGCAAACATGGGTGGTCGTTATCGCTTAAGTCCTGGTGTTTACGGAACGCAGCAACAGGCAATGAATCAGTACAATCAGCAGATGCAGCAAATGTCTCAGCCAATTCCAGGACTACAAAATGGACTTGGGCAGCAGGGCAATATGCCGCCGTCAAATTGGGTTCCTTACACACAACGCAGAGGATAATTTATGGCCTTCCAGGGCTTCACAATGCCACCGCCTTATGGTGGGTTGGACTTAGTAAGTCCGATTGATAACATGGATGCAACCTCCGCTCTGGAGCTTGTAAACGTGTTCCCTGGAGCCGGTGCGCCAACTGTTAGACTAGGGTATGAGCAGTTTTGTAATGTAGGTGCTACTTTACCGCTTAGGACATTAGCAGCATTAAACTTAAAAGATGGGAGCACTCAGCTAATAGGATGTTCCACAGATAAGATTTATTCAATTAATACTTCTGGTGCAAGCACAAACATTACAGGAACTACTACGCCAACAAGCGGTGAATGGCAAACAACTACTTACGCCAACAATATTTACCTTTGTAATGGTACTAATAACGCTCAGGTTTATACCGGCACAGGAACTTGTTCAGATGTTACTTTTTCAGGCGTTTCTAAAAGCGCATTGATAAATGTTACAAGCTATAAAGAGCGACTTTACTTTGTAGAACTTAACACGGCTAAGGTTTGGTATGGCGGTTTACAAGTTACTGGAACAGGTGGCACCCCAGCGCTTACTGCGTTTGACTTTCAATATGTATTTTCTCGTGGCGGTAGACTTGTTGGTATTGGTAGCTATAGTAACAGCGCTAACGTAGCAGCTCAGGATTACTTTTGGGCTTGCAGCTCTGAAGGTGAGATAGTCTTTTACAGCGGCACCTACGCTGGAGATCCTACAACCTGGGGATTAGTGGCTAGGTATTATATTGGTAAACCTTTAGGCTATAGAGCCTTTATTAGGGTAAACAACGAGGTTTGGATCGTAACAGAGCAGGGCATAGTGCCTATCTCTGGGCTATTTCAAGCAGACCCAGAAGCGGCGCTAAATGTACTTAGCCGCAACGTAAACCCGCTAATCTCAGAAGCCGCTAACACAGTAGGATTTGACCATCAGTGGACTGGGTTCTTTTGGCCACAGGGTAGGCGTGTTTATATTACTATCCCAACAACAGGGCTAGGATGTAAGTTTCTAGTCTATTCTATCGATACTAAAGGCTGGACAGTATTTCAGCTATTTAACGATGAACATGCCTTAGCGTCAGGACTCTTTAACAACAAACCTTATTACAGCTCTTCAACGGGAATAGTTTGGAAAGGTGAGACTGGCCAAGCTGATGCCAAGACTGCAACTGATAGTCAGTCAATTGCTTATAGCGGCAGAACGGCATTTAGCTTTTATGGCTCCCGTGGAAACTACAAAGCTTTTAAAGATATTCGTCCAATTATTAGGACAAAAAGAGGAATTACCCTTAATCTTGGCCTAGATGTAGATTTTCGGCGAATGCCAACAGTAACCGCAGTTACTACGCCAGCAGGAGTATTTACGCCCTGGGGTAGTCCTTGGGGTAGTCCTTGGTCAGCCGATATTGAGTACATCTTTGACCGATACGCCGTAAAAGGTCAGGGCCATTGTGCAGCGGTAAGATTTGGTGGTGCTATTAAAAACTCAACGATGCAGATTCTAGGCTTTGAAATTCGTTATGATATGGGTGGTCAGGTATAATTATGGCAAAGAAAAATACAGGTGCATTAGCTAACGATCCTAAAAATACGAAAGCACCAAGCGGCCCTAGTGTATGGCGTCGCACTGGTCCTGGTACTTACGTTGATCAATACGGCAATAAAATGAGTGGCCAGGCTAAGGCTCCTACAAAAGACATGTCAAAGGGTAAGGGCCAACCGCAGCAGACTGGATCGCAGCAGCCTACAACACAAGACGTAGCAGAGACAGGCTTTAGAGGAGCTTCAGACCTATACGGTCAAATGCAACAGCAATTCCAGGGCTTTAATCCATATCAGGTGCAGTCTCAATACAATCCAGTCTTTTCACAAGAGATGGAAAGAGCTAGGCAAAATGTAATGGGTCAGTTTGACCGCCGTAATGCAGAAGAGTTCCAGCGGCAAGATTTAGCTACTCAGCAACAGATTGCAGAACGAGGACTAGATCCAAACAGTCCTGCGGCTCAAGCTTTAATGAAACAAAATACGCAGCGGCAAGACCTAGCTAGGCAAGAAGCTATGTCATCAGCAGAGCAAGCGGCTATGGGCGTACAGCAACAGATGTATGGCCAGGCTATGAGCACTGCAACTATGCCATATGAAATATATGGTTCTACCTTTGCTCCTACTTACATGGCTGGAGTTGGCCAGGCTTATGGTCAGCAGAACTTACAGCAGCAACAACAGTTTGAAGCATCTCAAAACCAATTAACTAGAGCGAATCAGTTGCGTATTGCTGGAATGAACCGAGGCGGTGGCGGTGCTGGTGGCCCAGACTACTTTGAACAGTACATGTTACAAGATACGGCCAATCGCTACCAGCCACAAGGTCAGCAACCAAATGCAGGTGCTCAATTCGTACAGGGCGGCGTTCAGGGAGTTACAGGCCAAGTAACAGGGAGGCTAAATCAGCGCTAATATGGCAACACTAGAAGAAGCATTATACGGGTTAAACTATACGCCAGCAGATACCGGCTATGGCATTGCTGCTCAACAGGTAGGACAGCTAGGACCACAGCTTATAAACCCTTATGGCTCAACAGGGCAGGCCGTTGGTATAGGACTAGGCACAATACTTCTTCAGTCATTATTAGGCTATCAGGCTCGCTCTCAGGCCGCACAAGATACCTTACAGCTAAACACTCTAGCCAACCAGATGCAGACGCTAGAGACCCCACAGGCTAGGACTGATTTTATCGGTGGGGTTGGTGACCCATTACAGCAGTCCAGGCTATCTACTTTAGCTACTGCTCTACGGGCACAAGAACAAGCTAGGCAAGCTAAAACAGCAGATAAATTGCTAGACCTTCAAACAGCAGCTAATTTTGAGCTTGGGCCATTAGGTACTCAACTTGCAAAACGTAAGCAAGAACAAGAAATAGAATTAGCTCGTGCAAGAGTTCGAGGGCTTACTTCTGCGCTTGGTGGCGAAACGGCAGGTAGCTTTGGAGCATTACCGCCATTAGAAGGTGGGACAGCATTACAGGCAAAGCGTGATGCTTTAATTGCACGAGGTATTGAGCTAGGCATGACGCCAGGGCAAGCAGCTCAGTATGCTGAAAAGAATCTTTCGCTTGAAACTGGAGCCACTAAAGACGCTCAAAAACGAATAGACAAATCAAGAGAACGAGCAAATGCATTAGAGCAAGTATCTTCTACTGCTAGGGCAGGACTTGAAGGGGCTGGCATGACTGGCGGTGCATTAGGCGGTATTCGTGAAGCATTATCCTCTGGGTATGCCGTTATTAGCCCCAAAGAACAAGAAAAGCGAGACTACCAAAAATTACTTGATTCGGTTAGGCCACAAGTTGTTCAAATGCTTCGTTCGCCTGGTGCAGTTTCAGACTTTGAAACTAAACTGTTAATGGGCGCAGGGCCAAGCTCAACAAATACCCCAAGCGAAAACGCTAGAATCATTCAAGGCATGGATGTTGTAGCTAACCTTGAAGCGGATTATGCCGATTTCGTTGAGTCATTGGTTACAAAGCAAGGCTCTTCTGCCGGTGCAGATGCTCTATGGCGACAATATAAGAGTGAGGAGGTATTTCCTGAAGGTAAGTATAATCCTTTGCGTACTGATTGGGCTAATTGGCTTGCTGAGCGTGGTATGGCTACTGAATCAGCTATCGTAGCGCCAGTGCAAGATGAAAAGTTACAAATCCTTAGACAGCTACAAGCAGAATTAGCAGCAGAAAAGGCTAAGCGAGGTCGTTAATGGATGAGATTGACGCACAGATAGAAGCTATAAGAACTGAGCTAGCAGCATTACGAGCTGAGCCAGAACCTTCCATAGGGCGGCAACTTGCTTTTGATATCCCCGTGGGCGTTGCTCGTGCTGGAGCTGGACTTGCTGATGTTTTGTCATACCCCGTTGTAAAAGGCTTAGAATACGCCGGTGCGCCAGTAGAAACCTTTGGACTTAGTAAGCTACTTAGCGCTGGGGCAGAACAAGTAGCTCCTACACTCGGTGTGCAGCCTGAAACCGGCACACAAGAGTTAGTTAGTTTTCTTACTCCTTCGCCATTGTCTAAAGCTAAACTGCTTAGTCAGGCTGGCACAGGACTAGCGTCTTATTTTGGTATGAAAGGCGCTGAGGCAGTGGCCCCCGAATCGCAGTATGCAGGATTAGTAGGCGCATTGGCTGGCCCTGCTGCTCTATCTGGCGCAAGCAAAGCAGCTGGCGCAATAGCTCCAAAACTAGAAGAAGCTGGTTTGGGATTACAGCGTAGGGCTTTAGGAATTACAAAAGCTGATTACAAAAACGCTAAAAATGCTGTAATTGAAACAGTGTCAGGCGACTTTAGTACTCAGCTAAAAGAAAGCGTAGATGACTTAATTAAAAACAAAACACTCGGCACTAGCCTTGATCCAGGTGCGATGTTTGCTGAATTACAAGGAGCAAAAAGCGCCACAGAGGATGCAATACAAACTACATTAAAAGCGGCTGAAACTAAGATTGGACCGGTACCTCCCCCTAGTTTTGATAAGACGCTTGATTACATTTCTAAAAACATTGCAGCCGATCAGGTTGATAAGTATGTTAATAACGTAATTGAGTTTCAAGATGCGCTGCGTCGTGAAGGGCAAGGAAGTCTTACCTATCTTAATCAGCAAAAAAAGATTATCGGCGAAAACTGGAAAAACTCTCCACAGTCTGATCCAGGGTTCTGGCGGACTATTTACGGCGATGTAAAACGCCACATTGAAAAGTACGCTCCAGAGGTAAAAGACTTAAACAAGGAAAAGCAAAAGCTAATTCTTGCAGAGCCCGTTGTTACTCGTAATTTTAAGGCTTCTGGTGCTGATTACGATATAGGCGCACTACAAAAATTGCTTAACACTACCGGCGGTGCTGGGTTAGCTGGCGGAGCTATTCTTGGCGCTGCTACTGGTAGCCTTACCGGCGGTGTAGCCAGTGCTTTAGCTTTGCGTGGACTAGCTACGCCTACAGGTCAAAACATTGTAGGCCGTGGATTGCGTGGCACTGCTTCATTAGCTGAAGCGTTAGGTAAACCCCCAACACGAACAACACAAACATCGCAGCTTATTTCGCAAAAAGCATTTGAAGAAGCGCAACCATACATTCATGGGACCACTGAAGAAGGATTACAAGCAATTACTGAAGCTGGTAATTTTATTCCTAAAACTATTCGTTATTCAGTACTTGGACCAGGCGCAATTTATGGCGCTTTAAAAGGCTCAATGTGGCTTGATCCAGAAAGAGCAGCAAAAGCACGAATGTGGGATTTGCCAAAGCAAATACCAATTTACCTAGAACCTAAAGCAAAAATTGCACAAATAAACAATAATAATGATTGGGCTAATTTAGCTAAAAAAGTTGGAATGAAGCCGGACGAGTTGTCCAAAGCGTTGTGGTATGATCCTACTGAATATAATGCTAAACAGCAGCTTGAGGTTGCAGAGCAAGTCAAAAAGAAATTAATTGAAGTAGGCGTTGATGCCATTGAAATGAATACAACGCCCTATAATAAAACGCTTAAACAAATTCAAGATAAATACGGAGAGTGGTGGAATAAAAAATTACGAAAAGAAGATCAACAAGATTGGGAGTATATGGCGACTGCTCCATCTGAAGCAATACAACGATTGCGTAGTAGATTTAGCATTTATGATGCGATGGGCGGTGAGCAACAAATTGCAATTTTAAATCCTAAAATAGCTCAGCCAGCCGATAAAGCGTATGAAAGATTGTTGAAAGAATCTCCAGAGCAATTAAGACAAATAACACCAGACGAACTTGCAATAATTTCAAATTCAACAAAAGACAAATTATTACAATCTGGATATTTATCTAGTAAAACGGTTAGAGATTTTGAGCAATTAACTAAAACAACAACAGAAGCACCTGATGATATAGACGCAGCAATAGAAGCCGCTAGGCAAGAATTAGAAGCTTTACGCAGTTCTACGCCACAATCTGAAACTGTTAAGGTAGGCAAGCAAAATATCAGCATACCTACAGGCGAAGAGTACGCTCCGCCGTCATTAGTTAAGGCTGTGATGAAGGTAGAATCTGCCGGTAAGCAAGAAGCCGTTAGCCCTAAAGGAGCTACTGGACTAATGCAGCTTATGCCAGCAACAGCAAAAGACTTAGGCGTTGATGCTACTGATGCAGAACAAAACGTAGAGGGTGGCAGTCGGTATTTGCAGCAGATGATTAACAAGTATGGCAAAACAGATATAGCTCTTGCAGCGTATAACTGGGGACCAGGTAATATTGATAAAGCTATTAGAAAGCTTAATGCAGAGCGTAAGGCTGTAACTTGGGCAAACATTATGCAAATAGTTAAGGTACCGATGGAAACACGGCTATACGTCAACAAAGTTTTAAAGAATAGAGAAGTAGAAGCATAAGGAGCATTTATGGCTTGGGCAGCAGGAAACTTTACACGGGCTAATGGCGCTACTGAGTGGCAGGATGATGCAGCGCTAGGAATAGGCATTGAGCCAGGTATGCATGATGCGCAAGATAATGACCTTGCTACAGGCATTAATAATTGCCTAACCAAGGATGGTCAAAATACTCCTACAGCTGATTTGCCAATGGGAGCTTTTAAGCATACTAACGTGGCTAATGCTACGGCTAGGAATCATTATGCCGCAGTAGGTCAGGTGCAGGACGGAGATTACATCTGGCTAGGTACTACAGGCGGTACAGCTACGGCAATGACTGCAACAGCTACTCCTGCAATTACAGCGTATAAAGATGGTCAAAAGTTTAGGATGAAACCAGGCTTTGATAGCACTGGCGCAGTTTATACATCTCATTCTTTAAACGTAAATAGTTTAGGAGCTAAATCAATTATTGAGCAAAATGGCCAAAGTCCTACGATTGGATCATGGCTTACCGGTACAGGCAGAACTTTGGAGCTGGTATACAATGACGGATTTTTTGTTGTAACATCGGCTCCGCAATATTTTACAACTTGGACTCCTACATTAACGCCACAAAACGGCACAGCTTCAGGAACGGCTTTTTCCATAGCAAAGTATCAGCGCATTGGCGGCAACTCTTGCAATATTACGCTAAGAGCCACATGGACCCAAAACACAGCAAGCGCAAATTTTATTGATATTACATTACCTATTCGACCTAGTATAACTTTGCAAGGATTTGATTGTATTATTACAACAGGAGCAAGTTTAAAAACTGGATTTGCAATCATTTCTAGTAGCGTCGGTTCTGGCACTGTTAGGTGTTATGATTACGATCAAAGCGCAATATTAACAGGAACAAAAGAACTGATTTTATCTGGTACTTACGAAATAGGATAATTATGACATACCTAGATGTTTTGCCGTTTCACTGGAACCCTGCAACTGTATCAAATATTGATATAGTTGCCGCAATTAGGGACTGGCGCAACAAAGAGCTTGCCGCCTCAGATTATACTCAGTTGCCAGACGTAGCAGTTGATAAAGTAGCATGGATCTCCTACAGAGCTAGCTTACGGGCTATGCTTGATAATGTAAGCGATCCTAAGACAATAGTTTTTCCGGTTAGACCAAATGAAGAGACTGAGATTAGTCAGAGTGTCGGAATATAACGGTGCCACAATGGGCGTGTTATGTATCGATGACATGCCTGAGTTTGTCACCTTGGAAGATGCTTGGCGAGCTAATGAGCGTCGTATTAGCTGTATTCCCGTAGGTCGCTACAAAATTAAGCCAAGGAATAGCCCTAAGTTTGGCAAGACTTGGCAGGTTATGGATGTGGTAGAAAGAGACCATATCTTGTTTCATGCTGGAAATACGCACAAAGATACGCACGGGTGCATATTATTAGGCATGCAGTTTGGAACAATTGGATCAGATTCGGCTATCTTAGCTAGTAAGTCAGCGTTTAATCGCTTCTTAGACTTAATGGCGGGTACTCCCGAAGCAGAATTAGTAATAATTGATGCTTACGGAGGCGGTCGTGTCCACTAATATAATTGAACTACAATACTGGTTAGACATAGCTATTAAATGCGCTTTTGGTGTTTTAGTTAGCATTATAGGTATGGATTATCGCTCTATGAAGAACTCCCTAAAGGAGCTAGAGGAGCATAAATACCGGCTATCGGCTGAGGTAAGGATGCTGGAAGGAAGGCTGGACCGTATAGAGTCTAAGCTAGACCGAGTACTTTCTAAATGAAATGGTTACTAATAGCGCTGTTTAGCATTAATACGGCTTATGCTGCGCCTAGCCTATTGGGGATCTGTCATAAAGACTTCCCCTGCAAGCAAGTCAATAACCTGTATCAAGGATTGAATCAGGTAGAACTTAGCTGGTTAGAGACTACCTTTAATGAGCAATGCCCCTGCGTTGATAGCCTTTTAAATGACCCCAGGCGTAAGATTATTAGAGCCCACCTAATACAGAGCCCGTGCATGAGAAACAAGCGTTGTGGCCGCTATGAGGCTCTCTGGGGCTATACAGCGGCGTCGGGTAGTAGAGCTGCGCTAAATCCTAACAGTAGATTAAGAAAAAGGTTTAATAAGGTTGTTAGCCAGTTTAAAGCGAGGGTAACGGGTAAAGAACTTACCTGTTATGTTTCGCCATGTTTGGAGTGTGACCTATATGAATCTGCTAGAAAAGTACTCGCCTCTGTTGTATCTGCTGCTCTGCCTAGCTGTAACATTGTTGACAATCCATACCGCAGAAAGTGCCTCCCAGGATACACCTGTGAACAACACGGAGTTAATCCTAAGCTTACTGCCCCGTGTATAGTGGACCTAGACGGCATAGACGGCTCCACGGTCGATATAAAAGCTTGGGTTGCCAGGTACAAGCACTGTGACCTAACATATTATTGGGAACCATGGATGAACTGCATCAGAGGTAAGTTTGTTGATCCTAGGTCTCGTAACTGTAAATACCCTGCCTCGACATTTGAAGGCACTAAAGGAGTCTTATGCCAATACTTTTATCAATCGTCAGACATTTGCTTACCCTAGCTGCTGGTAGCCTTTTAACCATTGGCGTATCAGAGCATGACGCTGAGAATCTCGTTAGAGCTGTTGAGCCTGTAGTAGCTGGTGCTGTTATGTACGGCACTGCTCAGGCTTGGTCAGTTATTGAGAAGAAGAAGAAAAAATAGGCTTCTTACCCTTTAGCTTTGACACGTATCTTGTCGTGCCTGTACTGCGTAATGACGTTATCTCAGGCCCATCGGCTAGCTTCTGGACTCGCTCTCTAATCATCTTAGCAGCATCAGGAAAGTCGAAGAGATTATCACAGATGTATTGTAGGTTGTTTGGCCTGGGTTGCAGGTCAAAGAAGAACTCATGCAGTGATGCTTTAGATGGCCTAGCTAGTGATGCCCACATGCCTAAGTAATCCATCATCGCTCTTTCTATAACTGCCAACCATAGAGCATGCTCTGGCGTGGCGAACTTTATCTCGCCAAATATTGATTCATCCACGGTTACTTTTTCACTAGGTCTAGCCAATCTTCTAAGAACAGAGTCACCAACCACGGTCTCCCATTCTTCCTATGTATAACGACTGGGGTATTATCGCCACAATCTCGCACAGCCTGGTCAATGGCTTTATCGACATTGAGGTTCTGAACTCGTTTAACTTCTAGGTGCCAATTACTTAGCTCCTCACAAAGTACATCAGAATCTCCTGCTTTACCACAGAATTGCTGTGTGCGCCTAGCTGTTAGCCCGTGTTCCTTTAGCTTATTTGCTAGTTCCCGCTCTCCTGCTGCCCCTTTTGCCCTTGAGTTTACCATTACTTTTCCGTCTCCTGTTTATTTAAATGCTCTTTTAAAGTTCGGTATAAGGAGCTGCGAGTATCATATTGTTTTGGTAAGAATGCTCCTAAGAAATGTTTTCCACCATAGTAAATATCTCTTAACTTATATCTGGCTCGGTTGCCAAATGACTGTAAAAACCGCACGCATTTTGTTAACTTGTGCGATTCTATCTCGCGCAAATTATCGCTATACAGCTTACATTCAGCGACTAAATCTTTTATCTCTTGCTCTGCTTGTATTAATTCTTTAGTTTTTTTGCGTAGGAAAAACTTTTCATCTCGCAGCAAATTTGAGCGTATTTCTATAATGCTATTGTATCGCTGTTTTGCTGCCTGAAAGCCCTGTTTAAATAAAACAAGTTCTTCTGCGGACCCTTCAAAAGCATCAAATATGCGCTGGTCTCGCAGTAAATTATACGCTGCAAACTCCTTGTCACAGTTTGCCGATTCTTTACAAAACTTCTCGTATTCAGCTTCCCAATCGATTTCGTCTATAAGAATTATCATGCCATTCCCAAACATTACTTCTCCGTACTAAAGATATAATCCTGTCTAGCTAATCCGCTTGGGAATTCCATATTACCTTTGGTAAAGCTAGGCTCATTAAATACTACCTTATCCGTTGGCTGTACTGTTAGACGGCCTATGTCTAACTTGATAAAGCAAAACTCCTTAGCTTGATCTGGTACTGCTGAGAAGCCATCACCAATAGGAGCAGCGGTAAACAAGTACTCGCCTGTGTAATCGCCGTGCTTAGTCTTAGCCTTGCACTGGAGACCTGATAGGTAATTATACTCTAGCAAAGTAAACTCTTCACCGTAGCAGTCCCAGGTTTGAGCTTCATACGGCGACCAAGGTCGAGGCGGCTCCGGCACAAATGACATCGCATGAACTGGCACGTTCCTGTATATCGCTCCGCACTCTAGCATTACAGTGCAGCCCCATACTCTGCCAGGGTAGGACACTAGCCCAAACCATACGCAGGGTATTATTGAAAAGTCCTGCTTATGCGTGAAAGCACTACTAACGTAGCAATAGATGTGACGTGGTAGTTCTCCGACTAACGTATATTTCATCCTTCCCCCTTCTCCCCCAATCCCCACCGCTCAGCTATCTCACCAAGCGTAGTCTCGTTCTCATGTAGCCAATCACAGAGCTGATCTAGCATCTCCTTGCGCCCCATGAGCAAAGCACTTACCTGCGGGATCTGGAAATTCTTAGCATCGATCATAGCTATCTCTAAGTCTCTTGCCTGTTCATCAATCCAGCTCCACAGATTCTCAGCGTTACAATACTTGTGTTCGTTCCAGTCTCGGCTCATTTCTCCTCCTTCGGCGGTGCTGGTAGCGGCATCCAGTGGGATATGCTTTCTAATCCGCAAATTAAAAGTCCTGTTTTGGTTGAAGCATAAAAGCTAGGACTGTTATCTGAGCTTCTGTTTTGATACCGACAGCAATTACAAACTTCTTTGTTTTCAACAAAAGCTATAAATTGTTGATTTATCTCCGGCAGCCTATCCTTAACGCTGATCCATTTCGTGGCGTCAGGAGATTGATCCTTTGCGGCTTGATAGCCTTGATAAAACCCATCTCTGGCTATCGTATATTCATAGTCTCGTTGTGTACTACCAAATCGTTTAGAATCTTTATGTTTTAACCATTTAACTGCGCCATAATCCTCTGCAAGTTTCCATGCTAAATGAGTTCTATTAACAGCTTTGTCTTTAATTCGATCTATATACTCCTCTGCAATCTCTTCAGGTGTCTTGCTCATCCTTCATCTCCTTTTTAGTCATTCGCCTAGCTAGCTTTTGATGGTCAATAATTGGCGTAAGGCGATAGTCTTCATCAAGTGATGATTGCATAGCCATAGATCCCTTTATGCAACCAATCTCAAAGCCAGCCTTGTAGCCAGCGAGGAAGGCATCTTTGACTAAATACTCTGCTGCATGATTTATTGCATCGCAAGCCACTTTGTCTTGATTACAATACTCTTCTGCCATCTTTTCAGGTGTCTTCATTTGCTCCCCATCTTTGCCAATACACTCTTTAGCGCATACTGTGCGGCTCCTAACCCTGGATATTCCGTTCGCTGTGCTTGCACTGCTTGTAGCTCCTCTTCGACTATAGCCTGTGCCGCCTTGTAGCCAGCAAGAAAAGCGTGTTTAGTCCAATAAGCTGATTCATTATCATAGCGGATATACTCCATCGCCATCTCTTCAAGTGTTTTACTCATGTTTACCCGACCAACCATTCTTTAAAATCTTGTTGCTCTTCTTGTTTTTCCTCATCGCTTAACCGCTCCCAAGGCTCCATCTCTTTCAGTGTATATGTGCCATCTTTACTAGCCGTAGCAACCTCACACCTAGTGTTAGGACACCATTTAAAACCGTTAGACTTAGCCCCTGGCATACATACCCACCCACATAACGGACATCTTATATCTTCATTACTCTTCATCAATCGCCTCCCATACTTGCGTAGCTTCTGGCCCTAGTATTGCCCGTACATAGTTAGCGCAACCATCGCTCCAACTGCTTAGCACTAATAGAGCGTGTTCCAACTTCTCTATACGGGCTTCTAGCTCCTTTAACTTTGCCTCGCTCATTCGTTATTCTGTTTTGTAAGAGTTGACCAATACTCTGGTACTGGAATTGCTATTTCTTTCTCATCTGTATACCAACAAAACTTACCCATACTTACATCGACCCAGCCTATCCAAGTGATATGCCCTCTTTTGCACATCACTCGTTCAGTTACCGGAGGCAACTTGCTATCCACGCTAATCCAACCAGCTTCTTTTTCTTCTACTTCTTCCTCTAGTTTGTAATTGTCTGACCCATCATCTAACCATTTTTGAATCTGTCCCTCTATGTAGCGTTTACCTTTTGCATAGCCAGATAAGAACCCTTCAGAAAAACCTCTGTTGTACTCGTCTTTAGCTAAATTATTTTCGATCCCAGCGAGGTAACTATCTATCACTAACAAGCGCTCTGAATGGCTTAGCTTTAACTTTTCGGCATATTCTGTTGCTATTTGTCTTTTATCTCTCATTTGTTACCTCATCATTATTAACTGGCCGTAAAATAGCCTTGAGCCGGTGCTCGCTGCCGTCCAACCAGCCAGCTAAATAGGCTAGTTGAGCGGCCTCGTTATCTTGTAAGCCTTTTTTATTGATGTACGTGTCTAAAGCTTCTTGTATCGGATTGTCGTTCTTCATTTTTACCCCTTTTTTTTGTCTAAAATGGCAGGTCATCTACTTCGGCATCTGTGAGCTCGTACTTCACATTAGGGGCCGGCTTACCCTGACCGCTTGGGATA
>Ga0315903_10002756_pt1 | contig 25211 bp, 9 predicted proteins | sample LakEriMetagenome_7_FD_203524 | JGI IMG/M metagenome (GOLD analysis project Ga0315903, IMG submission 203524) | Freshwater fungal communities from buoy surface, Lake Erie, Ohio, United States - Buoy 2 MA119 | ecosystem: Environmental > Aquatic > Freshwater > Lake | place: USA: Lake Erie, Ohio... | reverse complement strand
GTCCTGGAAATCCGCCCGCGGTTCCAGCGGCCTGTCCACCAGGTTTTCCCGGTTCACGTCGACGATCAGCCGCGGCAGCGAGCAGTTCGCCGGCGCCTCGCTCCGCACCCGGAGGGTCAGCTTGAATAGGTCGATCGAAGGGGGGAGCGTCTCGCAGAACTCGGGAGGAAACTCGAATGTGCCAACGACGTTGTACAGGTTACCGTTATGGGCAGCGAGGCTTCGCGGCCGCAGCCCAACGGCGTCGCCCGCCCGAAATCCGAGAGGGACTTTCTTGTATGGCTCTGCGTCCAGCCTGAATTTCGGAACGGGGGCAGGGCGTTTCGTCTTCGTCTTCGGTGGTTCTTGCACGGTGAGTTCGAACGGCGCGAAGCCGGGAGTGGCCGAGTCGAATCGCCAAGCGACGGCCAAGGCGATCGTCTCGAAGTATGCCTCGAGTGCCTCGCCGGTCATGGTCAACTTCTCGGCATTGGTGTCGAAGCCGTTGACCGAGATGTCCTCCGGCAGGCGGGCGGCGAAGTTCTCCTGCAACCCCAGGAGATCGTTGAGGGTATTGCTGAACTCATAGCGATTGAGCCGCCGCGGCGCGGTGCGGATGGCCAGCTCCTTGCTCTTGGCTTCGATCCAGGCAAGCACATGGCCGTGATCCTCGGCGGACAGCGGCGACTCGCCGGCCGGCGGCATGACCCGCGATGCGACGACGCTGTGGATGCGGTTCCAGACGCGGCCTTCCACGGCGAGATCACCCGCCAGCGAGGTGACGTCGATGCCCCCTTCCTTGCTCCCGCTATCGTGGCACGATCCGCAATGCTGCGTGAACAGGGTGCGGACCCGCGGATCGACGCCGTCGGCCGCCTGGGCCCGCTCGATGCCCACCGCCGCCAGAAGCGCGAGCACAGCCATGCAGCCGCGGCTCGGCCGCGGCTTGGCCGGCGAAGAAGACCTCCGCGAAGGAACCGGCGACCCCATCTCGGCGGCGAGGAAGGTCAGTGCCATGGATTCAATCACCACCAAGCCGGACCGGGCGTCGCGATCCGGCCGCGGACAAAGGACAACCGCGTCAGGCTGCACCTACCTCTCCCAGCATAGCACTCGACAAACCCCGGGGATATTCTGGACTTTTGCAGGGGTTTTACCGTCTGGGCAGGGCCGCCCGCCGGCACGGGCGGGCCCGGCCGATGGCGGCAGGGCCGACCAGCGGCTCCCCGCGCGATCGGCTGAAGGACAGGTCGGCCAATGGCACTTCGGCAAGCGTCGGCCGAGCGTGACGGATCACGAGGAGCAACAACCGGAACCGGTCGGGCTGGATGCGGACCAATTGTGGAGGTTCCGAGGAGCGTCCTATCCACGCTCAAGGCCAGATTTGTCTCGTCAGCGCAGACCGGTCTTGAAACCGCCCTTCTCGCGGGCCGTCCGCACCGTGGCATGGGATCCCGTCAGAGGCTGCGGATGTCGATCACGGGCAGTTCGTCTATCCGTCCCTAAAAGATTGCCCGGTCGTCGTGGGCCTGCACGAGCTCTCCCCAGTCGGCGGGTGGCCCGCGGGCGGGAGACACGGGCGGCGGCTCGAGCGGTTCGCCGAGATGTGTCAGGGGATGACTTCACGCGTGTGAAGCCATCCTGGCCTTCGCCCGCTTGCGAACCTCCGGTTCGAAGTAAGCCGGCTCCTGCCGGCCGTCTCCTCAAGGTCGGATGTCGCCACCACACCCCGGGCACGCAACAGGAAACTCCTCCCCCACCCGAGCCATGAGTTTGGCCTTTGGCGTCGGGAGGTGTCGTGAGATCGCGGTTTGTCGCATGAGCCGCAGCGGTCGCCGGTGGTATCTCCGCCCGCTGCATGTCCGCCGACCGCATGCCCACCAGTCGCGGCATCACGCGGCTTGCCGACATTCCCTTTTGTCATGCGCCGTGACGGCGGACCTGAGCTTGTGATTCGGGGCGAACACCCCGCGATAGCGATGCCGGTGCTTCCGCGGCCGGGGCACGAGATCGGCCAGCCGGTCCAAGAAGTCACACGGCGAGAGTTCGACGACGCCGTTAGCGCCCGGCCGCGTCGACTTCCGCCCGCGCCCCGAGCCGACCCAGTTGGCCGCCTTGTGTCGGGGCAGCACGCAGCGGACGCGACTGATGCGGCCATCTTCACCGCACCTCACGGAGAGCCGCTCCAGCGCGAAGCGCGGCCGGGCACAGTATCGCAGCAGATGCTCGAGAGGCTGACGATAGACACGCAGTTGGAGACGAAAGAGCGTGATCCGGACGCTGGCGTCCACCGAGAACCCACTGTTTTCTCGAGCGACCATGTCGGCGGCCACATCGGCGTCGAGGAGCCGCTGCATGCGGAACCACCGCACGACACGCCGGCGCACCTTCTCCGTGAGCGTGGCTAGATCGGCCTGGGTAATCAGTCGAGCCGGCGGCTGGCTCCAGCCGGCGGCTTCGCCTCCGCACCGCCGGCAAGAAAGCCGGCGGCCCGTCACCGGTTGGCACGAAGACGCCGTCGGTCGCGCACGCATGCAGGTGCACGTGGTGATTGAGCGCCGATCCAAAGCGGTGCAGGAAGGAGACGGCGCCGAGGCGCGGGCGAGCTTCGCTCGGCCTGTCGCCGTCACGGGTCGAGCCCGCCGCGGTACAAAGCAGCCGCTCGATCTCTTCGACGAAGATCCTCGTGAGGGCTGCGACCGCGCTTGGGTGGTCAGCAAGGAAGCAGCGCAATCGCTTCGGCACGGAGATCACCCACTGCCGCACGGGCACCATGGGTATGACGTGGTCGACGAGATGCGCAGCTGCCTGTGCCATCCGGCGGCCGTTGCAGGAGGGACAGAAGCCGCGGCCCTTGCACGAGAAGGCCACGACAAAGCCCTGCCCGCACGAAGCACAGCGTGCCCGACCGAATCCGAAGCAGAGGATGCCAGCGCGAGCGTATATGGACCGTGGCCGGTTTCTCGATGCCTTGCCGCTTTTGGAGCGGTGCAGCCATGAGCGGCCGGGCCGCACCGACTTCGCGCAGATCCTCGCAGCCTGCCAGCAGGCACTCGGGCTCCTCGAGGAGGCGGAGGCATCGGCCGAACGGGCGTTGGCGGCGCTCGGTCCGAGCGATCAGGCACGACTGTTACGGGCATCCGTCGCGGCCCAGCGGGGAGACCATCGCAAGGCGATCGAGATCATCGACTCGCTCACGGCCAGTCTGCCGAACGATCCCGAACTCTGGCTGATGATGGCGCAGTCGGCCGTCGCGGTGCGTCGCTGGGAGACCGCGGAGGCCGCCGCACGCAAGGCGCTCGCCATCGACCCACACGACCCGCGGCCCTACCTCGCGCTCGCACGACAGCAGCTGTTTCGGGGCAATCCCGAGGCGGCCGCCGAGGCGGCACTCGAATCGATCGCGCTCAACTTCGGCAATCCCCATGCTCACTATCTGCTCGGCGCGGCCCTGGCGCAGGCTGGCCGTGGCGAAGAGGCGACGGTTCCCCTGCAGAACTGCCTGGCGATGGAGCCGCGGTTCCTGCGGGCCCTGCGGCTGCTGTCTCGTATTCAACGCCGGCTCGGCAGGCATGCCGCGGCCACGCTCTCTGAGGAACGCTACGCAACCGTCCTCACCGCGGCACGGCAGGCAGGCACTGTTCAGTCGCATGCCGCCATCCGGGCAGCCTCGGCCGCACGGCGGCGCTCGGTCGGCGAGCCGCTGCAGCCCAGCCAGCCGGAGCATGCCGGCACGGTCGCCACGGCCGAGGTGGAGCCGCCGTCCACCCTGGAGTTTGTGATCGTCTCCGGGCTGCCACGCTCGGGCACGTTGAGGTAGACCCCGATTTTCGGGCGCCTTGATAAGGTGGAGCTCCGCGGGTGGGAGGCACCCTACCAGGAGCATGATGATGGCCGGGAAGCGGCGGGTATTTGGGGCCGCATTCAAGGCCAAGGTGGCCCTGGCGGCCGCCAAGGGTGACCGGACGACGGCCCAACTGGCGTGCCAGTTCGGGATCCACACGAGCCAAGTGACGGCGTGGAAGAAGCAGCTCATGGCCCAGGTGGCGGAGCTGTTCGGCGACGGGCGGACGGGCGACCGGTCACTTCGCCCGGCCGAGGGCGCGGAAAAACGCATCGGTGCGTGGGACGACGATCGTGGCGGTCGTCGGCCGGCTTCGCAGTCCGTTCGGCTTGATCGCAACCGCCGTGAGTGTGTGCGTGGCTTGGCCGGTCTGCGGCGGGCGATATGTGACGAACCCACGTGGATCGGTCAAATACCGGTTGAGGGCGTCGAGCGTGCCGGTGAACGTGCGCGCCGTGGACGTTCCGCCGACCGTCACGCCAGCGGCGGCCCGCCCCTGAATCGCTCCGCTCGCCACCCGCAGCGTCAACACGATCCGGCTTGTAGCCGACGGGTTGGCGTCGCTCAGCGGTGCCCGAGCGAACATCAGCGGACTCCAGGTACCTGCAGTGGCGGCAAACGTCGCGGGCAGCGTCAGGCCCGCCGCGGTCCTCGGCTCGCGCACGTCACGCACGCGGATCACGAACACCTGCTCGACCCCGAGGCCGCCCCGGTCGGTCGAACGGACGCGGACTGAGTAAGTCCGCCGCATCTCGAAGTTGAACGACTCGGTGGCGACCAACTGGCTGTCCCGGATTGCGAAGGCGGCGTTATCGCGGCCGCCACGGCCGGAGACCAGGCTGTACGTAAAGAGATCGTCACGGTCGGGATCGACCGTCGAGAACCTGCCGACCACGGTGCCGGCCGGCATGTTTTCGCTGATGACGCCGCCTGACAGCCGCACCGCGATTGGCGCCTCGTTGACGTCGGTCACGCGGAGCGTGAACACGCCCCACTTTGCCCCCGGCCCGTCGATGGCGGCGCTCTCGACGGTGACCCGCCCCGTAAACCGGTTACGTTGCTCGCTGTCGAGGCGGGTGCCGCGCCGCAGCCACAAGGCGCCATTGGCGACCATGAACCGATCCGCATCGGCGCCGCGGATCTTGAAGGCCACCGGCACGCGACTGCCAGACTCGTCGGTGATGTCGATGTCGAGCAGCTTCGTCCGCTGCGACGGCCCGTTCGTCTCGGCCACGGCGGCGTCGAACGAGAGCCTGCCAGCAGTCCAGACCGCCGGCCCGCCGCCCGCCGTGTTGCGGTCGAAGGACAGCCGTCCGGCGAGCGTGAGTTCGCCGCCAGCGGCATTGTAGATCGCGCCGCCGCGGCCAGCGTCGGCCGAGGTCTGCGCGAAGCGGGCCGTGTTGTCCACGAATGACACGTCGCGGACGACCGTGTGGCCCTGATTGAAGATCGCGGCGCCCCGACCGGCCGCGCCATCCGGCCCCTGGCTGGCAAAACCCTCCAGCCGCAGGCCCGAAACTTCGAACGAGACGCCCCGCATCACGTGGAAAGCACGGAAAGCCTCGGAGACGGAGGTGGCGCGGGGCTTGAGCGTGATGCCCAGGTCGCCGCCCAGGATCCGGAGGTCATCGCGGATGACGAAGGCCGACGGGCCGGCGAGCGCGGCGCCGTCGGCCGGAGGGACGACGAGTTCCCAGCGATCGTTCTGCTCGTCGTAGAGGTAATACGACTTCGGGCCGGGAAGGTCGGGCCGGTCAAGTTCGATCGTCTGGCCACGGAGGCTTGCATCGAACTCGATCGAGGTGATGAACCCGTCGTTCGAAAGCCGCACGAGGGCCGGCAGGCTCCCAACGCGGTCCGCGTTGAGCTCGCGGACGATGCCCACGTGATCGACCTCGAACCGATCCACGATCGCCACCGCCGCTCCGGCTACGTTCACGCGGCGCTGGGTCGCCTCGCCTTGTGCGGCCCGGATCGGATTGCCCAGGAACGTCGCTCCCGCGAAGTCGACCGCCACGGAGTAGCTACCGGCCGCCGGCACCGGAATCTCGTAGCGGCCGAAGTTGTCGGTCGAGACGCGAGAGACGCGGCCGTCCGGTCCCGTCGCCACGATTGTCAGCCCCGATACTGGCATTGCGAAGAGGCTGCGCGACGCGCCACTGTCGACGAACACTTCGCCACTGAGGACAGGCCGCGTGAAGTGCACCTGCAGGTCGAGCCGGGCCCCGGCTTCCACAAGCGTCACGACCTGTCGAGCAGCACTGCCCGCCACGGGGGAGATGTAGTCGGGCAACGCGTAGATGATCGGCACCGCCCCGCCGCCGCCGAGCACTTCGCTGCCCGGCACGTCGAGGAACCAGTGGCCCTGGCTGTCGGAGATCGCACGCGGCTCGGTGCCGGCGTCCCAGATGCCGTCGTCATCGAGGTCGGCGAAGACCGGCACGCCCGGCCGGCCCCGCATGATCGCGACGCCGTTCTGCGTCTTGCCGGACGGCTCGGTGATCCGGCCCTCGATGTCGCGGACGACCTGGAACGGCCCGGCCGACTCGCCATAGACCGGAACCCACACGCCGTCGTCATCGACCTGGCCATAGATCCAGAGGTCGCCCGAGGGCAGGGCCGATGCATCCCAGTCGATGTCGACGGACCATGATCCGTCGAGGTTCACCGGCACCACGATGCCCGTGGCGGGGAGGAGCGTGCCGGCCAAAGGCATCGCAAACTCCATCTCCCCGGGTTCGTCGAGCGAGTAGAAGAGTGAGGCGCGGACGCTGGTGAGCGTGGGATCGTTCACACGGCCCGTGAGTCGCGTGGTCTGCGTGCCGGTGTTAATGCGGCCGGGGACACCGGGTCGCCCAGGGAGCGCCGGCGCATCGACCGACGATGGGCCGGGGGTGGAGGAGAGCGGTGCCGCCGCGAATGCCGTCACGGTGGGCTCAGCGAATGCGGCTGACCGCAGGACCAAGCCGCTGTTGGCGTCCTCCAGGTCCTGCGTGCCAATCCACGAAAATTTGTCGGCCACGAAGTCATACTTCAGGCCGCGGGTGCCGCCGAGGATCTCGCCCCAGCCCATCACGTAGATTTCGGATCCGGTTTCGTCGCCCGTCTTGTGCTGGAACTGGAAGCCCGCGCCGGCGATTTCCACGCCGCCGATGAAGGGGATCTCATCGGGAACCTGGAGCCGTGCCGTGCCCCGCATCAGCAGGCCGTCGGCCTCACTGAAGCCCACGCGGCCCGTCGCCAGAAACACGCCGCTGAGGAACTTCGCCGCCACGTCGCCGTAGTAGATGTTGCGCGACCAGTCGAGGAGGATCTCCGCCGTGCCCTCGGCGATCAGGCCTCTCCAGGCCTGGCTGGTCGTCGTGTCCGTGTTGATCGCGCCGAAGTAGGCATCGGCCTGGAGCTTCAGGCTGCCGGCATCGAGCGTGAACGCGCCGAAGAACTGAGCGATCCGTGCAGTCTTGCCCAGGACCGTGACGCTCGCCCCCGCCATCAGGCCGATCCGGCCCGAGACAACCACGGCGTCGAGGTTGTCGAGGTTCTGGATGCTGCCCTCGAGGCTTGTGACAGAGAGCGGCGTGGACGGGATCGGGATGCCGGTGTCGGAGAAGACGCCGACGCTGATCGAGGAGACAGCCCCGTTCACCAGCGCAAACGAACCGCTCGCCCCGACGCCCATCGGCAGCGTCACGCTGGCGGCACCCGACACGCTCCAAGACGTGGTTGTCTTTTGGAGGCTGATCATGACGTCGTCGAGCTTGAACGCCCCGAGATTCAAGTCCGACGCCCGGAACGTGCCGTTGCGGATCTCCCAGTCGTTGTCGCGGATCAGCAGGCCGGGGGAGAGCCGCGTGCCGAGGTCGATGCCGACGGAGAAGACATTCGTGAGGCTGGCCGAACCGTAGATCCCCCAGGACTCCGCGGCGCCATCGTAGGTGAAGCCCGCATCCTTGACGGCGACCTGGAGGTCGCCGATGCCGAAGCCCGTCGTGATGGCCGCGCTGGCGTAGGTCACCAGCCCGCGTTCGAGCCGGATGCCGGGGTTGGTCAGGCTCGTGCCGAGCGTGAGGGCAAACGTGTTGGTATCGACCGCGAGCCGCACCGCACCAAACATGGCGATCGAGTCGGCCTGCCGCTCGTATCGCAGGCCGACGCTGGTGCCGACGGCCGCCGTGAACGTGACGTCTTCGAGGGAGAACCCGGCCACGAGCGACCCGCTGAAGGTCTCGATCTGCCCGTCCACGATCAGCAGGCCGGGCGCGGCGACGTCGATTTCGACGGCGTTGCTCCCCGACTTCGCCCCGTCGAAATCGACCCGGGCCTTCCCGGCGAGCGCGAGACGGCCGGCCGCGGTGTCCGTCGCAGCCGTATACGTGATGCTGCCACCGGTGAGCGAGAGCTGGAAGCCGCCGTCAAACTCGCCGTTGCCGTTCTCATCATCGAACAGCTCGCCCTCATCCCAGATCCCGTTGCGGTCGGTGTCGGTGAAGGATTCACCCCCGAAGCTCATCGCGGTGTCAGCGGCGACCGTGAAGGATTGGAGCCGGCCAGCGACGATGACGAGGCCCGGGCTGGCGGGAATGGCGAGATTCACGTAGTTCGTGTCGAACCGGGCGGTCGCCCGGCCCGAGAGCACCAGACGGCTCGCCTGGGCGTCGTAGGAGGCCGAGACCGCGCCCGTGATTTCGCTGGTTGTGTGCGTGGTGCCGCCGGCGAGCTGCTTGGTCTCAAGCGGGATGGACCCGGAGGCGATGAACGCGAACGACCGGATCGCGCCTTCCTGCCAGACGATGCCGGGCTCCGGCAGGCTGACCGCGAGCGAGGCACCGGCGACTGCAAGCGCCGCGGAGCCTGAGAAGGAGATGCGATCGGGCTGTCGCGAGAAGACGAACGCGACCGAACGGAGATCGAGCGAGCCGCCACCGATCACCAGCGAGCCGGTGTCGATTCTGCCCGTCAGCACAGTGAGCGCTCCGGCGACGACGGTGATCGACGCCGACGCTCCAAACACCTTCGTCATCGCGTTGGTTTCGCCCATCGGGTTTGCCGACGCGGGCAGCCGGAGGCCCACGCTCCCGGCGAGCGAGAGCGTATCGGTCGATGCGGTGTAGCCGGCCTGGAGGCCCGTGAACTCGACGCTGGCGGTGCCAACCTCGATCTGGCCGGAGAGCGCGGTCGTGAACGAATCGAAGCGGCCGGCCTTCCAGCGCAGGTCGACGTCGGCAGCGGCCGACAAGCCCCGGGGGCTGTCGGTTGCCGTGGTGAGCGAGGCCGCTCCGGCAAGCCGCAGGTTGCCGGCGGCCTGCATCCATTCCACCCGCAAGCCCGTGAAGGCGATGCTGTAGGAGCCGACATCGAAGGCGGCCCGCTCCACCGCGCCCCGGAACCAGCTTTCGGTCTGGCTGAACCGCAGGTCGACGGTCATGGCGAGCGCAGGAATGGGCTTCGCGGTGTCGGAGTCCAGCGTGAGGGAGGTCGCACCGGCGATCGCGATCGCCGCGCCGGCCCCGGCGGTCGGCGCGGCATAGCTGAATGCGAGGCCATCGAGCCCGAGGAGCGTGGAATCATCGAGGGCCAGCGCTCCTTGGAGCGTCGCCGAGAGCGACGACACCTTCCCGGCCGCCAGCACGATCCGGACGTTCTGGAGGCCGATGAACGAGCCGTCCTCGTTCGATTTCATGAACGTGAGCTTCAGGCCGTCGGTGCCGAAATCTGCGGCCTGCGTCAGCACGACGGACGTGCCGTCAGCGCCGAGCGAAGCGATCGTCGCGTTAGCCGGGATGCCGGGGCCGCCGATCTTCATCCCCACGGCAAGACCGGTGGTCGAGTCGAGCCCGGTGACAGTGGCGCTCCCCTTGGTGGTCGTGCCGACCCGCACGAGCGTCTTCGAATCGAGCCCGATCGTCAGGAGCTTCGAGCTGCCGGTGAGGACGAGCTGCTCCGTGGAGGCATCGTAGGCCGCGGCGAGGGTGCCCAGTTCGATCCGCTGGCCGGCGATGTCGAGGCTGCCCGTCAGCGCCGCGTCGATGGAAGCCACCTTGCCGTCGCGGATCACGAGCCCCTGGTTTCGCAGGTCGAGCCCGACGCGGGCGCCGAGCACGTCGAGCGTGGTGCGGCCGGCCAGCCGAAATTCGCCCGGTGTGCCGAGATCCGCATCGGCGGCGACGTACCGCACGGCGAGGCCGTCGACCTCGATCGACCCGAAGCCCAGGTCGAGACTGCCTCCGAGCTTCAGGCCGAAGTCCTTGACTGTGAAACCGTCGAAGAGCAGACCGGTGGTGGCATCCACTTGGAAGGTGAGCGCCTGTTTGCCGCCGACCACCAGCCGGCCGGTCGCGGTCGAGAGGCCGGTCATGCCGGGCAGGCCCACAGAGGGCTGGAACTCGTCGAGGAAGAACTCGAACGGCGACTTCTTGACGACGATCGCGTTGAAATCACCGAGCACCAGCTTGAGCGCGAAGTCGGTCATGCGGCCCAGGAGCCCGGGCGACTCGTCGAGGTCGAGCACCAGGGTCGAGGCGGTCGGGATGTCGTAGCCAATGGCGGCGGGCGGGGCGTTGGGGTCCGGCGGGTTCCAGGCTCCACCGCGATCGGCCACCCGCGTGCTCGCGCCGAGGAAGTCGCTCGTCGCTGCCGTGCCGACCGTCGGCCGGCCCGCGGGCACGAAGCCCGTAGGGAGATCGAACTGGTACGAACCATCGCCCCCGACCTTCGTCGAGAGCGAACGCCCATCCACGGCGGTGATCGCGACGACGGCGTTCAGATTTGGCCGCTCGCCGGAGTCGAACAGGCCGTTGCCGTTGGTGTCGATGAACACCCGGCCGTACACGACGTTTCGTGCGAGCAGGAGGCTGAAGTCGGCGGTCTGGGCCTCCGCCGTCTTCGCCACCTTGACAATGGGCGCGGTGGGATTCGCCGGCGCCCAGTCTGCCGCCCGGTAGGGCGAGGCCTTCGGCAGATCGACGACGATGCGATACGTCTGGCCTTCATTGAGCCGGTAGAACGCATAGCCACCGGAGTCATTGGAGAACGTGGAGGCCTCGCCCTCATCCCAGCGGCCATTGGCGTTGGCATCGACGAACACCTTCAAGCCGGTGAGCGGGGACAGCCCTTCGGGAATCTGCGGTGGATTCAGCCGCTCACTCGACGAACCGGCCACGAGCCCCACGGCCGAGGCAAATCGCGTCGGCTCGAGGGACGCGGGAGCGGCGCCGTTGAAAGTCGCCTGAAAGTCGAACGAAACGCTCCCGCCGGCCGGGATCCGAGTCGAAGCGCCACCGCCGTCCTGGATGACATACCGGTAGCCACCGGGCCGAACATCGACCGAGGCGACACGCGCGTTGCCGTCGTTGACGACGAGCCGATACGGGGTGTCGAACGCAACCATCCAGCCGCTGTTGTCGGCCGCGTCGTTTCGCAGCGTGATCATGCCCGTGAAGCCGTCCTGACGCGTTTCCACGACCGTGAACGACGGCTGCAGCGGACCGGCCCACACCGGGGCCGTCACGCGGCCGGAGAGGTCGGGCGAGGGGACATAGCGGACGAGGTTCGTGTAAACCGGCGGATTCACGCCGTCGTCGATCACGGCGAAGGCATATTTCGCGCCCGGCCCAAGTGCCGTCTCCTGCCAGTCGATGCCAACGTCGATCGTGGAGCCACCCGCGTTCAGTTGCCGGAGTGGGATCCTCTGCGAAGAAAGGCTCACGGGCTGGCCGTTGATGGCGGTGATCGGGACACTCGCCACCGTGTCGAGCCCCGAGATCTGCCACTGCCACGCCCGCCTGGGGTCGGTGGTGGAGGTGCCGCGGGCATGCCGCGTGGCCGCCACCGATTCCTGGACGGCAGCGGGCAGCGCGGGCAGCCGCACGGAATTTGCATCGATCGCCACACCCGCCAGACGTGGAATCTGGCCGAGCCACACCCGCTCGCCCAGGCGCATCACCGGCACTGCGTAGCTGCTGCCATTGGCAGAAATCGGTGCGGTCTGATCGGGCACGAACGAGGCCGTAAACACCTCGCCCTCTCTCCCCGAAGGCGTCCCGATGGAGACCGCGGCCTTCCGGATCCAGAGCTCCTTGACCTGCTTGACCGGATAAGAACTCTTGCTCGGGTCGAACGACGCGGGGTCTTCCGTCTCCGAGAGGATGTTCACAGTGCCGTTGGAAACCCCCGAAAGGAGCCTGCCCTTCTTGACCACCGACGTGTTGCTGCCGCGTGTGTCGAGATACAAGACCTCGGTGCCGGCCTTCCATGTGTCTTCGTTGTCGCCCCGCGTGACACTCTTGGCCCCCGCGGCGACTTCGTTGGGCTCGAACTGGTTCTCCTCGACGAGCCACCACCTGTCGTCACCCCCTTTTTGCACCAGCCAGCGCTTCGAGGTGACTTCGGCCTCGTCCACGAACTGGAGCGAGAGGGTGGCGTTCGCAGATGCGAGGAAAGCGGGGCTCACGTCGAGCCGCAGCGAAGTACGGTTCGTGACGGCATCGACGGCCGTCACGACGAGCGTGTCGGCCGCCCTGCCCGCCCCGTCGAGAAAGGCGACCTTCGGCCGCGTGACATCGAACGTCGTGGCCAGCTGCGCCTTGAGCTGCGCCTTGAGTCTCTCCGGCTCCCTGATGGAAATGAAGGGAAATGTCGTGTCAGAGAACTTCTGCCGCGCGAGCGGCAGCAGGGAGTCCGCCAGCTCGCGCAGGGTGTTAACGCGCTGACCGGCTGTCTCCGCAAGTGCGCGATCGACGCCATACCAGTCTGCAGCGCCGAGGATGATTTCCCTTTTCGTTCCCGAGTCAGCAGGAATCACCGTGTCCAACCTCAGGTCGGGACTGCCAGCGCGTTCGGCGAGTCCGAGCACCGTCACGTACAACTCCGAGGTGGTAAGCCCGAGGCTGAAAAGGCTCGGCGTCCGATTGTCGATCGCGATTTCCGCTCTGCTCAGGATCCTCCGTCTGTCACCATCGACGAACATCTCGAGGAGTGCCTTCTCGTCGCCTGCGCCAAACACCGCGGCCGTGTTGAACCGTACAAGGGGCTTTACAACGAGCGATGCGCCGAGATCGAGCGCACCGAACGTCCGCGAGGCATTGGCCGCGAATGAAGCCCGTCCCTGTTCGGTGAGCGAACCATCGGCCGCGAAGTCGGTGGACCGGGTGACGAACGGGAAGATGCGGAACGATACGGAGCCGCGACGAATCCCGAACCTGTCGGGCTCGCTCAGGTTCACCGTCGCCGGCGATGTGCCCAGGCCACGGGCCTCGAGGAGCCCCCACCCGCGGTCTCGCCATTCCGCGTTGACGACCATCTTCAGTACATCGGGCAGGCCGATCAACTGGGAGTCGAGCGAGCCATTGGCGCCGAACACGGACACGCTTTTGGGGTCGAGCCGACCAAGTGATCGGTTCGAGCCCCCGCCAATCGCTGTCGAGCACACGACGTCATCAACAGTCACAAATGGCATCGTCACGGTGAGGCTTGTCGCGTCAGCGCTACCGGGGCTGTTCCGCACCAAAGCCGCGACATCGACCGTCCCGTCGATCGTTTTTTCGGCGGGCCTTGCATTGATTGCGGCTTCGCCGTTGTCCGCGCCAATTTCCGACTCAGCATCTTTGAAGACTTCGTCCGCCGAGCTCCAAAGAATGCTCCCCGTAATGAAGTCGAAGCCTGCCTTGACCGGAATGAATCCAAACGCGGAGGTCGAGACTGCAACCCGCGCATCAGTGATCGTGTCGCCACCGGCCTCGAGCAGAACCGCGATACTTCCGCCCTTGGGAAACACGCCAGTGATGAGAGAAGGATAAAGGTATCCGGAGCCAACGATCGCAAAAGCATTCGCGCTGAGACTGCCCTTCACTGTGGCCGAGGCATTCAACCAGGCAACCCCTAAGGTGGATACTTTCAACCTCCCATCGAAATTGATGGAGCCTCTTTGGTTCGCCCAGTCGATGAGTACGTTGCCTTGCAGGAAAATGTCGAAATCGAACGCCCCATAGGCGACTGATTTCCCTACCCACCAGGTACTATGACGCTGTTCGAACGTGCCCGCCGAGGGAAACTGGTTGGGGAGTTCCGCCATCAGGCGGAGGTCGACGACCAACTGCATGCCGGACCGGTCGATGACGACTTTTCCGTAGGCATGCCCGCCTATGACATCCGCAAAATCAATGCTGGCCTGCCCCCTGATGACGATGTTGGCGGGCGAGTCGAGGTTTTCGACCGTCGCCTCGAGTCCGGCGAGATAGAGAGGCGTGCCTTGGATGGGGATTCGCAGGCCTCTGACGAGTTCGTATTTGGAGGCCCCGTCCCCGCCTTGCCGTTCGCGGGTCGCGTAGGCGTCGAACCGCAGGGTCACCGCCTTGAGTGTGCCGGCGTCGTAGACGAAATCCATCCCGACATCGCTGCCGCGATTTGAGTCCAGGTCAGCCCCTGGAAACGCCCACTTCGCACGGGGCACGATGGTGATGGTGTTGGCGTCTGTCTGCTGGGACTCGAGCGTCACCTCTTTCAGCCCCATCCAGCCAAGCCGGCCGCCAGTCAGAGCCACTTTGAGATTCCGCAGGACGAACCCGCCGTCATGGACGACGAGCGCCGGGTTGTCCTGCGTCCCGAGGGCGACCGTCCCCTCGAATGGCGCTGCGATGCTCGCCGTGCCGAACACCGCCCAGGCAGACTGCGTACGCTCCGTGCCGGCGTTGTCGGTGAACGTGCGGCTGGCCTGGTACGTGAGCCGCGCCGAGTCGGTTCCCAGACGGACGTTCCCGAGTTTGAAATCGGACGTCACCGCGATGTCCACGTGATCGATGGCGCCGTTCACGAGCGACACGCCGGGCCTCGTGATCGAGCCGTCCGTGGCAACCTCGCCGAGGGCGAGCGATGCGCTGCTGCCGCCGAACGTCGCAGTGCCGCTGCCGGCCACCGCGATCAGTGACGTCGAGGCGGTGGCGTCGTAGCGGAAGACGACGCTGTCGGACGCGACCGTGAGCCCGTCGAGCGTCATGGCCCCGGAAACCTTGCCCGAGAGCTTCTCGACCCGGCGCCCGGCGATCCGCAGTCCGGCCCGCTCCGCCGTCGTGGCCGGCAGCACGAGCGAGGCGGTCCCCTTGCCGGCCACATCGAGCGTCGCCGTGCCGGAAAACTCGAAGCCATCGTCGATGTATGTCGCCGAGGCCGCCAGGGTCACCGCGACACCGGCCACGCTGACGACGCCGTCAAGCGTGGCGTTCAGACTGGCGATCTGCCCGCTGAGGTCGATGCCAAGCCCGCCCTGCCCCCGCGGAAGCGCGAGCGTCACCGACGTGCCGCCATCCATCGCGTAGGTCGCCTGCCCCACCAGGCGGATCAGGCGGGCCGTCGAGTCGTAGGCGATGTCGACCCCGGAGACCGTGAGCGTGCCGCCGGCTGCGGCCACGGTGCCGTTGTCGATCTTTGCCTCTTCGCCGCCCAGTTGCACCGCGCCGGCCACGATCGAGAGACCGTTATTGCCGAGCGAAAGCCGGAGCGGATCGTTGTTGCCGATCGTGAGCGAGGCGGCCCCCCGCAGCGTCAGGGTTTGCGAGGCCGCGGCGTAGGCGACGGTCATCCCCGCCACGTCGAGCCGTGTCTCGCCGATCGTGATCGTGCCCGAAGCCCCGGCCGCGAGGGATTCGATCTGGCCGTTCTTGATGACGAGGCCGGGGGCCGACGGCGAACCCAGCTGGCCCAGTGCGAGCGTGATGTCGCTTTCTCCGACGCGCAAGCGGGCGTTGCCACCGACCTGGATCGAGCCGGCGCTCCGGGAGTAGCGGGCGAAGAGGCCGGTCGCGAGCACGTTCGCCCCGGCGACCTCGAACAGGTTCGCAGCGGTGATCTCCGGATTGCCCAAGTCGATGCCGGCCAGGAACTGGGCGTCGAGCGACTCCACGCTGCCGGCGGAAATGACCAGACCATCACCGCCGAGCTTGAACGTCGCCGAACTGCGGCCGAACGAGAGCGTGCCTGTGCCCTGCACGGCAAGCCGCTCAGGGTTCGCCCCCGCCGCGGCGACATAGGCCACCGTCACGCGGGAGAGCCCGAGGCTCGCGCCCGCGACCTCGACCGTGCCGTTGATCCGCGCCGACAAGGAACTGATCGTGCCATTCTCGATCACGAGCCCGGACGGCGCGGCCGCGTTTCTCGGCAGTTCGAGCTGCGCGGTGGAAGCACCGACGGTGATCGCCGCTGCGCCCACGAGCTGGAGGCGGTCTGTGGCCGATGCATAGTCCACTTCGACCCCGGTGGCCGAGATGCTCGCCCCGGCCACCTGGAAAAACCCCGTGAACGACGCCTGCAGCGAATCGATCTGCCCGGACTTCACGACCAGGCCCTTGTCGAAGAGCCTGATCGTCGACTGGCCGGAGACGAGGTCGAGGAACGAAAACGCGACGGCTGCGGACCCCACCATCTGGAGCGTGTCGGTGGCGGCCGTATATCGCACGGACAGATCATCGAGCCGCATCGAGCCGCCCGCGATCGCGAAGCTTCCGGAGAGCGTGGGCGCGAAGCGATCGAGCGCGCCCGTCGAGAGCACGAGCCCGGGCGTCGCCGCGGTGCCGAACGAAGCCGACACGCTGCGGCCGGCGAACGCGAGGGTGGATGCGCCGGACACCTCGAGCGTGCGGCCGACCGTGTCGTATGCGACGTTCAGGCCCGCCGCCACGACCGTCGCGCCGGCAACGCGGAAGTCGGTCGCGACTGAACCGGACACGCCCGTGAGCAAAATGCCCTGCGGATCGATGCGAACGGCATTGTCAGCGCCGACATCCACGGAGAAGCCGGCGAGCGCCGTGGTCGAGAGCCGGCCCTGCGTGGCCAGCCGGGCGTCGCTCGTCGATCCGCCGTTCGGATTCTCGAACCGCAGGCTCGACGCCGTGTAGGAGAACCCATCGACGGCGAATGACGTGCCCGCGATCGTGGCGCCGCCGCCGAGCAGGTCGGCGATGGAATAGGAGGCGACGGTCGCCGACGACCAGAGCGGCAGGCTGCCGGCGTTCTGGATCGCCGCCGCGGTGCCCTTGAACCCGAGCGTGGAGTTGGAAAGATCGACGGCGACGTCACCCGTGAGCGTGACGAGCGGGCGGAAAGCCTCGCTCCCCGTCGGCTTGAAGCCCACGTCAACCGAGCCGCTCGCGGCCACCCAGCGCTCGCCGTCCTGCACGAGGTCGCCACGAAAGAGCAGCCCGGCGACGTCGACGTCGGCGGCGAGCAGCTGCCGGGCCTCGAGGGACTCAAGCTTGAGCGTTGCCCTGTGTTTCCGGCGCGATGCCGGTCGCCTCCCCGTGGCATGTTGGGGACCGCGACGGAACAATCTCCAGGAGCTGGCCTTCATGGAAAAGAGCGCTGACGCCAGAGCGGCCCGGCATGGGTGAAATGCCAAATACCTCACGAATTTAGCTCAAAATACGGGCTCGTCACGGAGTTGGTTCAGAACAACCGCTCTTTCGTGGGGGGCGTGGCCCGAGGGGCGATGGCACACGGCCCCCAAAAACGTTCTGGGGCGGCCGTGCGGGGGATCGAGAAGCGGTTTCGCGAGGTGGCGGAGGCTGGCATCGGTGCCAGGAACCCCGGAGTAGATTCATTCCATCCCCAGCGCTGTACTTTTCGACCGCCGCGCTGCACTTTTCAACCGGCGTTCACACCGGGCCGACCCAGTTCTCGGCCTTGTGCCGGCGGAGCAGGTAGCGGACACGCGTGATGCGGCCGCTCGCGTCACGCGTCACAGAGAGCCGCTCGGGTCGGCCTCGATGGCGCCGAATCCGCGATTCCCGGCATCGACGACCTGCACGCCGAGTTGGCGACGCTTGGGGTTAGCGATTTCCGAGTCGAGGGCCCAACGAACTCCTGCAGACCAGCTGGCCCAGCCAGCGCATCCGATGATTCCTTCATCGTCTATCTTCGTCGTCCTCCACTCCACGAGGGGTTTCCCACGCAAACAATCGGAGTGGCAGCATCCGCCACGGCTGCGAATATCGCTCCTTCCTGGGTCCGGATCGGGGTCGCGGCGGGCGTCAGTCCTTGCCCGCGCCGCGAACGGCGAGGCGGGCGATCTCCGCCCGCAGCTCATCGATCGCCTTCTTCAGTTCCGCGATGGCGACGGCGGTCTCGGGCTCGGTCGTGCCCCGAGCGCCTGCCCGAGCGTCGTCGGTCGGAACCAGCGACTGCGGAGCCCGCGGCACCGCCACGATCCGCGGCGGGCGGGCCGCGATCTGCGCGAGCACCGTGGCCAACACGGGGCGAACCTCCTCGGGCAGCACGTCGAGCTTGTCGGGCGTCGTCTTCCAGACCTGCTCTTCTCGCCCCTCCTGCTTCTTCCGAACCACGATCTCGCCCGGCCTGCCGGCGGCATTGGCGATCTCGCCCTCATAGCCGCCGGGCAAGGAGAAGGTGCCGAGGGTCTTAATCGCACCCTCCGGGCCGAAGGCGAATCGATTCACGGTCACGCCGGGATTGACGCGAAAGGTCCGCTCGCCGGCCCCGGCCGGCGGGACACCGGCAGCCAGCCCATCCGGCCCGGCGATGACGACCGGCCGCTCCGCGGGACGCGGCTCCGGTGCCACCGTGATCTCGAGTGGCTTGCCGGCGCGGAGCACCGCCAGCACGACCGGCTTCCGTCCCGCCGCGGCGACGGCCCGCAGCAGGTCGCTCCACGTCTTGATCGGTGTCCCGTTCGCCTCCAGCAGAATGTCGTGCTTCTGCAGACCGGCCTTGCGGGCCGGCCCGTCGGCCGCCACGAAGTCCACGACCATCCCCTTCTCCAGCCCCATCTGCGCGGCGAGCACGTCGGACAGGGGCTCGAGGGCCAGGCCGAGCCACTCGGCCGGAAGTTCGGCTGCGGCCGCCGCATCGCCGCCGACCGCCGGCTCTGCCCGCTTGATGATCACGGCTGCCGGCCGCTGCGGCACACGCGGCTCCTGTGCTGCGGCCCATCCGTGCACGCCGCAGACCAGACCGGCCACCAACCCCATCGACACGACACCCCTGCGACCGTTCATGCTCATGCTCCTGATCGTGAATGAAGAACCCGTGACTCGACGGCGATGATGGCAGGCCATGGACGTCAGTAGAACTCCCGCGCGGCGGGCCGGACGATCAGTTCGTCGACCGGCGTCACCGCCTGCGAGCCGTCGTCCAATTCCAGAGCGACCAGCCACTGCCGCACATCCACATGGTTGCCGGCCGCCTCCTGTTCCCTCGTCCAACGTTCCAAGGCGGCGCGGGATTCGCGGCTGGCCACCGACCACTGCTCGTCCGCCGCGTCGTAGATTGGCACCATATCCACCGCGTCGGCGTCCCCGGCAGGGAAGCCGTGGGCGGCAATCACCCCCGGCTCCCGCGGGAGGTCGGTCCCGGCCTCCGCGACGGTGGTCGTCGGCCCCGGAGTCGGCATGCGGGGCGCCAGCGCCTGCCCGCCCACCCAGCCGACGAGGAGCGACACAATCGCCGTGGCCGCCACGGCGACGCTCCGCGTTCGGCCGCGGGCGGAAGCCGCCGGCACGATTCGCGTCGCCGGCCGCTGCGGCCGCACCGCGGCACTCCGCAGCGCCTGCGAGACGGCCTGGGCCTCGAGAAACGCCACCGCCACGGCCCGCCAATTCTCGGGGCGGCGGTCGCACCGCTCGATCAGTTCCCGCAGCCGCGGGGGGGGCAGTTCGCCATCGACCAGACGATCGAGGTCGGCGTGGAACGGTTCGGGCAACGGCTCTGACATGGGCACCTCACTTGCACGGGGTCAGGGAGGGGAAAGGTCTGTGTTCGCGGACAGGTCGGCCCGCAGCCTGGCCCGGGCCCGGGCCAGCCGCGTCTCGACCGCCTTCGGGGTGGCGCCCAGCCGCGCCGCGATCTCGCGGTAGGACCAGCCTTCGACATGCTTGAGCAGCAGGATCTCCGCCTCCCGCGGCGGCAGCCGGGCGACGGCCCGGCGGACGACCGCGTCCCGCTCGTCCTGCAGCAGCCAGGCGAGCGGGTCGCCGGCGGCCGCCGGGGCCGGCCACTCAATGGCGTAGCGCTGCATCCACTTCCGCCTGCGGCCCGCCTTGCGGCGGTAGAGCAGCGCCTGCCGCACGGCGATGCGATACAGCCATGGCCCCCACTCCCGCGGCGGCTCGGCAGCCGTCCGCACGCCGCGGGCGGCCGACTGCGAGACGGCCAGCGCGACTTCCTGCATCACGTCGTCCACCGCCTGCGGCTCGCCCAGCCGGACGGCGACGATCGTCTCCAGCCACGGGGCGTGCGCCTCCAGGGCCGCGGCCCATGGCAGGGCAGCCGCCGGGTTCGCGGGCGACGGGCGATCGACGCTCATGGCATCCGCCGGAGGCTTCCGGGTTCTCGACAAGTTGTTTGTTGCCGCCGCCCGGAACATCCCTCGGCGGACGCATCCGAGCCGAACATCACCCGCCGGCCGGGTTCACGGCGAACGGCCGGCGACACCCGCGAGCCTCTTTGCGGGCATCGCGGCGAACCACGAGAGCCCCCGCCAGTCTCTCCCGCTCGAGGCAGAAAGTCCCGGGTCAGCTTCCGCGCCTGCTCGGGCGTCAGGCTCTCGATCATGTTCGTGTCCTCGGCCTGCTCCGCAGCGACCGCGGTCGTGAAGGCGGGCGACGGCCCGGCGGACGACCGCGTCCCGCTCGTCCTGCAGCAGCCAGGCGAGCGAGCAGGTGCATGGTCGACCTCATGCACGCGAGGCTACCGAACAATCGGCCGGTACGTGCTTCGAGAAAGCGTCACGGGCGGGTTGTGGGCAGGGGCACGATCGGGCCGGCAAACACTCCGACCGGATATCGTCATGAATATCCGTTACCGGTCCCACTCGGCACGGGCACGGGCTTCTTTGGCTGCCGCCCGCTCGATCTCGCTGAGTGTGCCGTCGCCGTCCGTGTCGAACTTCCGGAGGAGCTTTTGGCGGCGTCCTTCATCGAGCAAAGCACGTCCGCGAGGGCCGTGGCCGCCTGCCTGCTGCCGCTGTGCCAGCCAGTCCGGGATCACGAAGTCTTCGGTGAGGCTGCCGTCGGGTTCCTGAATCAGTTCCAGCTTTTCGATGGGCGGCATCTCGACGTCGCGTTTCTCGATCAGCGCCGCGAGCGTCTTGGGGGAGATTTTCTCGAGGTTGGGGAGGGAGAGTAGTCCTTTGCGTGTGGCGAGGGCCTTGGCGATCGCGACGGAGTCGGGAAAGTCGACGGCGATCAGATTCGGGAGTTCGCCGTCCCACTGCGGCGCGGCCGCGAGGGCCTGGCCGGTGTCGGCGTCGAGGGTGGTCAGGCCGTGGAGGGAAAGAACCCTGCCCTTGAACTCCGCTAGCGCCCGAGCGGTCTCCTCGGAGAGCGTCGTCAGGCCTCTGAGGCTCAGGGTGTTGCGGTCGTATCCGGCCAGCGCCCGGGCCGCCGCGGTGGAGAGCGTCTTCAGGCCGTCGAGACGCAGCTCTTTGTTCAGCGTTCCATCGTTCTGCGCCAGCGCCCCGGCCGCCTCGTCGGAAAGGCTGGTCAGGCTGTTCAGGTTCAGCGCAGCGTGTTCCCGCACCAATTTGGCCGCCAGTGCCGCGTGCGTGAGCCCGGTCAGGCCGTCGAGGTGGATTTTTCCCTCACGCTGCGACAGCGCCCCCGCCGACTCGTCCGAGAGCGTGGTGAGGCCGTTGAGAACCAGCGTGCCACGGTGGCGGGCCAGGCCGTCGGCCACCGCGTCAGGGAGCTCGGTCAGCCCGTTGAGGACGAGGGCGTGGCCCTCGTGCCGTGCCAGGGCCCGGGCCGCCTCTGCGGACAGGGTGGCCAGGCCGTTGAGACGCACGGAGCCGTGCTTCTGCCGAGCCAGCTCCCGGGCCACCTCGGCGGAGAGCGTGGTCAGGCCGCCGAGCGACAGATCGCCGCGGTGCCGCGCGAGCGTGGCGGCCGTGGCGGCGGAGAGCGTGGTCAGGCCGTCGAGAATCAGGGTGTGGCCCCCGTGCCGCGCCAGCGTGTCGGCCACTTCGTCGGAGAGCGTGGTCAGGCCGTTGAGCGACAGATCGCCCTTGTGCTGGGCCAGTGCCCGGGCCGCCTCGGAGGAGAGCGTGGTCAGGCCGTCGAGGCACAGCCTGTGTGCGTGCCCCGCCAACTCCCGGGCCGCCTCGGCGGAGAGCGTGGTCAGGCCGTTGAGCAGAAGCGGCCCTCGTGCATAGCCGGCCAGCGCCTCCGCCACTTCGGCATCGACCGCCTTCAGGCCATTCAACGGCAGGCATGCGTACAGCGTAACCCTGCCTGTGGCCCGGTTCTCCAGCGTGACCTTCATCCCCGGAAAGTCCCGGGCCAGCATCCGCGCCTGCTCGGGCGTCAGGCTCTCGAGCCTGTTCGTGTCCTCGTCCGGATCCGCGGCGACCGCGGTCGTGAAGCCGGGCGACGACCCCGAGACGATCAGGCCGAACACGAGCAGCGACAGGCGAGCGAGCAGGTGCATGGTCGACCTCATGAACACGGGGCTACCGAACACGGGGCTCCCGAGGATATCGTCCCGCCGGTCGGCTTCGCAGCGGAGCGCGGACCGGATGCACGGGGCCCGGGATATGCCCATCGCCCCGGGGTGGGCCGCAAAGGCCCCGGCACGTCAGCCCGTCGACCTCTCGTGCCCGGTCGTCCGCTTGTGAAAGAGCCGTGGAACGCCATATTCTTGCGGACTCTTTCGTCACGCCGCCGCCGTCTTTTCGCTGACCGGCACCATGCCGGGGCTCGCGGCCCCCCGGAACCCGGACGCCCGGAGACAGCCGATGCCACGGGACCGCAATTCGGGGACGAAAAAGCGTCGTTCGGCCGGCCGTTCAACGCGGGGCCTGGGGCCGGCGCTTCTGCTCTGCGCGATGGGGCTTCCAGCGTTGGCCGACGGCGAGACGCCGCGTCGGCCGGAAGAGCTCGAGCGGGTGATCCGGGCGGCGTTCGCGGAGCGTGACTACCCCGCAGCCGCCGCCGCGTGCCGTGAGGCGACCGCCCGCGATCCCCGCCGACCCGACCATCCGTACAACCTGGCCTGTGCCCTGGCGCGGCTGCAGCAGATCGACGAGGCCATCGCGGCGCTCGACGTGGCGGTGGAGCGAGGCTTCAGCGATGCCGGGCAGATGCGGGATGATCCGGATCTCGAGCCAGTGCGCGGCGATCCCCGCTTCGAGAAACTCGCCGAACGGGCCGCCGTGGCGGAGGCCGAGGCGGTCAGGCGTCTGCCGTACGACAAGCCGCGGGACATCCCGGGAGTGAACACCGTCGAACGCGATCCGCCGGGAGGACTCCGCTACCGGGTCCGCAAGGGGCCCGACGCGACGGCGGCCCATCCGCACCGGCTGATCGTCTGGCTGCACCCGTCCGGGGGCTCGATGAATGGCACCGTCGAGCAGCTGGCTCCGCGGCTCGCCAAACGCGGCTGGGCACTGCTCACGTTGACGCAGAAGCAGTTCATGGGATGGTCGCCAGCGGAAGCCGCCAGGCTGATGAAGCACACGCTGCCCGATGCGGCCCGAATCGAGGGCCTCGACGTCCGGCGGCCGGTGCTCCTCGGGTACAGTGCCGGCGGTCAGATGGCGATCGCAATGTGGCAGCAACGGCCGGACGCCTTCGCCGGGCTCGTGCTGGATGCGGCGTACCCCTTGGCTGGAACCGACGCCGCGGGCCGGCCGGTGCCCCTGACGGTGCCCGAAGACGAGCCGTTCAAGGACGTGCCGCTGCTGGTGTTCGTCGGCGAGCGGGATGGCGGCGCGAAGTTGTGGAAAGCGGTGCAGCCGCGGTGGGAGCAGGCGGGCATTCCGCTGACCGTGCACGTCGTCGGCGGCAAGGGGCATGCCTGGCTTCTGGGGCCGCCGCAAGTGGCCAAACTGGAAGACTGGCTGGATCGACTTCGCAGGCCGCAGCCTGATTGACCGCGTGGCCTGAAAGGGGAGCCCGGTCAACGGCACTTCGACAACGGTCTCCCGGCTGACGAGCGACTCGTGAGCCTCGGGGGGAGCGGCCTGGGCGTCCGGTGGCGGTCCCCAAAACGCCATTCACCCCCTGCGATGGCGATTTTTTCGTCTCGGCGCAGACCGGCTGGGTCAAGGTTGGAGGAGGGGGTCAAACAGCGGCTAGCTCTCAGGCTGGTCCGTATAGTTCCGTAACGAGTTTCCTGAGTTCGCTCTCTGCTTGCCGCAACAGTTCTGACCTGTACCTTTCCACTCGCCGCCGGGGGGAGCCTCCCAGGTCAGGGTCAGCGGGGATGCATTGTCTGTTTCTATTCGCACGATAGTTTTCCCTGACTTTTACAGCGCGCCAAAACGACACGCCGATTGCATTGCCGATGAAACCGCCGGCAGAACCGCCGGAACTCTCCCCCAGTACGGCTACCTCCCGCGACTCGGCGGGAAGGTCGATTGCCCAACCGCCGTGCCCCATAGCGCGAAGCCCATACGCCGTAGCGTTGGCTTGCAGGGAACTGCGAAAGTCTGCGTTGCCGCTCACGGCGCTCTCCCACCAATCCGTCACATCACGGTGATCGCTTTTTTCGAGGAGATAAACGACGGCACTGTCACTGCGGCCATTGCCATACTCTTCCGAAAACACCTTGTAGCCATGAAACGCTTGCTTGCGATTCGGGTGGGCCAAGAAATAGCTTTGGAAGGACCGATTCAGGCGGCTGAAGAGCACCAGTCCTCCGCCGGTCGAGACGACGAACTGCATGCGGGCAACGACATCGCTAGGGTCAGATTCCGTGATGTACTGCCACGGCCGGACCTTCGCTGTTTGCTGTTCAATTTCGATGCCCTTTGCATTTTCTTGGATACCCAACGGCCCCAAGGGGGAAACCAGCCTCTGGCTGAAGGTTCTGTGGCATGCATCGCAGACCCGCTCATTCCGCTGCACCCCGCCGCGCTCTCGGCCGTTCGCAGTGAGCGGATTGGTCACCAGCATCCGCTGGCGAGAGTGGTCGTCACAAAAAATGTCACCACACAGCCTGCAATGGTGCTTTCGCGTGAATGTACCGAAGACCTTTTTGCATCCCGGTAGCTGACAGGCCGTCCGTTCGTTATCGGGGACCCACCGGGCCGTGGCCGGGGGCATCGCTCGATTGCCGTTTGCAGTCTCCAGGAAATCCCGCCAGCCGGGGTCTGCGGATCCGGTGACGAGATCGCTGTTCTTGTACGCGAAGGGGTTGCCATCATCGTCTATCAGGGCCCTATTGGCATTGCCGTAGAGGGCGTAGAACTTAGCTGAAATGGTGTCTCGAAACCGATTTTTGCGGTGGAGTTCATTCAAGTTTGTGCGATAGGTTTCGGGATCGCCATTGCAGCGGGCAAACAACTCCACGATCAAGCCTTCCGCCTCGAGGCTGCATTGGTACCAGATGTTTGGGGGTATGGTTGTCGGATCCATGTCGGAAGGATAGCCCGGTCAATGGCACTTCG
>Ga0315903_10002754_pt1 | contig 25214 bp, 16 predicted proteins | sample LakEriMetagenome_7_FD_203524 | JGI IMG/M metagenome (GOLD analysis project Ga0315903, IMG submission 203524) | Freshwater fungal communities from buoy surface, Lake Erie, Ohio, United States - Buoy 2 MA119 | ecosystem: Environmental > Aquatic > Freshwater > Lake | place: USA: Lake Erie, Ohio... | reverse complement strand
CCCCGGCGAACAGGTTTCTACGACTTCTGACTCTAATGGTCGTATATCACTTGCTGGTAACACCATTCCACGGAACTATGTATATACATGGTATACACCGTGGGAAGAAGAATCTATTGCGTCTGAGCCATCCGATAACTTGTATATCAAGGAAGGTCAGTTGGTTACGGTCAGCAATCTACCTATTGCAAAACCTACGGGCAGCAACTTTGTGCGTGGTGTGCGCTTGTATCGTACGCTTGCGTCTTCTGCTGGTACTGAGTACTACCGCCTTGCTACCCTGTGGTTCCCCACTGGTCTGGCCCGAGTTAGCCGTACCAGCAACGTATCGCGTGTAACGCTTAACAATCACCACAACTTGGCAATTGATGACCGCTTCAAAATTAGTGGGTGTACTGATTCGTCGTTCAATATTACAGGCGGTGTAGTCACCGACATCATTGACGACTATACATTTGAGTACGCGCAGACCGCAGGTAACGTGGCTGACAAGGCCGAGACCGCTGGTACGTTGTATCACGACGTTGCTGAAACTTTGGATAAGCCTGCCCGGTATTGGGGTGACGGCAGTTACACATTTACGGACGACTTTGACTCACGCAGTCTGTTCGATATTTTGGGGACTGACGAATATGACCCACCTCCTGAAAATCTGCAAGGACTTATCGCAGCACAGAATAACATTCTGGCTGGTTTTGTTGGTAATCAGTTGTTCTTTTCCGAACCAAATATTCCACATGCTTGGCCTGCCAAGTATGCGCTGACATTCGAGTACGACATTGTTGGTATTGCCTCCGTAGGCGGATATATCCTCGTGTTGACCAAAGAATATCCGTACCAAGTATCTGGTGGTAGCCCTGCTACGATGGCTTACGCTCGTATCGACACGCTGTTCCCCTGTGTCTCGAAGCGGTCAATTGTTAATATGGGCTACGGCGTGGCTTACGCTACCTTTGGTGGTCTTGCTGTATATAACCCATCGGCTGGTATGGATTTGATTACCAAGTTCGTCCATGACTGGGACACATGGCCTGAAGCTGTTGACCTAGAGAACGTGGTTGGTCGTTTCTACAACGGTAAGTACTTTGGCTCTGATGGTACTGCGTCTTTCATCTTTGAACGTGACGACCGTATCGGCGGCTTTTTTGTACAAATCAACTATAAATTTACTGCTGCGTGGTATGACGCACAGACCAACTCGTTCTACTACACCCCTGACAATGTGGGTGGTTTGTATGAGTGGGACTTGGAAACTCAGCCGCTGTCTGCAATGGAGTGGAAGTCTAAGACGATTGTCACCAAAGACTTCTTAAATCTTGGTGCAGCACGTATTGTGGCTGACTACGAAACCCCTGACGCTGAAGCACAGGCTATTGCCGAGTACAACGCTAACGTGCCTGTCTACAACTTTACAGTGTGGGGTGAGTACGGTACTGAAACCCAGACCGCTTCATACGCTCGTGCCAGTAACGTGGCGACTATTGTTACTACTACTCCACATGGTTTGATTACAGGTGCACGGATTAGCATATCTGGTTTTACGTCGGGTATTGGTCAGTCATTCAACGATAAACAAGTTGTTGTAACCGTAGTCAACACGACCACGTTTACATATGCCGATGTTGGTATTGATGTTGGTACGACTGCGGATACTTCTGGCACGGTCTTCTACCTTAAAGGATTGGGTGACCTCAATGGCCCGTATGACCGCATTGACTCACTTGGTAACCGAGTCATCAACTTCGGTACGCTCAACTCCACTGTCATCAACGGTGACAACTTGACACGCACACTTAAAGACGTTCAAGGTGTTCTTCCAATTACTTTCCGCTTGTGGGTCGATAAGCAATTGGCCTTCCAAGCAACGGTGTCGTCCGGTGACGTATTCCGCCTCCCCACTGGATACCGCTCAGATACGTTCGAGGTCGGTGTATCGGGGTCTGCTCGGGTGCGTGCGATTCACCTAGGGGAAACCCCATTTGGATTGAGGACTGCATAATGGCTCGATTTACTGCTGTACCTTCTGTACCAACAGGTAACGTTACAGAGTGGCAAGGTCAGATTCTTCGCTCACTCAAAGAGAACGTCGAACTCCTCGCAGGTATTCGTGGCGAGGCAGACCTGCAAAGTAAAGCTCTTACCCGTGGTCAACTCCGTGTCAACTCTGCTCCTAACCCTACATTTTCTCGTGTCACAGCGACAGGTAAGGGGTATACTATTAGTGGGCAAAACGTGCCGGATTTGGACGACTATGGAAAGTTAATTAACGATGTTCAACTTCTTGCAAATGATGTGGCTGCGTTGCGGAATACCGTCAACTCGCTCATCGCCCAATTGAAAGGATAAATCATGGCTGCTCAGAACCCGGTTCTCTCTATCTTGAATATGCAAGCGAAGGCTCCGGCTTCGCTCCCACAGGCTGCGCAGCCTACCCCGCAAGGGCCGATGGCTACTAACTTGACCGCTGCGCCAGCCCCGCAGATGGCTCCAACTGCGCCCATAATTCAGGCCGACCTTCCCGCACCTACTACCTCACTTGACCTACCTCAGTCGCTTCAGGGATTGCTAGGCTCCGGCTCTCCACAACTTACTGTCAATGAGCAAGCGATTGCACAACAGTCGCAGCAACTAACTCAGACTGGTACTGTGGCATCTAACCCGAACGCACCTGCATTTGATTTCCGTCTCCAGCCTACTTACGCTGAGGGTGGTATGGTTGGTGCAAACGGTATGCCTGTTCGCCCTACTGGTATGGCAGGCCCAAGCCAACCACGCATGTCTCCTCAAATGTTGGAGATGCAATTGCAAGACTTCATGCGTAAGAACCCACAACAAGTTCAACAGATTTCTAATGCCATCATGGCTGGTGTCCAGACTGGTGAGATTACCGCTGAAGAACTGAACATGGCTGGTCAACTGGCTATGACTGCACTTCAGAATCCTGACATGTACAAGTATGTGCGTCAGTTTGCAATTCAGCAAGGTATGGCTGGTGAGCAAGACTTGTCGCCTGAATACGACCAAGGTCTAATCTTCGTTATCCTGCTTGCGGTGCGTACGGCGCAGCAGTCTATGGGTGCAATGGGCGGTATGGGTACACAGACTGGTATGGCAGAGCAACCTGTCATGAGCATGGCTGAAGGTGGTTACGTCACTATGGGTGACCATGCTGCCGCAGGCGGTAAGGTTGTTGGCCCCGGCACTGGTACTAGCGATAGCATCCCTATCCGTGTATCCGCAGGTGAGTACGTTATCCCAGCCAAGATTGTTCAGGCTAAGGGTAAAGACTTTTTTGATGCACTACTCAAGAAATATCAAAGCGCATGAGTACACAAGTTCCGGGCTTTGACCCGCTACCTCTTGACGATTTTGAGCCATTGCTCCTTGCAACCAAGGAGCATTTTGACGCTTATTGGCCTGCCACTAAGCCACTGCTCGAACGTTGTATCAAGCGGGCGATGCACGGAGAGATGAGTGTTGATGACATTTACAACGCAGCACTTGCTGGAAAGATGTATATCTTTGTTGTGAAATCTGATAAAACAATCACTAAGAGTGTGAAGTTAGCACTAGCGATTGAAGTAATTCCGTACCCTAAGATGGCTGCAATGAACATCGTCGCCCTTGGTGGTACTGACCTAGACGCCTTACACGAGAAGTATTGGAAGATGCTTTGTGGTTGGGCGTATATGAATAGTGTCCGAGTCATTGAGGGATGGGTATCCCCAGCAATGGAGCGGGTGATTTCTCGTTATGGTTTTAAGCCTGTGTATACACACATGCGACTCGATTTGACGGAGGCTATGAAATGAACGCAACAACTTTTGTTCGTATGCCTACCAGCAAGCAGATGCTTGCTATGGGGGTTCCTGAATTACCTGAAGCTGCTTTCGGTGGTGACTTGCCGCCCATGCAGCGTAAGGCTCTTGTAAAAGCAATGGGTATTCGCCCTCAAGGCGGTGGCGGTGGCGGTCTAAAAGCTGTCGTTGGCGTTGTGGCGGCTATTGCAATTCCGTTTGCTGCTCCTGCGATTGTCGGTTCGATTGCTGCTAGTACGGCTGTTGCGGCTGCAATGCCTGCTGTGACTGCGGCTCTGAGTACCACGGCTGGTGCGGTGATTGGTTCCGCTATTGTCGGTGCTGGTCTTGGTGCTGTGACTGCTGCTGCGACTGGTCAGAACGTTGGTCGAAGCGCATTGTTTGGTGCAATTGGCGGCGGTATCGGTGGTTACATGAACGCTGGTACGATTACTGCGCAAGGTGCGAACGTTGGTACTGGCTCTACTACTCTTGCAAATGCGGGTACTCCTGTTGCAGCAACTCCTACTGCCAACGTAGTGATTACGAATACGGGTACTGGGGCTGGTGTATGGTCACCTGAGTTAGGCCAGTTTGTTGACCCTCTAACTAACACTGCGATTTCTCCACAAAATATTGCATACGGCGGCACAGTTGACAGCACATTGGCTGCGCGGCTAAGTTCAGGGGCAGCAAGCACGCAAGAAGTGGCTAATGCAATTAACGCCTCTGGTACGTTAGCAGTAAATACTCCTGCGGCAATTGGCGGCAATGCTGCTGCTTTAGGTACTGCGAATTATTACAACCCCAATCTAGCTCCAGCTTTGGTTGGTGGCGGCCCTGCCGGAAGTTCGTACGTTGATGCTGCTAATGCTGGCACTGGTTATGCGGCTCAGACTTCTCCTACCTACGCACAGGCTGGTTTGCGAGTTACTCCTGCAATGGAGCAAGCAGCCGCTAACGCTGCGGTTCAGTCTGGTTCGATGGTTAACGTCCCGGGTAAAGCGGGTGCGGCTACTACTACTGTTTCTGCTCCTGCTAGTACTGTTGCCGCTGGTGGTGCTGGTACTGCTGCGGCTCCTGTTACATTGTCTGAAGCACTCAAGGCTAAGTTTACTGACCCACGTAATCAAGCGGATATGTTGCTCCGTGCCGCTGGTCAAATTGCTGGTTCTGCTCTTGCGGGTGATGGTTTGTCTCCTGAGGAAAAAGACTTGCTCAATCAGCAAACTGCTGAGTTGCGTCAGTTGCGTGAGACTAATCAAGAGTTGTTTAACCAACGTCTGCAAGAAGCACAAAATATCATCGGTGAGTCTAAGTACTTTGACCCTGCCTATTTCGGTATGCAGAGTTCGCGTGCAGTTCAGACTGCTGGTGCTCGTGCAAAACGTGAAGCTCTTAGTAAGTTTGGTTCGCGCAATGCTGGACTGCGTAATGCAGAAGGACGCCGCTTTGACTTGGGTATCGCAACTGGTAGTCAGACTGCATACTTGCAAGGCGCAGATGCTGCCCTTAAGAACCGAGTTAACACCGCAGTTACGGGTGCAAACTTGATTCCTACTAGCGGCCCTACTGCTGGGCTTCAGTATGGTTCTTATGTCGGCGGTCTTTACGATGCTGCTGAGCGTCGACGCCGTGCAAGTGCTGGGGATATTGGAGATTTGTTTGGTACGTTCACTGCCCCACGTACGGCTTAATAGGAGAGCATCATGGCCCTTAGCGTAGGACAACTACTTGGAGGTGCTGGGATTGTCGGTAGGAGTATGACTGAGCGTGAGAATCAACTCATGCGTCAACGTGACCTACAACTCCAAGTACAAGCCAACGAAATCGCAGCAGATGAAGCCGCCCGCTTGCGGGCGATTCGCGCCCGTATGGGTGAAGGTGCTGAGACCGTGGCTAGTGCTCCGGTTCCTCAATTCAATTTTGCTCCGGGTGTGGCTGTTGGTACTCCACCTCCTGAGGGTACGGTGGTTCAACCGCCTGCACCCGCTCCTGCGGCGGCTGCTCCTGCACCTGCACCTGCACCTGCTGGGCCTGTTTCACCTGCACCTGCACCTGCTAGACCTCCGGCTGCTGCGCCTGCTGCGGCTCCCACCGCTGGTTTGCGTACTCCGCAACAACTAGCGACCGTATCAACTAACGAATTAACCGTTGCTGAATTCCAAGCATTGCCGCCTGCTGAACGGCTTCGTCGTTTGCAGACTATCAACCGCGAACGTCAAGCAGCCATTGACCGTGCCAATCTAGGCCGTGCGCCTGCTGCTGCCGCTGATGTTGTGGCTGGTGGCCCGTATAACGCAATTGCCCAAGGTGGTACTTGGCTTGCCAACCAGATTGGTATCCCTCGTCTCGGTCGTGCACTTGGCATCTACGATGCTGATGTAACCCGTGTAGAGATTCCTACTGTCGGTACTGGTTCTGCTACGCCTTACTACGACATGATTCGTCAAGTCGAACAAGCTAACCGTCCACTGACTGAAGCGCAACTGCTTGAGCAGTTGAAAACTGGCGAGGTTACTCGTACTCGTGCCGCCGAAGCAGAGCGTGTTAAAAATGTGCAGGCTTCTCAGCAACAAGGGTACGCTGATTGGCAGCTTGATACTAAGGGCAAACCTGTTCGTGGTTTGGTCAACAATAACCCCGGAAACATCCGCCCACTATCCGGTAATCAAAGCTGGAATGGTCAGGTCGGTATTGATAAAGGCCCGAAAGAAGCTGCTGGTTTTGTGCAGTTCTCCTCGCCTGAAGCGGGTATTCGCGCTATGACTGTGAACCTGCTTAGTTACAACGAGCAGGGCATCAACACTGTTCAAAGCATTATTAGCCGCTGGGCACCTGAAACGGACAACAACAAAACTGGCTCGTACATCAACGATGTATCAAAAGCCCTTGGTGTCAAGCCAACTGACCGCCTTAACCTACAAGATGCGCAGGTTATGCAGCAACTGGTCACCGCAATTATTCAGAAAGAGAACGGCAAGCAGCCCTACGACCCACGGGTAATTACGAACGGTATCGCACTGGGCTACAACAGAGATGCGCCGCTTACGGGTATTGCTACGAATATGCCTCCTGTAAGGCAGGGTACTACTACGGCTGCTGCACCTGCCGCTGCCCCTTCGGTTGCAGTTAGTAATGCTGTTCAGTCTGGCACTACTACTCAAGTGGCTGATGCTGCGGCTAGTGCTGCACCTGTTCCTGTGGCGTCCAAAGATGGTTACATGTATGGGTCTGCTACGGTTGATGCTTCAATGGCTAACCCACAGATTCAGCAAATTCTTCAGACTCGTTCTGCCCTGCAACGCCAAGTGGCTTTGTTCAACCAGTATGGGTTTGGTGATAAAGCATGGGAAGCAGCCTCAAAGATTCAAGCAATCGACATTGGTCTGTATAAAAACCAAGCTGACCTAGGCGTGTATGAAGGGGCTACTACTGGTAACTTCAGCCGTGCCATGTCTGTGCTGTCTGCCTTTACAGGTTCTCCACACCAAGTGCTCCGTCGCCCCGATGGTAACTATGACTTGTATGTAAACGGTAAAGTGACCAAAGCAGGCCTCGATGGTACTCGGGTTGAATTACTTGTCAGGACGCAAGTGGATGCTGAGTACCGCAAACAGTTGGCTGCGTTGCAGTCTGAGCGTGCACAGGAAGAATTCAAATCCAACTTGCGTATGCGTGAAGAAACCAACAAGGCTGTCTCTAACCAGACGCTTCAGACTGCTCGTGAAGTTCAGCTTGAGGTTATCAAAGGTAACGTCAAACTGGCTGAGAAGAAACTTGAATTGGCTGGCTTTAAGATGGTTGGTTCAAATGCTGGCGATGGTAAAGTCTACTACGCTAACGGCCTTGGTGATATGTTTGTTGTGGATGGTGCTAACAAGCAAGTCACTATAAATGGACAGCAATTGGAAGTTGGCCCTCAGGCTCAACGAGTATCTGGAGTTGATAGAAGTATTTGGAGCACCGTCAATCCTCCACAACAAGCAGCTAGGTAAGGTGAACTATGGCGACAAAAGCCACACAGTCATTTGAAAATCCTCTATATGCGGATACTGGTGGCTCGCTCGCCAGTGCAATGAGTCCCTACTCGTTTCTGAATCCAGTAGCGTCTACGGGTTCTGATGCACTGCAAAAAGGTTTAGCTGATATTGCTGCAATGGGTGCAGCCGGGCAGCGTGCTACGCAGTTTGAACTTCCGCCGATGAAGAAACCTCCGGCGATTGCGTACAGCCCGTCACGTAAAGAGTTGTTTGTACAAGGTGTGACGTTTGCTGAGGACGACTCAGACATGACGTTGCGTGCCGAGCAACTGCTTGACCAACCACCTGTGGGTATGCCTCAAGGTGGTGACTGGGTTACGCTAACTCCTCAAGCCTACGGGCAACTAGCTGGTTCGATTCGCAATCCAAGCCTTGGGCGTCTTATGTCCAAGAACTTCGGTATTGGTGTTGACCAGTTGCAAATGCTTGCAGGCCGGGGCTTACAGTTCCTTGGAGCCGAACAAACTGGTCAGGGTATTGTTGACCAGCAGATGGAGGACATCCGTAAGAACCTACCGTTCCGCCGTGAGTTCAGTGAGATTGACTCCACTCGTGGTGCGATTGAATGGCTGGCTGCTACGGTTGCTCAACAAGGCCCGAACATTCTGGAATCTGTTGGCACTGCTGCCGCAGGTTTCTTTGCAGGTACTGCCGCAGGTGGCCCGTTGGCTGGTGCAGGTGGTGCACTTGCAGGCTTAGCAGGTAAGACTGCCTTCAAACAATCCGTCATTGCTGCGCTGAAAAAGCGTGCAGCAGGCGAAGCACTAGATGCTGCTGAAACTAAACTGCTGCGTGAAGCCGCAGGTATTGCTGGCGCAACGATTCTCTCCACTGCGCAAAACTACGGTACAGGCGTAGCCGATATTTATGGGGAGTTCCGTGAACAAGGAACCGGAGCCGATGACAACAATGCTCGTCTTGCCGCTTTGTCTGGCGCAGTTCCCTATGCCGTCCTCGAATCTCTCCCTGAATTTTTACTCGCCTCCCGCTTGTTTGGTGCTGGTGGTTTGTCCGCACGAGGTGGAGCACAAAACCTACAAGATATACAAGGCAAGACTTTCCTCGGGACGCAAGGCTTACGTGGTGCAGAACTGCTCAAACGAGGAGGCAAGGGAGCCATCGTCGGCGGCACTGCTGAAGGCGTTACGGAACTAGGACAAGAGAGCCTGCTGATTGGTTTGACTGACCAAGACTTTGCAAGTCCTGAAGTTCAGAAGCGACTCGTTGAGTCGTTTGCCGCTGGCTTTGGTGTTGGTGGAACGATTGGTGCTGGTGCGAACCTACGACGCGGCCCTATCGGTAAACAACCTACCAACTTGTTGAACCCAAGTCAGAACCCTGACCCAAGCCTTAGCGAATCCACGGAAGTGCAGCCTGTTGGTGGCCCGACCATCACTGGGGGTATGGGTGCACGCCCTGACTTTGTGGCTGGTGCTGAAGGTGTACGCCGTTCGACTCCGGGTGACCGCATCTATACAGGTGAAGTACAACCCAACCAGTTTGGTGGTGCGCAAGGTGTGCTTGACCTTGGTGGTATTCCTGTTGCAGAAGCCAAGCAGCGCAGTATGCAGACGGGCGACAACCGTATGCCTCAGGTATGGGATGTCACCACTCAGTCTTTCCGTGATGTTACCCCTGAAGAACAAGCTGCACAGATTGGCCCACAACAACAGGTTGCCGACCCACGGCAGATGGCTTTGCAGTTTGCCCCTCCTGCCCCCGGTGGTGTTGGGTTCACTGACCAAGCTGCACCTATCGTAAATCCTGCTATGCAGCAGGCGATGAATCTGGCGCAAAGTCGTCAGGCTCAGGCACAAGCCCAATCCGCAGCAGCCGCACAGCGTGAGGTTGAACTCAACAGATTGCAGGCGCAGGCACAAGCGCAACGCCAACTTGACATTGCTCAACAAGCGATGGAGGAAGCGCGTGCACAACAGGCACAGACACAGCAACAACTTCCTATGCGACCGTTGCCCGTGCGTGCACCGCAGCAGTTGGAATTGTTTAGCCGCCGTGAGGCTCCACGTCCTTCTCGTGCCGAAGGTCTACGCCGTGGTGTTGGTACGCAGTTGCCTGAACCTACTGGAACTCCTGTGGTTCCACGTCAGGACTTGCGTTCGTCTCCGCAGATGTCGCTGTTTACTCAGCAAGGTCAGCCTACCGTGGCAGCCCTGCGTAGCGCAGGCACACCACAACAAGTTACTCCAACTGTGCAGCAGGGTGCGGCCCAGATTCCTCCGACTGGTGCTCCAGTCACTGCCGTTACTGCTCAAGCTGCACGAGGCGAAGCCCTCAAGAAACAGAAGTCTGGCGTTATCAACTTTGAAGATGGCTCTGTATATACAGGCCAACTGAAGAAGGGTGTGCCCAATGGACAAGGTACGCTGATTTACTCTGACACTTCTACCTACACTGGTCAGTTCAAGGACGGTCTGCCACATGGCACTGGTCGCTTTGAAGATGCTGACGGTACGGTATTTGATGGTCAGTTTGATGAAGGCGATTTCCTACAACCCGAAACTCAAGGAGAACAAGATGCCACTCAAGAAGGGAAGCAGCAACAAGGTCGTCAGCCAAAACGTCAGCAAGATAATGCGGGAGTACAAGGCGGGCGGCAAGCTGGGAACCAGCCCACGACCCAAGAACAAGGCGGCGGCACTGAAGCAGGCGGTGGCGGCAAGTCTCTCAAGCGCGGGAAGAAGCAAACCCAAGAAGTAACGCCGACTGAACCTCCGCCACCCAAGGGAGGTAAGGCATTAAAGAAAGCCCCGGCAAAAAAGACTGAGGCGGCAGGTAAGGCCGCAGCCCCCGCAGGTGCGCAGTTACAGCGTGGCCCAAGCGGTCTTGCTGCAATGGTTGGACAACTTATGGGTACGACTACTCAGCCTGCGGTTGTTGAAAGCCAGCCCGTCAAGCGTGGTGCACAAGAAGCATCGGCTGAAACTGTGGCGGCTAACGAGGAACTTGACCTCGCCATTGAAACTGCTGAGACAACTAAGAACGCTGCGGCTTATGCCGAGGCTCTGTTCGAGATTGTGTCGTCCTATGTCTTTGGGGCAGACCGTACATACCTGCGTAAGACTGCTGCCAACTTCTTGGCAGACCCTGAGCGTGGCGTCTCGAAGATTGATTACGCCAATGCGTTGCGTGAAGTTGCGCTTGACCAAGAATCTATCTCGCCTAAGTCCCGTCTGTATGCACTGCTGGCTGATACTGGCCTACTAAATGACGCTGCTGTTCAAGCCAAGGTGCGTGTGCCCGGGGCTAAGACTGTTCAGGAAGCGGTCAAGGATGACGTGGTTACAGTCAACAATGACATCAGTGCTGAAGAACGCTTGGCGAACTTCATTGACTCTAATCCACAGTGGCCTAACAGAGCGCAACTGGTTACCCGTCTGAAGAAACTCTACGCTGATGTTGTAGATGACACCTTCCTGATTGGGCAGCGTGGACGCATCAAAGATTTCTTTGACACTAAGGGTAATCCCTATGTGACTCAACCTGCTGGCACATCCTACTTCATCCCCAACACGGTGGCTGAGGAGAAAACTACCAAGACTGACTTCGTGCAAAAGCATGAGGCAGCACGCAAAGAACTGCGTGACCTTGAGGAAGTGGATGACCAGACCACACTGGATGACCTTCAGTTCGACCCGTTCTATGACCGCAAGCCTAACAGTGATGACGACTGGCGTGCCTACCGTGCGGATGGTAAACCTCTGAATCCAATGAAGGTTGGCCCACTGCGTCTGTTTGCAGCCCGTGTAATTTCCCAGTACGCCCGTAAGCCTCGTGTCAGCGTGTTTGCCAACATGCAAGATATGCGTAGGAGTAATCCTACGTTGTTCGAGGCTGCTGCTAAGGCACGCAAGAATGGCGACATCGAGGCAGTTAACGCTGCTGGTATGGCATGGGGCGACAATGTAGTTCTGTTTGCTGACTTCATTCACTCGGAAGAACACGCTCGGTTCATCATTGCTCACGAAACTCTTGGGCACGTTGGCTTCCGTGGCTTATTCAGCAACCAAGCACTCGACAAGATTCTCCGCTTCATTGCCGACTCTGACCCGCAACTTACACAAGAAGCCACGGTCTATGCAAATGGTAAGGGTATACCCTTCCTCGAAGCTGTTGAAGAAGTACTGGCTGACCGTGCTGCTGCCATCGACAACAACACGATTCTGCGTTTTTGGAACTGGCTCAAAGACCAACTCAACAAGATTGGTCTGCGCTTCAATGACGACGCTGCTCGCTACCTGATTAGCCTATCACGCAAGTACGTGCGTCAAGGCGTTGGACGCTCCGAGGTCAACACCTCGGGTCTGTTTAAGGAAATCACTGAGGCACTGGACAACGAGAAGTCCGACATGGAAGTGTTGCGCTTTGCCGAGTCTGTGGCTCAAGGCTCTGCCTTCTTTGCGCAGAACTTTACGAACCGCAACTTTGCTATTTATGGTGGACTTGAGCGTTCAATCCGTGACATTGTGGATGCGTCTCAAAAAGCAGCCGAGATGCGCAAGCAGGGTAAGGGCGTACTCAAGAACGTAGGCAACGTGGTTCAGAAAGTTCTTGACGGTATCCAAACCCAAGACAACATGGCCCGCAAAAGCAAGGGCTACTTCAAGGTATTCACCCGCCTGCAAGACCAAGCGGCTCGTCAGACTGAACTCAAGACTCAGTACGCTGAGATGACCAAGATTGCTCACGAGGCAAAACTCTTTGGTATCGGTGAGGGCTTGTCGCCTGAGCAAAACGCTCGTGCCAGCGAACTGATGGCGTACGCCACGTTGTTCCGTATGGGGCAGTACTCTGACTCACAGATTCAGAACATGCCCAACGTGGTGTTCTATGACCCCAAGAACCTAGACCCCACTCCGCAGATTAACCCTGAGGCTTTTGAACAACTGAAGCAGATGGGTAGGGTTACCCCTGAGGAGTTCCGTAAAGGCTTCATGGTTCAGCAAGGCACTGAAGAACGCCCAATGACTGCGGAATACAAAGCGGAACTTGCTGCTCAGCGTGATGCTGAACTTGCCTCGCTGGAGTCTGGCAAAGCCCGTGAACTTGCACGTCTCGAAAAGAAACTGGTTGATGCTCAGAACGAAGAAGCTAAGCTAGAAGTTCAGTTGAAGATTAAGAAAGTCGAAAGCCAGTACAACCGCAACATTGAAGGTACTAAGCGTACCTACACCAAACGGATGGCTGAGACAAGTTACGAAGCACCAAAGATGCAGAAGTCTCTTGACTGGTTCAAGGACGTGGACGGTACTCTCGAAGAAGATGAGAACGGCATTATTCGCTATACAGGTAATAGCCTTGAGTACAAGGTGTATTTGCAATTCTTTGACGCTATCTCTAAGTCGTCAGTAGATGTGCTCATCGGTAAATATCTTGGTGCAATCCACGAGCAACGCCGTGCTGTAACCGCAGGTATTGCCAGTGCGTTTAATCAGAACTTGACCGCGCAAGAAGTTAAGTTCATTGAGGACATCACTGAGCAGTATGACCGTATGCGGATGAAAGATTCCAAGTACACCAACAACCGTTTTGAAATGGATAAAGGTGCACAAGAGGATGCTGATGAGTGGCTGAACTACAAGTTTGGTCGTTCGTTCTACACTGACCTTGCCCTTGGAGACTTGACCAAACAGGTAGACGGCTACACCGCAACCGAGGTTGACACGATTGTTCGTGGGATGCGGAACAAACTCCGCAACAAGATTGACCCTGCACTCGATGACATTCGAGACAGTTCTATTTGGGCTTTGATTCGACAGATTGAGGAGCGGACGATGTTTGCCGCTTCCATTAACGACGACCAGTTCTACGCCAAACGAACCATCGCTGGCTCCTATGTTCCCCTCATTCGTGAAGGTGATTGGCAAGTCAGGATGCAAGCGTACCGTACTGTCAACGGACAAGAAGTTCCTATTAAGTTGCGTCAAGGTCAGCAAGACTCTTTGTTCTACGGCAAGGTTGCCAACGAGAAAGACGCGCTTGAACTCCAAGACGAACTGGATACTCTGTTCGACGGTGAGTATGAGATGCGGGATGTGGACAACAATTTGCAGACTGTCAAACTCCGTGCGATTGTTTCCGTGGCTGAGCAAACTCCTGCCCTTGTGGACATCCTGCACTACGACGAGGTGATGTACTCCTTGTCTCGTCTTGGCATCCGCTTGACTCCTGAAACCCGGGAGATTCTTGTTAAGAAAACCAACGCACAAAACACCCGTGCTCGTGCCAACCTCAAGCGTGCAGGTACTCCCGGCTGGGACAAAGATGTTGTCAAGAGTGCGTCTGCCTATCTGGAGCAGCAAGCCTACACCGCAGCCAACAAAGAGTTCCGCCATCAGTACGATGAAGTTCTTGAGGATAACCGCAACTGGTACGGTGACCCGAATCAACTTGAAGAACTTCGTCAGAAGTGGGAGAACGCAACTGGTTCCGCTAAGGAAATCGCTGCCCGTGAATACTTCCAAGAGAAGTTCTATTACGACAACGCCGTTCAGATGGTGGATGGTAAGCGTGTGGAGCGTGGCAACTGGTATAAAGAGCGTGCCAAGTCTTTGCTTGACTGGAAAGAATCCACTGGTGACATCATCCATGCGGATGACATCTGGACAAACAACGAGTTCTCTGTGGCTACCCGTACATGGGCGGCTCTTGCTCAACTCGGTGGTTCTATCGCCACGGGTGTCACGCAGATGCTTTCACTGCCGACTAACTCATGGGCATACCTTGCCTCGTTCAATCCAAAGAACGGCTTTGGTGTTGGTCTAGGTGCGGGTCGTGCAGGTACATTGCTGCTTGAGTACGCCAAGAAGTCGGGTAGTTTCCGCTACGCTAACCTTGAGTATATCGACCAACAGATTAAGGAATTGCAGAAGTCAGGCAAAGACCGCAACAAGGATGGTCTGACATTTGCTGAACTAAACTTCCTGTACACCATGACTGAGGAGCAGCGTCTTGATGCTGCCCAGTTTAATGCTTTGACGGGTACAAGCCGTGGGCGTGCCATCCTCGTAAACCCTACATTCCAAAAGTTTGTGCGGGTATGGATGGCTCCGTTCTCATACTCTGAACAGTTCAACCGCCGTGTCACTCTCCTAGCAGCATATCGTGGTGAGTATGACCGCCAACGAGCTTCTGGGGTAGACCACAATGCAGCCGACCTCGCTGCCCGTGCAGTTGCGTCTCGTGCCGTAGATGCTACACAGGGTGACTATGCACAGTACAACCGTCCTGCTTTCTTCCGTGGTGGGTTGCAGTCTTTCATCTATATGTACAAGCAGTACCCGATTCTGATGGTGCAACTGCTCAAGAATATGGATTACAAAGGTCGCATCATTATGCTCGGCTCTTTGATTCTGCTCTCCGGTGTGCGTGGTATCCCGGGTTCTGACGACATCTTGGATGTTGTTGACGGTATCGCCCAACGCTTGGGTCTGAAGATGGGTTCCATTGAGAAAGAGTTTGCCCGTCTGACCAAGGAAGTATTCGGTGATGAACTGGCGGCAGAGATTAACCCAATCATCATGCGTGGCTTGCTTGACCACTTCACTGGTTGGTCGTTCTCAAACCGCCTTGGTTTGGGTGACATTATCCCCGGCACGGGCCTGCTTAAACCGTCAGCCACCAAGCAAGAACTTCTCCGTGAAGTTGTCAACATTGCTGGCGCACCGACCTCGTTCCTTGTAGGCACACTTGAGTACTTCACCAACACCATCCCCGGCGTAGTCACTGGACGTTCAAGCCTGTCTAGCCTGATGACTGATAGCCCTGTCCGTGCCGTTAAGAACTTTGGTGAAGCCTTGAAGTTCCAAGACACGGGTGCACTCCTAGACACCAAGGGATATGTTGTGGCAAAGAACGCCACCTCTTGGGAGATTCTTGGTAAGGCACTCGGGTGGTATCCATCCCGTGCGCAAGCACAGATGGATTGGATGATGGCAGACTCACAAGAACAAGCCTACATGTCCATGATTAAGACTGAAGCAGTTCGCCGTGCGGTATCTGCAAGATTGTCGGATGACCCCGATGGCGAACGCAACGTCAAAGACTTCATCAAAGACTGGAACGAATCCACCAAGGGCACACGCCTTGAGATTCGCAACTTCGATAAGTCCGTGAACCAAGCGTTCCGTGAAGCGCGGAAGCCACTGGCACTGCGCAGTCTCAAGTCCTCAGCCAAAGCAGGTAGAGCAGAGGCCAAGGATATGCTTCGACTCTACGGTGTAGATGAAGAAGTTCTCCAAGGCATCCCTGACTAAACTACTTTGAGTTGACCGTGGGTTAGGTCATTCACTGACTGGTCGGCGTCATCCAAGATTCCCTGCAAACGTGGGTGGTTGAGGTTGATGCCGACTACATAGCACTGCGGTATCTTGATACCAACATCTTTACCGAAGTATGCCTTCTGTGACTTAGGTGTAGCGAGGATACCTTCAGCCTCGAACTCCTGAACAAATTGCTTGTAGTCATAGCCTCGCTGACTGAGCCACTTGCGCAGCTTGGTACGCTCGACAAGCACCGTGCCTGAATCGAAGCTGCCATCGTAGGACTTGCGGTACAGGTCGTAACGAACAAGGATGTCTGCAATATACGGACGGTTGTTGTCCCGCATTGGCTTCTGACCGGGGGTGTGCATCACAGTCAAAGTTGCGTCCATGTTCTCGTTGATGAACTCGCCCAGTGCATCGAAGGCATCCATGCGGTTGGTTGCCGCTGACGACTTCATGGACTTCAGTTCACCCAGTGCCCACTCGGTTGCGTCTTGGTGGTCGTACAGAATGAGTCCATATTCCTTGGCAAGCTGATTGCCCAAGTCGGAAAGTACCAAACCGATTTCCCAAAAGCGTTCGTCACCGCTGAAGTGCACACCATATTTCTTGGGGAACTCCGTGATGGCATGTTCAAGCATCGCCTTAATAGCGTCTACTCCCAGTGGAAGAAGTTGTCGCATGAACGCCTGACCGGGGTGACCGTAGTTACCCATCAAGAACGCATGAATCTGACGACCCACTTGGCTACCCTGTGTGAACAGCGGATGGGGGTGGACATTGAACTCCAAGAGTCGAGCAAGTTTGGCGTCCGTAGCATGACCGCCTGCGTACAACATACTGTGCAGCGATTCGTTGGTCGATACCGTCATGGTGGTTGCCCACTCTTTGATGGCACGTTCTTCAGCGTTGCGGTTCAGTCGAGCCTTGTCACGCCCTTGGCTTGTCCAGTAAATCAAGTCACCCGCTTCTTCACGGTCGAGCATGGTCAACTCGTCCACAGTCATAGGCAGGTTACCGTGCAGTGCCAAGCGAGAGAACAAACCGTTCTGTGTGAACTTGCCACCAAAGTGGAGCGTGTCGGGGTTACCCCAAATAGACTGCATCATGTATTGACCGAGCGTCTTGCCGCCGCCAGTCTTACCATAGAGCGACAGGATTAAACCCTTGAGTCCGCTAATCTTCAGCAATGGTGTGGCAAACGAAAAGCCAATCAGGAACTTGTGCAGTTTCAGGTCAGCAGTCTCAAGGATGCGGGTGAAGTTAATCCACTCCTGCAAAGAGCCTTGAGCACCGTACATGTCGTCCGTCACCTTGCCGATGGCAGATGCTAGGTTGATGTGTTCAGATGCAATGTTGCCGTTGGAGTCCCGGCGAAGAAGCGTACTGCCAATCACAAACTCGTTGTAGTTTGCTTTCCAACCCATTGATGAATACAAATTGGTCAGACCTCGGCGTTGCTTCAGTTCCTCCATGTATGAGCGTAGAAGCATTTGGAAGTGTACCGTTTGGTTCTTGTTGAATAAGACGATGCCTTGGTCAGCAACCGCCGCCGTGAAGTCTCTGTTACCGTCAGCAAGGTGGGCTTGCCGTAGCACCAGTTCAGTCCATCCGACATGTGGACGATTCCACATGTAGCGGACTACTTCATATCCAAGACCCTCATCTTTACCGTATCCAATCGGATACAGGTCGAACTTGCACACATCAATGTCAGTGTCGTCGATGACCATCTTCATGCCATCGGTCGTGCGCTTAAACGGACGTGGTACTGGAATGACTGAGGCAAGCGGGTCAGTGACCGCCGCCGTTGATTTAACCTCTGCGAACTGTGTACCAAGTCGCGCAGGGCTACCAATCTTGTCTTTGAACTTACAACCCTTACACCCACCGGGGTGTTCGGCTTCAAACTTTTCGCATCTTGCTGGGCCGGTAGCACCTTGCTTCCAATGGTGCAACTTACTGATGGTTGATTGCTGACTATATCCCGGGTGGTTCTCAGACCATCTAATGGCTACTGCCTCAGGCTCAGCGCAGAACGCTGCGACACCAATGAGGTTGTACCACATGGGTTCGGACACATCCCCTTGGTTCTCAACTGCCCACTTAATCTGTTGGCAACCCTCAACAATACGGTCAGCATTGGCGGGTTGGTATTCGTGTTTGACTGCTAGGTTATCTAGCAACGAGTTGCTACGTGTCTGTTCAACGGGTGGCTCATATGATGAGCCATGAGTAAACGGTTCGAGTATTGCCCACAACTGGGCGTAGGTCACATCCTGCGCATCACGCACCAACTTAGCGGTACGTCCACCCTTGGGATTAACGCATCCAATTGGTCGCAGAATACGAGCACTGTCGCCCGTCACTCCAATGTCGGGTGTGAATCCTTTTTCTAGGCAAGCCGCTTTCAATGCGTTGGCTAACGGCTTCCATTGTGCAGGCGCAATCGCCTCGTCTAATATCCAGTAAACATGTAGCCCGTTGCCTGATGACACAATCATCGGCATGGGTAGCCCAACTGCTTGGACGAAAGTAACTAGAGCCTTGGCTCCTTCGCTTGCATCCTTGAACGGCTTTGGCTTGCCGTTCTTTCCAATACCGCAGTCAACATCTATTGCAAGTACTTTCGTCTTGTCAACAAACTCTTGCTTGCGTCGTTTCTCCGTGAACGTGGAGATGGCGTAGTAAGTATTCTGCCCTCTTGCGTTCAAGGCTAAAGCGACTTTAGCGAGTGCATCTACTGAGTCAAAGTAACCGTGCCGTGGTTTTGGGTTGTCTCCCTCAAAACTTGTTATGCAGTACAGTCCCTCAGATGGTAGCACCCGCTGAAAGAAACTCAGCGTGTCCATAAAACCCCCGTTAGTGGGGGGCAGATGCCCCCCATGTTCCTCAATCAAAACGCTTCAATAATCCATCAAGGCGTTCTTTCCGTTGTGGTTGCTCCATCGCAATAACATCAGGGGTAGGCCACTTGTCCTCGACCATGATGTTGAGCAGTCTTTTAAGGACTGCCCTGACCGTACCATCGTTGGACTTGCGGAGAACCTTGCCCCGAACCCAACCATAATACGTCATACGACTGACACCAAACAGGGAAGCCATGTCATTGGTTGTCAACAACATGTGCTTCCGTAACGCCTCGACTTTGGAAAAGTCAATGGGAGGCGTGTTAGGCGTCATCTGCGTTTACCTCCCCAACAAGGGCAGCAATCTCATCAGCCAGTGATGCAGCCGATGGAGCCGCAGCAGGTGCTGTCGCAGGAGCCGCCGCCTTTACAGGAGCAGCGGGAGCCGCCGCCTTTTTAGGTGCACCAAAACCACGCTTCGGAGCGGCAGGTTCGGGTTCTGCCACGGGGGTAGGAGCAGGTTGAGGAGCCGCAACGGGTGCGGGCTTCGGTGCAACTTGTTGTGGTGCGTTAATCTTCGGCACTGCCGGGGCAGCGGAAGTACGCAACTCACCTGTAATCTGACGGACTTCTTCCGTGCCAAACAGTTTATCAACCTCAGCTTGGGTGGCTTCGTCAAGGAATCCACCAAAGTCAAACTTCAGTTTGGGGAAAGACGCATCGGTGTCAAAAGACAAACGAGTGCGGACAATCTCAGCAGGGATGCCACGCATGGACAGTTCCTTCTGATACTTGCCAAGACCTTGTAGTGCAGCAGGGGTAACTTGCAGTAGGTAAATCGGGCCAGTTGGGTCGTCAGCAGCAACAACTGCCAAACGCTTTTGGTCAGAACAGGCTTTGATTTGTTTGCCTTGCGGAGTCACTTTGCTACCCCATGCGTTCTGAGGGCAAGATGCACACAGGTCATTCTGTGGTTCAGCACTAGACGCATCAGGCGACACACCATCCATAGAGAAGCAGTCAGGGCTAGACGGTTCACTGTCAGGAGTCCATGCCTTGGCATACCAAGTTTTGGATAGGCGAGGGTTTGCGCCTACAACCACAACATCAATGGTCGTGGTGTCAAGCACAGTCTCAGTAGTGCCTTCGACAATACGGAAGCGGGAGCCTTTGATACTGATACGTGGTACAGATTCACCACTACCAATACCACCACTCAGAGACTGAGCGAGGACAGAAGGAACACCAACACGTTGTGCGAGGTGGGCGGGAACTTGCACGTTGGCAAGAGTAAGGGCGTTGCTCATAGATATTCTCCTTTGCTTGAGCGGTTAAATACGATTGGTTGCACGTTTGGCTTGGGCGAAACCACCTGCGATATTGCCCTGCATTGCCACCGCACGTGCTTTCTCAGCGGCAAACATTTCTTGTTGATACTCACCGATGCCTAGCTTGCGCTTGGCTTCAGCAGAGATGATGTGTTCAGCAATCTCTTGATGGTCTTTGCAGTAAGTGAATCCACCTTGGCGTCTGCCCTCATAGGCTTCTTCCTGATGGACTGTCCGAACTACAAAGCCGTTTTCAATTCTGAACGCAACTACGGCGGGTGAACAGTTGCCGAACATACGCTCCATGTCAGTGGCTATTGCAACTTGCGCACCCAAAGTTCTGTTGGTTTGTTCTTGATGGGCTTGAAGCATAGATGCTAGTCCCTTACCAAAAAATGATTTGATACTCATGTCAGTCCTCCACACGGGCTACGGGTTTGCGAATGTTCACCTCCAACTTCGTGCCATAGTTGACACCGGGGGGAACTGCTTTGTTTGCCTCAATATATCCACGCACGGCAATCTTGCTGATGCGCTTCTCTAGCATGTCAAAGGCTTCTTGCTCTCGGATGAATCCGAGTACCGCATCCCAGTCCGCTACGTTGGCATAGTCCGTAGTGGTTAAGAACGCAGTGCCATGCTTGGTCTTGAACGAGGTAACACCTTGAGCGTCAGCCTGTTCTTTAATCCATGCTTCTAACTTCTCCATCTTGGCTTTGATGGTAGACACACGGTCTTTCACCTCGGCTTCGATAGCTTCCTTCTGCGACCGCAACTTCATGTAAGTCGCAACCACATCATCTACATTTACAGTCATAGTTGTCACCTATTAGTCTGTTGTTGAATCAAATCAAGAAGCAAACCTTGCAGTTTCTGCTTGTTCTTTAGCCGTTCGTACATCTTGTACTCAAGGTCTGTTGCCTCGATGTGGATGACGTTCGACACATGCTTCTTACCTATACGCTCAATGCGTCCGTTTGCCTGAACATATTGCTCATTGCTTGTCACAGGGCCATACCAGACAATCGTAGACGCACTGGTGAGCGTTAGCCCATGCGCCATCGTCCCCGGATGGGCAATCAAAACACGTGGGTCTTTGGCATGTTGAAAGTCGTGGAAGATTTGGTTGCGTTTGTGTGCGGATACCTCACCATTCACAACACCGACCGTCCAGTGTTTGCCAAGTTCCTTCTCCAACATGTGCAGAGTGCCTGTCAGTGGTACGAATACGATTACTTTTTCTCCTGCTTCTTCAATCACCTCCTTCACGAGATTGACACGGGGAGTACAGTCCAACTCAATGTGTTGTCCATCATCGCCGTAGGCTACACCGCAGGCTATCTGAACAAGTTTCTGAATCTTGACTGCTTCATTGACTGCCGTGATAGTTCCATCGGCAGACATCTCGGTAACGAAATGCCGTAGCATTTGCGTGTAATGTTTCTTCTGTTCGGGTGTCAGTTCAACCTGCCGTGTCTGCACCACAGTATCAGGCAAGTCAAAGCACTCGTCACGGGTAAAGCGTACTGCGGGTTGCAGGATGTGCTTCACAATATCAACGGACTCGGGACGTGGCACGAACTTCCATTGACCAATCTTCATCATCACCTGCTCACGGAAAGCGGTGTAGGTCTTAGTGCAGAACGGACTGTTGACCAACTTAGCCAACGCCCACGCATCTGTCGGGTCGTTAGGCGTAGGAGTACCAGTCATCAACCACAAACGTGTTGCAGGGTTGGCATCCATCCACTTGCGGAACACCTTGAATCGTTGGGTGGTTGGGTTGCGCAATACCGCCGCCTCGTCAACAATCACAAGGTCAAACATCCCCTTGGCTTCTTCGCTGATGATGTTGAACCCATCGTGGTTGATGATATAAAAGTCAACTTCTTTCCGTAAGAGTTGCTTACGCTTGTCCGCTGTGCCGTGCAGGACGACAAACTTTCTGTGCGGGAACCCAGTAAAGACTGCATCACCCCACACCCGTTCCAGTGTGGACAGTGGCGAGAGTATCAGCACTTTCTTTACATGCTTTGTTCTGATGAGGTAGTCGGCAGCCCATAGTGAAGATTGCGTTTTGCCTGTACCGATTTCATTCAACACCAACCCACGGGCATTGAGCGTCAAGAACGCAGCAGTTTGTTTTTGGTGGTCATACGGTATGTACTGCCCCGGCCAGTCGTAGTAGTGCAAGATGGGCGATGGCGCATTGATGCCGAGATTTCTCAGCACACGTACCTCGTCAAGTTTGTGTGGTGTTACAACCAATGGCACACCACGAACCTCAATAGGCTTCGCAGTCGGGATACTGTCGAGTACCCGATTCGGATTGTTTAACTTCAGAGCAAGCGTCCTTGCTTGTTCCACCACTAACATGTTGTCACCTGTAAAGTTTCTCTTTAATAATTACATCCAGTTGGTCAATCGTCTCTTGGTCATAGACCACCATCCACCAACCACCTGCCTTCTGAATCTTTGCGCCACACTGCACTTGCAGGGCAGTGGGTTTCTTGCTCTTGTCTGCTTTCACTTCTATGCCGAGGAACTGACCCTTCACTATGGCGATGATGTCGGGGATACCTGCCACTCCGAACCCGTTGTTGGCGGGGAAGAAGTACCACACACCATGCGCCTTCAGAACCTCAACGACTTTCTTTTTTACCTTTCCTTCAGGTGTATTATAGGACACTTTACGCTCCTGTCAAGTAAGGTTAAACCCTAGCCGAATCACAGTCGTGTCGGGCAGGACAAAATCTGCACAGTCCCGATGGTCGGGCAGGCCAGTTGTCATGTTCAAGACTGGTGTGAATCCGTTGAATCCGCTTCATCACGTCGGCCCATATTGCATTGACATCCGCACGGAAATAAGTTTCTGTATCCATCTCCATCGTCTTGAGCCACACCAGTGAGGTGCGCACCGACTGCACATCAGGGTAGTGCTTGAACACTTGGGCGGCGAACATCTGCATCTGAAACTGGTCGGCATTACGCTTACCAGTTTTCCAGTCCATCACATTCGCAAGCCCCCCATTGATTACAAGCACGTCAAGTTTAGACCGTAGCCAAGCGTCAGCATCCCACCAACCTGTTGGTGTAAGGTTGTCGTTAAGCACCAGTTCTTTTTCGATGTGCAGTTCGCCCCCGTTGGCAATGCGTTCCACCGATAGGCACAGTGGTTCGTAGTGCACCACCTCTTGGGGCAGGGTGTTGTCCCCCTTCAATCTATACTCAAGATATTGGTGGATGCGTTCCCCATACTTACTAGCTTCGCCCCCCTCGTCAACAACGTCTTTAACCACACGCTGACGGAAGTAGCGGTAGGGACAGTTCTCGTACAACTTAATGGACGAGTAGGAATGGGCAAGGCGCATAGGTTGTAGCCCCTCGGGGTGTCCTTGGGGTTCTCTGTTTATTGGAAAGTCCAGTGTAACTCAATCGTGCATACGGCGCAAGATGTCGTATTTGAGTACTTCCAACTGGGCAAGAATCTCCATCACGTCATCCATCTTGGTGGAAAAGCGTGTGTACACCCCATCTGTTTTCATCAGGATGAGTATGTTGCTTGCGCCTTCTTCTTCAACCTTGGTCATGGCAGACTGCAACATCTCAACAACTTCTGCTTTGCGTTTATTCTCGACTACTTCAGTCAGGTTTGTTACGTCTTTCATTTGTTCTTCCTCTTAGGTTTAGGTAGTTCACCAACTTGTTGGAGTTTCATGAACGGGTAGTTCATGCGTAGCACTGCCAGTGATGCCATCAACTTACCTCGGGTAATCATGTGGCTACGCTTACTGTCAGGCATGTCTATCCAATAGAACGGCTTGGCATATCCGTAACGAACCGTGTTGATTTCGTCGATGAAAACCTTTATATCTGCACCCATCATGTATCTCCATAGTTAGTTGCCACACCCGATTCACATGCCACTGGTAAGTCGGCACACCACGCGGGCGGAGTGGACATAATCTCCACAAGAAGTTGCTCTGCGTCTGTTGCCTGTTGTGCCGGGGCCGTGATGATGATTTCATCGTGCACTTGGAAGGCAACATGGTAGTGCTGACCAATCTTTGCCATCTGTTCAGCCACAACAATACGAGCCAGTGCCTGAATGATGTTCTCAGTTGCCTTGCCCCCGTAGATTTTTGTCCACGAGATGTCATCCACTTCGCCTGTCAGCACTCGGTCTTTGACTGCTTTGCGGTACTGCCGTGCATCACCAATATATTCATAGTTGCTTGCGTTCGCACGGAGTGCTGGGTAGTGGATGTACAACCCATTGGGTAGGCGTATGCCCTGCTCATCGTAGGTCACACACTTACTAATGACACCGTTCTGTCGTGCAAGGATACCGCCCAGTGCACTTCCACACTTCTGCCATAGGGCAACAATTCTGTGGTTCTTCTGTCGATACAGTCGGACGATGCGCTCGGCTTCTTCAATAGTAATCTTGACTGAAATACCGCCTTGCCCAATCTCTAGGGTGCGTCTGAATTTCTCAGCCCCCATGCCATAGCCAAGCCCCAAGATGCAGGTCTTGCCAACAAATCGTTCTATCTTGTCAGCCTTGGTGATGGTGCGACCATAGACTTCGGATGCAAACTCAGAGTACACATCTCGCTTCTCAGCAAACGCACCTATCAAATCATGTTGCTCTGCTACCCATGCCACCATCCTTGCTTCAATCTGTGACGAATCACAAGCAATCAGGACTTGCCCTTCGGGTGCTTTCAATGCACGACGAATGGTGTTGTTGCCACGAGCAGGAAGATTTTGTAGGTTGAGTTTGTCACCCCCCGAGAACCTGCCTGTGTGCGCACCATAATAGTTGAGCATGATTGGCAGGCGACCTCGCTCGGACACCGCAATCAAGTTCTGAGTTCGGGTCTCCTCAATAGTAGACTTGACCCCGAGCCTC